>JAAUXT010076229.1_pt1 | contig 13862 bp, 12 predicted proteins | sample 7278171 | NCBI WGS metagenome assembly JAAUXT01 (sample SAMN14350112, study PRJNA611818) | marine sediment metagenome | isolation source: surface marine sediment (1.8m) | place: French Polynesia: Moorea | collected 2018-08 | reverse complement strand
GGTCACCACTTCTCCACAAAAGGATCATCCCTGAAACCATTTCAAAACGATCCAAAACAAGGGATAAACCTGGAGCCATTCAACAATTACGAACTTGGCTCAGTTCTGAGATTGAGGAGGCCTGAACAGGCCAGGTTAAAATAAATCCCATACTAAACACCCATCAATGACCAGTCACTGGGGAGTGACATTCTGAAAAACCCGGGGGGAGGAGGAGTGATAGAAAGGGACCCAGTTCAAATGGGCCTTTATTGCCCTCCCAACAGTCTGCGGTGAAGAAGAAAATTCGACCTGAGATGGTCGAACCCACTGAATGGTTCTACCTTGAATGGACCAACCGGGACCAGAAACATTCAAGGGCCCATTCCCTAATGGCCCGTTTGAATACATAACCCCCTAAATGGTTGAACCAGAATGGTCAACAACGGGGCGCGACACCTTGCGGAAAGCGGACCTCTAACCGCTGGGACACGCCCATTTTTCGTGGATGTTTGACATCTCGCACATTGTTATGTTTCTTCTTTTTTGTTCACAATTTCTGGCGTTTCAAATGATTACTTTGGAAGGGTCATTGTTAAACGACCTGAAGTTGTAAAATCACATTCCAAATGGGAGGTTAGATTGGCTCTAAATCAGAAAGGGCGAACAAACGAAAAACACCCAAAATAGGATCTCGGGGAACAAAACCGTCCACACCCTTGATTTATTAAAACCACAAGAAAACATCTTCTCCGGAAACACTAACGCTGAGATACAAAACTAAAAACCCACCTGTACTGGTGAAGCAAAAAGACTGGTGGATCCAACCGCTTTGAAAACCTTAAACATTCACAACCCTTTTACAGCACCATTACAATCACAATAAAACCCCCCCATTCCCCGAAATTTAGAAAGAGAATGAATCTGAACGACCCAACAAAGGGGCCGTCCAGCCAGGCCACTCATGAAAGGAGGGCCAGCCGTTCGGCCCGCACAAGGAACAAATGATTCGGACCTAAAAAGAACCAACTTCAACTGGAGTATTTCTATTTTTGGATTTCTGAATGGGTGGACCCCGGGGTCCCCACGACACCCTGGAAATACAATTGAACCTTACCTGGTTAACAGGAGAAACAAAATGAAAAGGCCGGGGAACAGCAAACTGTCCCACCTGGCCAACCTTTACAAAACTCCCTCTTTTTGTGCAAAAGTCAAAAGACAAAACTACGGACTGAACGAAACTAGAGCAAAAATGCGCTCGAACGCTACCAAAACTTTCAGTACAACTGGAATAAATACATCACAGGTTTCATCAATATGAAACAACTTCTTTAGAAAGAATACTTATCTTTTTTGGGACTCCCCGACCCAACCACCCTACCCCCCCAAGACGCGTGAATCAGTTGCCTCATTTTCGGATCTTCTTGGACCGCTTGGACGGACGTGCTTCTTTGGAGCCACCCTTGCTCCCAAGTACCGCCTCCAGGTTCTGGTCTTCGGAGGCCCGTCCAGCTTCCTCTTCCCCGTCAGAACCATTGTCACTATCCCTGAACACGGCTGCGAAGTTCCGCTTCCTGGAGGCCCATTTGGCCCCATCAGCACCACCCGCACCATCGGCATTGCCTTCAACACTGTTGGTGTCAGCGTCGCGTGCACTAACGGATGATGAAACGCTCATGGGCATACTCCTCACCAAGGGCACTTTTTCTGCGGAAGCCTCAGCCTGGGATGAACCGGCCAGGCTCCCGCAAACCAGAATGTGCTCCTTCAGAGTGAGGGGGGCCCGCCCAGATGACATGTTCGTAGCGAGGCTGGGGGCGAAGTAACACAAACAGGTGCCACAGACGACCCAAGTGCGGTAGTGCACGCACATGGCATGCTTGACTGCAGAGGGCTGCGACAAGCACATGTAAAGACACTGTGGGAATGGGCACATGATGAGTGTTTTGGTGGATTGAAAAGTGTCGGAACTGCCATCAAACTTTTGGATGCTATCAGCCAAGTAGGTCAACTTTTCATGTGTCTTCTGTCCCACCTTCTTTTGCCGGAAGTGGGACGGATACCATCCAAACACCAGGCAAGACAGGAGGTACTGCTAGGTCCTCGCTGAATCGCCGATGAAATGCTGTGGCAGGGCAGGGTAGAAAAACTCAACCCCATTCGCCTTGATGTTGGCACGGCTGTCAGGAGAAAGACACCTCAAGTCCTCCACTGTCACAAGACCTGGGTGATTGTTAGCGGTGGGAGGGGAGAGCAAACTCTTCTCAACTGAGGGGTGAATGAGAGCAGGCCACAGAGCTTGCTGGATGTTAGCCGCGTTCTGCAAACGGATCTGAGAATCGGTGAGCTGCCCTCCAGGGATGAACCATTTAAAGTCCAACTCTAACAGAGCGGAGTTCCTGTTACCTGACACCCCCTGAACAAATGGCAATGATTTGGGGAGGATGCTAGAAAGGTCCTTCTCTCCCACTTCCATCTTCCACCCGGGGTGGGGCGCTGGAAAACTCCTGATGGTGCAAGGGGGAAGCACATGCCCCCCTTCGGTGAGTGTAGGCGGAGCCAACTTCGGCTTGGAGGCTGGGGCCGTTGTGACTTTGGCAACCGTGGCGCCCTCTGTACTTTTGGAGACATCATCAGCAGTTGTGGAAATGGTCGCCACAACGGTTCGAGCTGGTTGACCATCCAAACCTCCTGCTCCTAAAGCAATGTCCAGATCCTCGAAAGGTTGCACTTCATCTCCTTCATGATCGAATGACTCCGTGCAGCTTTGCTGCGGGGAGTGACTAGGCTGGATTGTCACGACCAGGCTGGGAGGGGGCGTTTTCCTTTGGGCCTTTGTAGGTACGATATGGGAAGCTGGCTCCATCACAGTTTGAGTAGCACCCATCTGAGAGGCCACCCGGAAGGGTCGAAACGCACCCTGGGAGGGAGCATACTCCGCCGGAGTCGCTTCAACCTCGGTGTGGGAGTCCCGCTCCTGACCTCCTTGGGCAGCTTCAAGAGGGCGTGTCTCACTGGCAGTTGAAGCCACTTCACTGACAGTAGAAATAGTCTCTGTTGTCCGGTGGGCGGATCCGCTGGGGGCAGGGCCCTCTGCTGTGTTCTCCACCTTGATGTACTTGCCCCTGGATAACAGACTGTCCTTCTGGGGGAGCTGCTCTGCCAGCTCCACCACAGTGCGAGAAAGCTGCCTGGTGATAAAGGTGTGCCTGGAGCGGGTAGGGATAGAAACTGGATACATATCATCTGTGTACGACATCAGATGAACCCCACGAAATGGCCGTGAAGGAAACAGTTCGCGATCCAGGTCATGCCAGGCCTGCACCTCCGAATCCATGGCAGTCCGGAATGCGATAGGCCAAACGGACCGGAAACAGTTACCGACAGCCCCGACGACACGCAACCCACTGTGAAAGGGATGACTTGTAGCATCTCGTCCGCGGGTCCATAACCCTGCTCCTGCAGGTACTCGTCCATGATCTTAGTGGATGAAGGCTGCAGTGGGCAGTCCACCAGATTCCGGTTGATGAAGCGAATTCCGGGCCCATCCTGAGTTGATGTAGACTGGGTAGTGGGCTCCGCCTGACACCCAGTCTCTTGTGTATCTCTGGGGGCCAACAGAAATCACAAGTCAGATGGAGCAACACCTGTGGAGAGGAGACTGAATTGCAGGTCCCCTGCACCAGCTCGAAAACAAGCTGTGTGAGCATCCGCAGCGAAACACTCCAGCTCACGAATCTCCTGCACCTTCTGCCGGATGGCTCTGGAAGCTTCATCGCACTGGTGCAGGAGAGCTGACTGAACCAGGTTCATGGGTGTCTTCTCGCTGACAGGGACCTGCACAGCTTTGTCCCCAAGCAGTTCACTCCCTCGAAACCAGATGGGGATCTGCAACCCATCTTTGCAGAACTGATGAGGGGCACGGAATGACGAGGCACAAGGGGGTGGGTGTTCCCACGGATAATCCCCACAGTCTGGGGCCAAATGGTCAGCAAACGATAGATGGAGCTGGTCCTCCAGCTTAATCGGCTCGGGAGGGAGCTCAGGCTCCACCTCCTCATCGGCCATTGAAGAGGAGTCCGGCCGTTCGACTCCCTCAGACTGGAGGCTGGAATCTGAGTCCCGCCGGGGAGGAACAATGCTTCCACTTGCAATGATAGGGCAGCTTCATCTAGGGATATCTGGTGCAGCTTCCTGTCCATGTCCTTGACAGTTTCTAGAAGCGAGTCCCTGCATGCGACGAGTGCATGGCGATGGGAGCATAGAGAGGCCCCCAACGAAGGTAACAACTCCGCTGGGAGAGTATGTTCATCATTGAGCAAGCGGGCTACAACATGACGAACCACAAACGGATCAGTCTGTTCGACAACTTCAGCTGTCAGGTCATTACACAGCAGCAGATTGTGAAACTCATCATAGCTCTCCTTGTAATCTGGAACCTTGGTTTTTATGTAGTACTGCATATCACAACCAACGCCATATACATGAGGGAAGTCGCAGTGGGGATGCTTGTTGACTGTCATGTGACTCAAGCAGTCATTCCACAAAGCCACCCCCTTAGCAGCTTCACCACGGAGCCGCTCCACAATGGCCCGGTCCATTGGGACCTGGGCCCTGCTCTCCAGAGTAACGTCCAATGCACCAGACACATACGCGTCACACTCCGCCTTCTGTGCTTCAAGTGAGCTTTCCTCCTGGGGTTGAAGCTGCATGGAGCTGTCCCGAGATGGCTCAGCTTGATCCGGAAGAGGAGAACTGTCATGTGGGGACGGAGCCTTGGATGCATCAGGAATGGTGGAGGAGTCTGATGGGTCTGAAGTAACCTGGCCTGATCCGGATGGATGCGGATCCACCAGGGCCAGCTTCTCCGTGACAACAGGAAGGTCCACCAGCCATCCTGGTGAACTGGAGCAGACGGGAGACTTGCGCAAAGGATCCTCCAATTGTTCTGCTGGCGAAGGAGATGGAGAGGCGGAAAGATGTAGGTCCTGGGCCAGCTGACCGGATGGAGTGGAGTGATCCAGAGTGGACGATCCAGACAATGGAACTGCAGAGCCAGCAGGAGTTGAAGGAGACACAGGGTGAGTACATCCATCTGTTTTCTCCTGGTCACAAGTTTGGCCCACCGGTGGGTCTTTGATCATGGAATCCTGCCCTGGAACCAGACGGCTGGAGAGAGCTGGAGACAATGCATGAACTGCTTCGTCGGAGACAGTCATGCCACCCACTGGAGCATGGTTGGACCCCAATGGGGTGGAGAGCGCCCCGGGGATGGCGGAAGTCAGATCCGACGAACAAGATGGCAAACCTTCCAGCACAGACTCCTGAACGGTCGAGGCTGGGTCCTCCGACCATCCAGCTGCACTCAGCACATCGGATGAAGCCGCTTCCTGCAGGAGTGTAGGCAGAATGTGCTGAGGAGTCTGGGGAAGGTTGATGGCACTTGAAGTGGACTGAGGCGAAACTGCATCACTGGGCAACGGATGGATGACAGCTTTGGTGGATACCAACAATGAAGCTGTCTGGGTCTTCTGCGGGGCCACTGACTCAACTGTTTGGGAGTCGGGCCCCACAACACCAGGTCCTTCCTGGATGTCAGCCTGAACCACAGTAACCTGCTCCTCCTCCATCACTTCAGACTCTGAAGAATAACTCGAGTCGGAGAGAACTCCTGGAGACTTTGACAGAATGGCATGGAGGGAAGCCCGAACACATGAAGAAGCGGCAGCAAGGGGAGCTGACAGACAAATGGGTGTGGAACTGGCAGTCAGGACTGGAATGTTCTCAATGACACCAAAATCGAGTTCGTCCGGGGGCAACTGTGCCACGCCAGACTCCTGAACTGGATTGTCTGAAGCTGGATCCAGGGGCAACGGTGCCACTCCGGACATAGACGAAACACTAGACACTGCACTGAGATTGAGCTCACTGGGGAGCTCCTCCGCATCAACGTCGTCTTCAAGACTCAACTCATGGAGGAGTTGGTGGTCCTCGATCTCTGCTACAAGCTTGTCAACCTGAAAAGCAAATCCATGCATTAAAATGCTACCAGGCAGAAGGATCTGCCAGTTTAAAACCCGGGGGAGAGAAGGGTGGGGCACCATCAGGCATGAACGGCTGAACTTAGGACAGCCTGTCTGAGTCACAAAAGGTAAAGTGCCACGCCCCTTTAATGCACATTTGTTGCCAGTTACTTTAAAATTAAAAATGAAAATAAGCATGCTTAAACAAAAAATTGGCCATCAAACTCGAAATTTCAAAGTTTCGAGTTGGCACAAACAACCTATAAAAGGGTGGATGAAAACAAAAACAGACAAGCAAATTTTCAAAATCCAAGTGAAAACTCAAATGGTCGAGAAACTGTTTCAAACTTAGAACTGGCGCAACAGGTGTGGACCGGAGAGAAACCCGCACAGTGAGCGCGGACCTGTGAGTGAACACAATGATACCTGAATGGTCGAACTCAAACAGTCGAACTCAAACAGTCGTTCTAAAATGGTTAAAAACTGAAAATTGTGCAAAATTGAAAACAGGCGCAAAATTAACACTTGAATGAAAATAAGCTAGCAAAAGCAAAGCAAGCATGCAAAGCCAACAAAGACGGTGAAGAAAGTTACAAAAGGCCCCAAATTTGGAGGCCACAAAATACAACCGTCAAACAAACTTTGGCAACAAACTTCGCAAAAGGAGGCCCACTTAAAATCCTAGTGGAAAACAGACCCCAAAACTCTACCCAACTCCCCGGGCCGCACGCAAATTGATCAGCAACAGACTGATCCCTGAAAGAAAGCTGAAACAAAATGGGAATCAGCCACGAGCCGATGTTTGGGACCCCCCTTCCCCAAAACACAAAGTTGGGACACAAAATTCAACAAGCCCTAAAACCCCAGCATCCTAACCAACCATGCGATCCAAACACAGGTTCCACCTTTGAGCAAAAAGCTGGAGCTTTGTGAAGCATTTCAAGGCATGTTTAGTCTGCCCAAACACGCTTCAAAAACCACAACTTTTCCCTCACGATCCTGTTTGCAAACAGTTTCCCGGGAACGTGACAAAATCCTGCAAAGTGTGGTACCCCAACATTGGCAAAAACAATCCCATCTGTGGACGGTTACCCAACTTAGGCAAGGCATGTTCTTGATCCCAAACAAAGCAGTTAACCAACGTCGACTAGAATGAAAGAAAGATCCCGCAATTTTGTGGTTATCCAACGTTGACTAAAAACTCGGGCCAAAATTTGCAAACCGTACCTGAAAACTGCCGATCCTGGTTGGAAAGCTAACCTATCTTGAAGACTGTCGAGTCGACTAAAATTACCAAACCTCCAGGACACTTACACAGAAATAATATTAGAAAACACTTACCATTTTTATGTTGCGCAGAGCTTGAACCTTGAATTCTGATCCTTACTTACCAATACCCAAAGCACGATTTGAGAGATTGAACCATTGCGGGACTGATAGGGAGCATGTGGTAACGCACCGACGCTGGCCTGTGATTGGCCCCGAGCATTAGGTGCGAACAGACACTCCAACGCTGGGCCTCCCAACCGTTTAACGGAAGGTGTGAACGCAGATGCTCCGATAAGGACGACCGTTCTATTGTTCTTAATTGCTTAATGGTGCAAGGTGGGAATGAATGGGCCATCCAGGACCGATATCTATTAACACCTATCGAAATAACCCAGATGTGACAGGCGAGTTAATGATAATAGAAAATTGACACCAAAATTCAAAAAGGGACTGAGGAACTCAATTTTGACAGCCATTTAACACCCACATTCTTGGCTCACCTTGTGAACTTGTGCCTGGCACACGTCTGAACTAATTACCTGAGCATCTTCATGAACCGTTCCAGTGGAGTTGAGGTAGAACGGCCCTGTAATTACCATTCTGCTGAAACTGAGATGTTTTTAAGGAGTGAGGAAAGAGCTCAGGGGGCGCCGCCACACCAAATCAACCAGTTTGGAAGCAAAACCACGGGAAATGAACAAGAAATCGTCACTCGCAGAGAAACACTCCCACCAAGAGAGAAGGTCTTGAAACTTCTAGAAAGCATAGTAATTTAAAATAATGGAACTTTCTAAGTGATGGAACAAGCAAGGAAGGCGGAGACTCACGCCCAGATCAGCTAAATAAGCTTCATAGGAGGCAAACTCCCCCAACTCCAGTGCATCGTCCATAGGGAAACCTGGTATTGTGGAAATCAGCACAGCAATCATGCATAAGATCGAGTTGAAAGGGACACAAGCTAGTGTACCAACTACTGAGACTTAATACTCACCGTAAATACAGAAGAAATGAAGAAAAAATGGAACTGCTATGGACGAACGCAAGGGGTGGCAAATCCCAGCTGCTGGTCTGAAGAGTGAGCGATAAATGGGGAACACGCCAAAAACAGCAGCTTCTGGTGAAAAGTAGGTCAAATCAGGCCGTTCTGAAACACCTGAACAGCCCGTTCAAACCCAAATGGTCCGTTCATGAGAGGCGCGGGTAGAAAGCCCACACGAGAAAAGAAGAAAAACCCTGAGGAAAAGGAACAAATGGCTAAAAGAAATTCAATCAACTCCTGTTGGAGATGGAAATTAGTGTTTAACCGTAAATATTTGGCAAATTGGCAAGCTGTGTGTTTGTCGGTTGTGCAAGGGTTGAACCCACCACCATTAGAGTACTCAAGGCCGGTACCCCAATCAGTTCAACGTTTCTGTGAAAAGGCATTACGACCATACACTTTCAGTGAACTGTGATTAGAAAAGCATGGTGAAAATTTGTCCCAGTGGAGAGGTTTTAGGCGGCCTGCCCCCACCCGTTCCAGGGATCAAATCAACGTGGTTGGGCGTAGAAAAGGTGGTCCATCCGGAATGCGACGTGATCTTAAATTGTCACCCTGAGAGGTTGGTAAGGGTGGAGGTGGATCTATCCCTGACCGTATCATACCTAGAGTTGAGCCTGGCAATCAATCACAGGTTGTTGATAGAAGATATCGATGAATTCCCCTACCAGGAGATTGCTGGAAATGTACGCAGGGATGTGACTTTTCACAACTTGAATTACTTCACGCGCTCTTTGGTGTGTGTGTTTGGTCAGTCTCCCCCAGGTTATGAAGAGATTCTGTTCTTGAAAGGGAAGGGTAGGAATAGGTGAAAAACACATGGTGATTGGACATCCCCTTGCCCACTGCTTGGCCACCAGGTTCCCCCTCTCCATTCAGGAGACCTTAACGGGCATGTGGAAAATGGTCCTAGGGAATGGTTGTGGAAATTGCATGTGTTTTCATTCAGAGTTTGCCCCCCTTCCAGAAGTAATGGAGGAGACAGTTGTGGAGTCAGAGCTGGCCACGTTTGACGAGGCCTGGTTCAACATCCAACAAGTCCTCACTGAGGAAGAGGCCCGGCTATGACGACAGGCCTCTTTGACCAGGGTGGACATTGGCCGGGCCCTCCTGAAGGCTAAGTACTCACTGTGGCTACAGTTCTGGACACCGTGACTGAGAAAGTCCCGCAAAAACAAGAGAGGCCAAGAACTAGAAAGGCGCAGGAAAGCTGCTGAGGCAGAAGCTGAGGCTGCCGGGGGCTCTGTTCTGAGCCCCGGGCCTAAGCCGCCGAAGCGGCTTTTCGAAACTGAACCTGCTCCGACAGCTGCATCGGGCCCAGTCCAACCCAGCACCAGTGACCTGCAGAGGGAACTGGACAGGGTCCGGGGACGATCCATGGTATGATGGTCCGATAGAGCCGCCCACTCCAAGAGCATGAATTGCCTGACGGCTGCAGATGGCACAGCTGCTGCCGAACCGGAGCTGGAAGGTGAGATGGTGCGGAAGGTCCTGTTTCCGGATGAAGCAGAAACGAGCAGGAAATGTGAGCAGAGGAGGCGTGAGCTGATCCACCAGCATGAAAACCCTCGAAAACCCACGCCCTTGATGGACCTCAATGTGAAAGTTCACTCGGACCTCAACATGAAGGTTCACTCAGAAAAACGGTCCCTGAGCCTGCACCGTTTGATGGGCCATTCTGAGAAGGCGGAGAGCACCAGGACTGTTCGCTTCATCCCCGCCGGATCAGAGTCCACACGCCACCAACAACAGGGAGCCAGACCAAAGCAGCTGGCAGTTTCCATCTTCCCCAACCACCAACAACCGGACGCCGTCGCCCATGATGCCTCCAATGCCGTCAGGACCACCAATGCTGCTACTGTCTTGAGTGGTATTGGGAGGGGGCTCGGAAATTGCTTCTTGCTGCCCCGAGGGTATGAGACCATGGCCTGGGAGGAGAAACAGATCTGGGATGAGCGAGTCAACATTCTGAAGCAGAAGGTCTTGTTCCAAATGGCCCCAACCTTTCGCCTGGATCTCAGAGCCTGGTGGAAGGCTCCGGAAAACTGGCCCCGTCCTGGCCAGACCAATGTGGACATGCTCACGGACTGGTTGAAGTTTGAGAGACAGGTGAGGGGAGATGAACAGTTCGCTGATGTTGAGCCCCCTGCAAGGAAGTCTGCTCCTGCGTTACACCACGCCTGGACCCTGGAAGAGCGCTTCAGCACCTGTAGATGGAGGATTTTCCTGCCAGATGGGTTCTATGGCCGTGCGGAAGAAGACATACCCCCGTGGATGCAGAGGTGGTGCCAGCACCTTTTGGAGACAGTACCTGAAGAGGAGCATCCCGACCCGTACGAGGGACGGCTCAGCACAGAAGACTGGTCCAAGGAGTTCCACCTGCACGAGGCGAGGAGGCAAGTTCAGCTGGGAACAACCGAGGAGGAAGAGGCCCAACGGACCAGAGACTGTAACCGTCTGCAGCGTGCACAGAAGTCTTCTGAGATCCTCATTCCAGACATAGTTGCAGGGTGCCTGATTCCCCGTGACTTCCAGGCCACAGCCTGGCAGGCCTACATGGCCCTGGGAATCTTCAAAGGGGTCACCAGGGACTACCATGAGACAGAACGCGAGATGTGGGATCAGTACTGGTGGTTGAGGGGCATTGGACAGTTAGGAGAACGTCTTCGCCTGAAAGAATTCATCATGGTGAGAAAGCCCACCAGAGAGGAGGTTCATCATTTCCAGTCTGATTGGAGATGGGAGATGGCTCATGCAAACGACCAGGATCCCTACCTGTCAGTGAAAGTCAACAAGGATGGTGAAACCATCAATTTCTCCAGCGCCTCCCAGAGCCGAGATCAGGGCTCAGCTCAGGATCAAGCCATCACCATAGCCTTGTCAACCATTGGGCCCCCTAGCATCTCAACGGGCCATTTCCAGGACCGTTCAGTGATCACCCCCCCAGGCATAGCCACCAAACTGGAGTTGGAGCCCATGGAAGACCCTGAAGAAGATCAGCGGCCACTGGCGAGTCGGTATGCCCCGAAATGCTTCGAGGCAGCTTTTTGCCTGTGGTATCTCAAGTTGGATATGAAGTCCCAAAGAGAGCTCTTCTTGTATGGCCCCTGTGACTTTGATCGCGAGCAGGACGAAGAGGCTAAAACCATCAACTACATTGCCAGGGGGTGACTGAACACCTCAAGTATGAATTGGGATTGCCGGACAACGAGCAGTAGACAGTGCTGAAATGGATCCAGGCCTACCTAGACTGGGAGCTGTTCCGCGACGCCAGGCAGATAGCGTCCATGGCCATCGGTCATGAAGAGCTGCATGAGATGACAAAGAGGGCCGTCTTAACTGTTCCCATGTTGGATCTCCAGAAGCCCCATCCCATGACCATAGAGGGCGGAATTTTCTTGGCTGACCCACCGGTACCCACTCCAAGGCCGTCCCCTGCTAGATCCGATTCCCTGTCACCATTGTCAAGCTACTCGGCCACACCCCCCTCCATCCCAGGAGAGGAAAGATCGGAGGAGGACACCATCACCCATGATCCCAGAAAGCAAGCAGCCATCACTAGACAAACACAGACGACCCCAGATCCTTCCGGGGCTGATGGACCGCTTCAACCGCAGTGTGTTGTCCCTAAACGGTCCATTCTGAGGCCTGCCGTCCTGGGACGGGGCACGCCTCTTTGGCCGACAGCGCCCCTAACGGTTCCCGGGCTGAAGACAGCACCTCTACTGGAGACGACTGTCATAGCAGTGCCTCTATCGGAGATGACCATTGCTGCAGCACCCCTACTGGAGACAACTGTTGCAGCAGTGCCTCTACCAGAGACAACCACCACAGCAGCGCCCCTACCAGAGATGACTGTCGCAGCAGTGCCTCTACCAGAGGAATGAGCTTCAATGGCCCGTTCTTCCCCAAGTGCCACACCCCTGCCTGGGGTTGATGGCCTTGACCATCCTTCGCCTGCAGGGTCTGTGGACAACAAGGTCCTAGTGGAACCCGCACAGCCCGACAACTACTGGATCGTTGAAGGGGGTGCCAGCGGACCCCTTCCCGCTGAAGCTGGAAGCCCCGCTCCGCCTCAGACAGACTCCACCCATTCGACCGAGCCGTCACCCGCGAGTGTCCAGGCCATGGGCCCCGCCCTTCTGGCCATTCCGGAGAGCTCAGAGATCTCACAGGGAGAATCTCCCCAGAGGCCCAGTGATCCTAATGACGTCCCTACAGAGAACGATCATTCCCTGGCCAGATCCCACACGGGTGTCCAATGATCACCGAGATCCTTCAACAGCGAGTAATTCGAGAACAGATCGTGGTCACAACTGTCGAAAGCGAGGAGACCATCGAACAACAGCCACCCGAGGCTGGAGCAGAACCCATGGTGATCAGCGGCGGAAATACCCCAGTGGCTCCGGGTGATGAAGAACTAGATGCTGACAATGAACAAGAGTTGTTGATGGACGAGACCCGTCTCTAAAACACTCCAACTGTTGGGTGAACGGGGACCATAAACCTTGAGTGTTCCCACCTGGGACAGACAACATTATTCGGACGTTTTCTTCCAGTAGTATTAAATAGCAACTGTGCCTGAAGAAGAGCCAGTTAACCAGAAAAGATCCATAGATTTCGTTTTAGGATTTTAGTGAACAGTTCAGTTCTCTCCTTTTTAAACTCAGTCCAAATTCTGTGCGATCCTACCATTTGGAAAAGTGATATTGTATTCTTGTTTGCGTTTATTTGTTGCTTGCAACATCCTTTTACTTATGTAGCTGTCCTTCGTGGATCGGCGGATGGGGTGGGAAAGGGGACACATGGTGATAGTCACGCTGTACTACATGTATCGGCGGATACATGGGAACTGTACCTGGGCCTGGGGGCCCAAGGGACAGAGAATAAAACAGTTGTCCAGGGAGTTTGTTGAGTTCCTTGTTCGTTGTGTCTTTTGTCAAAAATTTGCTCACATCCGGGGCGATGCTAGTACTTCAGGGGGGTGAAAGATGTCACGTTGAAGCAACTGTTTCAGCATGCCAGGTTGTCTAGTGGACGGGAAACTGTCTCGCAGATGGCCTGTTGCAAAGAGGTTAAGCCGCGGCAGGAGTTGCAACAATGTTGCAAGGAAAATGGACCGTTTCGGGAAGTTGGATGTTTGGAAAAGCAGAAAGTGAAACAAGGCCTTTCAGGAAAGAGCTGAACACAGCCACGCCTCGGAGACACCGGATGGGCATAGGACCATTGTGAGAGGGACCTCCAGGGAGGGTCCTCTCTCAACAGGTCCTATAAAGCTGTTGGGGGGTGCACAACCATTGGAAATGGTCGAAGGTGAAGAACTTTCTGAATGGGCCATTCTGGTTGAACAGCCCATTTCAGTTGGATGGCCCGTTTGAGTCAAATGGACCATTTGAGTGATGTCATTATGACGTCATAAGACCGTCAGCACATGAGGGTTCCCGCGAGGGAAATCATTTAAAAGGTCGTGTTCAATGGTCATTCGGAGAGAAGTGCTTTTGAACCCCGGACCGTCACAGTGTATGCTTGGTGTTCTGTATGTTCTTCTTATC
>JAAUXT010151570.1_pt1 | contig 13863 bp, 10 predicted proteins | sample 7278171 | NCBI WGS metagenome assembly JAAUXT01 (sample SAMN14350112, study PRJNA611818) | marine sediment metagenome | isolation source: surface marine sediment (1.8m) | place: French Polynesia: Moorea | collected 2018-08 | reverse complement strand
TGAAACTGATGCAAATGACTACAAACTGATGGGAACATTTTCAATGCTTCACCAAATATACAATGAAGTTTTCTAACAGCAAAACAGAAAAAGTTAGAGATCTCCAGTATCTGAAAATGATCACTAAGATTTGAACTCTTTTTTTTTCAATACTACTGCTTCCAAAATTATCTTAAAATGATTTTTCACATAGTAACAATAAAGAAAATTTCAATAAAAAGAATTGGAGAAAAACTTTATCAAAATACCTTGAATTTTATTTAATTTTTAGCAACAGATATTAATTAACTATTTTTTAGACCTCAATTATTCCCTCAGTAGTGATTTTGTAATTAGTGTTTTGTTATACACATGAACATCATGACTATGGCTGTGAGAAAATCTTGTTGGAATTTTCTCAAAAGTGTTGCTGTGAATACACAAGCCGAGGAATTAATACTTCTGAAAACTGCCTCGTACGTCAGCTGCTGGGTTTTGCAGTCTGCTACTTGAAGTTGACTGCACAAATTGGTACAAACTATTCCTGACTGCAACTGCAAAACTCTATGTGAAAAGGTACATTGAAATACTACTGGACATTTACAGTCAATTGCAACTTTTTTTGCATTGACTGCAAAACTTTTGATGCTGCCTATAAACAAACTGCTGTCAATGTAGAAAAAATGTTGCAGTGGCAGTCAACAGTTGACGTCGACAGCGACAACATGAAAACCCATTGAAAAGAGAGCCTGTTGGCCACAATATTTTGTTGGAAAGGGCAGGGGCTTGAATGAAGACCAGTCTCCCTTTGGTTGCAAAGCAGATGCTCAGAGACAGGTGCATCCGGAAATGCTGTCCGTGGTTTACCTCAGGTTGAGGGTGGCACCCAGACGTTGCAAAGTGTTGTTGATACTTGGTTCTGTGCGGCTTGGCTTGTCTCCATGAGGCTCTGATCAGAATGACAGATCCGCTGGCACTTGTTGATCCAGAATAGCTGTCTCGTAAAAGGCGATCACGTGCAAACCCACACCTCCCTCCGCACTCCTCTATCAATCGACGGGTAGGAACTGGCAAAAACAACAAGGCTCGCGCGCCTGGACGGATCCGGGAGATTCCCGGGTCTGGACCCCGCCCTATCCTGGATACAGCCCTACGGTGTGTAATAGATCCGTCAACAGCTGAAGGACACGATGAAACACGGCTTTTATAGACATGGGCTATTTCGTGTTGCAGGTGGTATCAATTGACACCAGCCACTCGGAGAATAAGGTGGAATGAAATCATGAAACACTGCTTTCCCACACATGGGTCACTCAGGGCCTTGGGGAGTGTCTGGCCATTTTAAGTTGAGCTAAAAACGGCCAGGTGTCTGTGTCTTTTGGTTTGGGGTGTCCTGCCATTTCAGTACACCGGGTTCCGCCGGAAATGGCACCGCACTGTGTCCCTGGTCTGGGGTGTCTGGCTATTCTATCACACCGGTCTGTCTATCTGTGGGAGCACACTGCAGAAGATCAGCTTCTATGTTGGCGAAGAGTGTCCATTGTGTTGATCAGGCCTGCTCCACAAAACGTGACAGTCACAAAGCATCGCGCAGCTATTTTGTTCCGCTTGACGGAGTCAAGAACTTCCTATGGACAACGCTTGTCTGCGTCATTGCTCTTGAGAGTCTGAAGAACCTGGGGAAGGAGCATGTCTGTCAGATTCTCAGTGCTGCTGTTGAATTTGGGGCTCGGTTCGTCCCTGAGACTTTTTTCTGGTTGACAGATGTCTTTCACCACCAGAGTTGCAAAACACCTGCACGTAAATGACAGACAGTTTTGCTCAGAACTGACAAAACAGCCCAAGTGCTTCGGGGAAAGTTTGTTCATTTCCGCAAGATAGACAGAGAATTTTTCTTGATAATTTCCAGATCTATAGAGCCACTGATGGAATTTATCCCCAAGAAGAGAGAGAAAAAAAACACCCAAAACCTCAATCTGACTAAGTTTCCGTTGCGTTTGTTCCTGTGTTCACTCACTGATCGCTTGTCATAACGGCTGCGGACTGGCTGATTGAAGGACCAACGTCAAATTGGCCCCTGTTGTTCCACACGTTCATCCATTATCACGCGGGGAAATCCGAGCAAGTGTAATTGGTTTTGGAATTCCCTGAGTTTGGCAGCGAGGGAGCTGCTGAGCAGAGATGCATCGAGAGATAATGTGCACAGTCCCCCGGACAATATCCCACACGGTTCTGCATAGTTTGAGGCCAAGAGCACAAGCCTTTGGGAGCTGGTCCCATGCACAAGCCTGTGGGGCCAGCCCCGTGCCATGAGTCTGTCGGAGAGTTTTGGGTCACCACCGCTCTCCATACGACGTTGGGTTGACGCCCAGGATATTGTGTGTTTCAAGCTGATACGAGTATCAGTTGCGCGTGCCAGGTGCTGACAGTGGTTGCTCTCCAGGGTACACTTTGTACGGACGCGTAAGACACAACAAGCAATCACAACCACCATAACCACAACAATACTCGCAACAGGTCTTGGGGACAGTAACGTATCGCAGATGCCATCAACATTCCACTTGAATCCAGATGTTCACCTTGGGCCGTTCATGGAACCTCAGAAAGTAATTAGCCTCTGGTGGTTTCCAGGCCCAAAGGATTTGATCGTTTGCTCATCACGTCGAGATTGGCCTTGGTTGTGGGGGAGGACACTCAAGGTTGGTGGGCAGACAGCTGATGTGAGAAGCTGCAGGGTGAGGACAGGGGGAGGCACTACTGCAGAAGGTGTGTTGTTGTGGGCGGGAAAATGACTCCGGTGAGACCGTGGCTTCCTCCAACATTAGTTTGGGTGTTACCGCGTGAAGAGCCACAACTTCCTTGTCACTTTGTAGCAAGTGAACTGATGATTGGTGTGCGGCAACTGTGAGACGAACATCCTGGTGTCACCGAGGCTTCGTGAAACTGCTGTCTGTCGCGGGTCCAGATTTTGCAAAGCCATTGACTGAATGATGACCATCAAAATCAGCTGTGCAAAACTTGTCAGTCGGAATTTGTCAGTGCCCTTCAGAACCATTCTGCTTGACCATGTTTGATTTTTGCGAACACCTTTAAAGCCTGATCCTCAGTGCGACTCCATGTGTGTTGTGTCCAAACAGCGACACCGCCACCAGCTGCGCGCACGTAATAAAATCGTATTCACACATTTCACAGTCTTCCAAGCAAATTTGTGGTCGACGAGTTCCTGGATAGTTTTCTGACAATAACATACGTCCACCTGTGTACGTGTTCTAGAGCGAAGGCGGAGAACGCAAACGAGATGTAGATTGAGAAATTCAGAGACTGAGGTGATCTCAACTTTCCTGCCTGGTGCTGTTGATGAGGGATGGTCAAGGAAAGGAGCCGATGCCCCCAGTCCGTGCGCCCACCCCCTGCCAGAGATTGAGAGAGGGGTCGGCGCCTTCCATGGAGCAAAATAACGGAATATTCTTTCTCGCGCAATCAGGCACAAGATTTGAGGGCACAGAGATCACAGTGACCTGGGCCTCAGCTCCTCTGGATCTCTCCCCATCTGCACGAAAAAAAAGAGGAAATCGACTGCAAACCAGAACCAGTGAACAGGAAGGAATGGAAAAGCCAGGTCCAGATTTCTTGAACAATGCTCAGGAAGGATGGATGTGAAAGGGAACAAGGGCAGGTGACTTTGGGTCGCTTTAGGTGCAGAGTAATCAATTCAGTAGGAGGATGTGTTCTGCGGCGGAAGTGTATTTGTTCAGGGTCGCTCTCCACAGCCTACAGTGGGATGAAGGTGGAGTGGTGTGTGAATTATTGAGCACCAGAAATGGGTAGAACGTCCATAAACAGGCTCTTTCCAATCCGAGTGAAAACGTTGAGGTTGTCTGAAGTGAGAAGGCCTTGGTGGAAGGAGAAAAGATAAGGCTGCAGGAGGCAGAGAGCACAGACTGACTGGTGGCTTCAGTCTGACACAAGGAAGTCCACTGTGAAGGATTCAAAAGTTTTGAGAGCAACAAGCCTTGCCTGTTTGAAATCGGTGGCAGCTGTGGTGGTTCCAGGACACAGGTTGGAGGCAACAATTTCCGTTTTCAACCCTCGAGGAGCAATGAATAATGAATACTTTTTTTGAATCTGAGAAGGATATTTGCAGACGCAGAGCAAACGTAGAGCTGAAAACGTGTTTGGGGGTCAGGGGGCCGCTGGTGAACTCCTGGCTTCCATTTTTGCTTTTTAGCTTACACTGAAAACGCCATAGACTGTTGTTTGCACTGCAGGCACCTGGGGCTGGTTGCAGGCTGTATCACTGCAGGGAGAACCTTGCAGAAGGTGAACCAGCACTTGTTCAAAATAGTCGGTAGGTTCTGCATGAGGTCTTCCGTCTGCTCAACAGGCGTACACGTCAGAGTGCGCAGCCAGGTTCTTTTCATCAAAGGGACGCTGCTCTTTGGGAAGGTCTCCCTGCGTTGTTTTGCAGAACGAAAATATCTCCTCAGCCCGCGATAGCGATACGCCTGTTTGTCCTGAGGGCTTTCTATGTCTGCGGCTCTCTTTTACCGACGCGCTATTCTTGTTTTTCTGAAGCAAATTTTGGACGCATGTGATTTTTGTTGCCCGAGGGAAAATTTGGGTTCACTTTGAGCTGCATAACAAAGTGCTTGTTGTCCAAGCTGTTTGAATACAAAGCGTCGTTTTGGGGTTGACAAGTTTCAATGCATTTGGACACCTCTGTGGGAAACCTTCAGTGGTTTTGGATTGCCCAGGTCAAGACTTGCCTTTGAATCACCCTCGCTGCAGAGAACAATTTTATAATGATCAGTGCCTTCTGACCCCTCCCCAAGGAAAGCCCACGTTGACCATGTGGTTTAACAGATGCGTGACACCCTGTTCTCCCCAGTGGGCCTGTGGCGTGGGCGTGTGTCAAGACCGGCCAGTATTCTTGTTCCACTTCTGAAGCCTGGAACATAACTTGGTCAGACCACACAGACCTGCAGAGATCGAGTTTTGCGTCAGCACGAAGCCTCACTCAAACAGAACTCCGACCTCTTTTCGGTGTGGTGGGCGGCCAATCTGTGTGTCAGACATCTTTGCGGAGTTCTCCTACCTTGAGACTTGTGCAACACCCAATTACAAACAATCCACACAGTTACCGCAACGAGGAGTCTTCAATGGCTTCTCCGTTGCCCCATTTCCGACAGAAAGGGCTGATTGTCGCGCGTCACTGAGGAAATTCTGAAACCCAACTCCACCAATTACTCCAGGATTAGGACCACGTCTTCAAGATGTCAATGCGCATGACATGTACCTGTGCCACGGTGTCACCTGGAAAAAGTTCAATGTCCTAGCTGCTCTTCCAGGGGATGGGTGTGGCTTTTGGTATGTCAAGTTAAAAACTCTCCCAAGAGTAAATAACTTGCCATTCGGACCAATTCCTGAATGGGTTGTGACTGGCGAAGGGTGGCCTTGGAAAAAAAATTGTGGGAAATATTTCGGACATGCAGACGGGCTCTTGTTCAACGATAGCCTCTGGTATACTGCGCGTAAGCCTGCAGGCAGACAGGTTCGTACGAGAAAAGTGCAAACCTGTGTGTGGCATGGGAAAAGAGCCAGAAAACTGAGGTCCAGAGTTCGATTTGCAAAGACTAATTCAAAGAGAGATGCGTCCTCATGATGAGTCCATCTGGCACATCTATCCTGAGCACACGCGTCACTTGGAGTCCTCAGCAAACCCTGATGATCGCGCATCTCTGGCCTCTTCATCATCTGTCTGTACGTCCACCCCCGCACAAGGTCTCCGCTTGCACTACGAGTAAATCTTGCGAGTGAATCTTCTCCGTGAGAGACAGTGGAGCAAATGAAACTCGGAAAAAGACCAGACTGAAGCAAATCTGTCGCGCAATTAATTCCGTACCGAGCTTTTCTCCCTCCGGTTCAAAAGTTAATTAAAACTTGCGGAGAAGCTCGTACCCAAGCAGTCTTGTGTGCGTTCTGTGCTGTGTACGCAAGGATTGGAAAGACCGCTGCTTGTGATTCTGACATTGTTCAAGCAAATTGATGTGCGAGTCGACTCGCATTTTTTGGACTTTAGAATTTCACCAAGAAGAATTGATCTTGTTGCCACAAGGATGTAAGCAGACACAGGTGTCTTCCATGTGTGAGCTCAGAGCTTGAGAACGTGCTGTTCGTTGACCTTTTGCAGTGTAATTTCCTTTTGTTCGACATTGTCCGTGTCTGGTTCCTGAGCGAAATGCGACCTGCGGCTGATCTCTCGTTTCCGCTGTCAGACAGAGATCTGCTGAAGCGAAGAAGACACCGAAGTCGTGATTCGTGATGATACTCAGCAGTGGGAACCCAATCTGAAATCTTCCCCTGGTTAGTCTGGCTTCTAAATTGGCTTCATATTTGGACATTGAATGGGCACAAGCTGAAAGCATGTGGAAGTGGATGTTGACGACTTCCTTTCAGAGATCACGGGCCCAAAAGTCTTTTTTCTCGCTGACGTGCTGTGGACGCATTCTACAGAGGAAATCAAGAAGCATCCACCCAACCCTGCGTGCGGGGGAAAAGGAAGAAATTTGGTATGTTCGCGGCTGCAGTGCGTGTCCCTCTGCGTGTCCTCCCTGCCTCGCGCCGACGTTTGAAATTCGCACGGAAGGGTCGGATTGCACGAATCTTCTGTCGTGATACACATGACGACAAACCTGATGCACGCAAGCAAAACAACCCATTCCTGCAGGAACAAATTCATCTGTGTGGATCGCAATGTGTGTTAATTATTCTGTGCATTACTCCGGCAAAACCTGCTGCATTTGTGGCATCCGTCACCTTCTGCTGAATGACGATTTGCTGCAGACGCCATTTGTGCAGGACAAACCGTTCTCGTGGATATTTCTGCGTGGAAGGGAACGTTGGCTGTTGTCACGTTTCTGTCCATGCAACCGATCTCAATCCACGAACGCAGTGCTTCCTGAGCTACAGATCTGATCAACATCCATGTCTTGTTGTGCGAAGTCCCTTCAGAGGCGAAGCACCATGTGCTAGTGCAGTATATGGCAGGGTGGATGAAATGTCCCCTGCCCCCTCCCCCACCAGACCCCCCTCCCCGTGGACAGTATGACTAGTGGAAGGCAAGGAGGATAAGGAAGAATTTGATGAACAAGGAAGAATTGACAACATTACCGACGCCGCAAGGGACTTAGCACTGCAGTTGCCTTGAGCACTGCTTCTCGTTGTGGAAACAGAGATGTTCAGTCAGTGGTCCTTTTACAGATGTTCAAAACTCCAGTGTGTTTGACTGTTCGAGCCCAAGCGTCCAAAAAGCAACCGCAACTTCGCGCAACAACCAAGTACGCGGGAAGTTGCTTTGCGGGTGCGTCGGAGAGAAGTGACCCTCTTGCAGTTGAGGTGCAAAATTGCATTTTGTTCATTTTGGCACCAGAAACCAGCATCAGGGCTTCTTCGGTGTTTTTCAAGTACATTTCAGTCGCAGTGCGGAGTCTATCGTGGGTCTTCCTGGTGTCACCCTGACGCTCAAATGAGATTTTGTCAGGAAGGCTCCTCCACAGTGTAATATGATTTGCGGGGCCCCCATAACGTATTTACTGGCACATGAAGTCCCGCTTTGTCATCGTGATTCCCTATTGTTGCGACACGGAATTGGATTTAAACACCGCGGCGCACTCGTAGCTGGGGAAATTGTTTTGAGGAAATGGTCCACATTGTTCTAATGAGAAACAATAGGTTGAGCAAATGAGCAGGACACACAAAGCATCAAGTGCGAAAGGGTGAGAGACAGAGAGAGAGACAGACAGACAGACAGAAAGACAGACCGAGATGGAGAGAGCGTGAGAGTGAGAAAGAGGGAGATGTAGTGAGACAGGCAGAGAGAGAGGGTCAGAGACAGAGATAGAAGGCATCACAGGAGGAAAAGTGAGAGAGTGAGAATGAGAAAGATGGAGAGAAAGAGAAAACAGACAGACAGACAGACAGACAGAGAGGGAGAGAGAGAAAGAGGGAGAGGGAGGGGAGAGACAGAGAGATAGAGTGACAGAGAGAGAGGGTCAGAGATAGAGATAGACGGCATCACAGGAGGCAAAGTGAGAGAATGATAAATGATGGAGAGAAAGAGCAAACAGACAGACAGACAGACAGACAGACAGACACAAAAACAACCTGAACAATGTCGAGCATGACCTTGACAGGAAAACAGACCCCTTGTTTTTCTCGGGATTCATTTCCTCCTGTTCCTATTTCCTGGGCAGAAAACCGGATGCGTCCATCCCCCGAACCTGAGAGACGCGTGTTGTGAGAGACGAACCGAGTCAGATCGATGGAAGTCTCCTGCATCATCCGCGACTCAGAGGGAAATCCAATAGGGTTGGGAGATTGAGTGAGTGGACGACCCCCGCCTCCACCGAGGTCGACACCGCACCCCAGTCGATGTTCATTGCCCTGCTTCTGCAGCCATTAACATCTCGTGTCACAAATTTGCAGGAAAAACAAGGAACCAAAACATCACCCTGGGAGACCTGAGACTGTCCCAAGTCAGGAGAAAATGAGAACGGAACTGCGAGATTCAAATTCCTGCAAACTTTATAAATGAAGTTCTTGGAGGGCGAAAGTAGCATGCAGACGTGTAGTCTAATTTTAATGGCTTCTCCCCTTCAGATTGAACTCAATGTTTGTCAATCAAGATTCTCAGTGAGTGAAACCTGCGCGACTGAGACCAATATGAAGTGAGAAGCGCGAGTGTTTCCACATTTGGAACAAGCCTCTTATCTTTGTAGTTGGCGGAGGGGATCACTGCGAACTTCGTGACAGTCAGCGAAACCCTGACTGAAGTGCTGAACTTGATGGCGTCTGGTGTCTGGAAGCTTCTTTACACCGAGTTGTACTTCGACGCGTGAGTTTTCCTCTCGTCCACAGAAGGCACATGTGCAGTACATGTAGCGACGTCCGGCAGACCTGTCCAGGAATTACTGGACCAAACAGCGGGTTCTAACCACATGCAAAAACCAGTCACAACTCTGAATTTACATGATTGTTGCCTCTGCGACAGAAAGGTTGTTCACCCGTGAGTTCATTCAACTCAGAACCAAGCTGGTCACACTGAGAGATTCCCTCCAAACTGGATTAGGGAAAATCCACTTGTGGTTCCCGGCAGTTGATTGACTGAATGTCTGGACCGACGCCTCGTGGTGTCTGTGTAGCAATGCACAACGGACAGCACTCCATCTATTTTGCAGCGTCTAGCTTCCAAAGGGATGTCTGGGGAACACGCACGCCCATCTATATCTGTCACTTTCAAGTGCACTGTGGAAATTATTCACTTCCTTTTGCCACAGGTCGTCTGTTAACCAGAGGTCGTCTGGTGTGTTTGTCCCGAAACACGCAATCTACACACTGTTTCAGGAAGTCGTTTGCGAAAGGTCGTGTTTCAGCGTTGTTTTGTGTCAGGCGTAGAAAGAAGCACGAATTCTTGAATCGTGTCCTGTGCACAAAATTTCCAGTGCCTTCAGCTGATAGTTCTTCGCAATTGCAGATTTTAGTCTCACGATCACTCAAGCTCAGTCGTACTGGGACACAAAAGTCGATTCCAAGCCCCCATTGAAATGGACATTTGTTCCCAGATGCCAAGTCAACAGTCTTCCATGGTTTCTATATCCGGCTCTCAGAACTAAGACAGATCAGTCCTTTGCGCTGCAGTGCTGTTCAGCGTGTGTAACAGATACGCTCATTCGCGGATCCACGTGTGTGTGTGTGTATGTGTGTAGGCTCTGGAGGCCCTGGCCTGCTCTCATGTCCAAAGAAATGTCTCCCCCACACAGATCCATGCCCAAACCCTGAATTTGAGGAAACATGGATCTTCGACACATGCTTGAATTTACTGCAAGAAATCAGTACCACAAAATTTAGCAATTCTTGTCTTCATCACAAAACCCGCGTTTGCGCAAAATTCATCTTTTCACATTGCTACAAACAGCAGTCTGAGGCATCAGCCAGTGTCCGGTCCTGGCCCTGCCCCTGATGCCCATCTCTTGCCTTGATGGTCTATTCTGGGCATTGGTGGCGATCTCTCGCCATTCATGCGGCCTCCATTAACTTCTGTCTCCATTGTCTCTTTTCCTCATCTCCATGACATTATCCGCGGTGTTGCCATTCCAGATCGAGGTCTATTACGAGTATTCTATCTGCATGATCACTGGATATGTCGCAGAGGTTTCCTGGTTGAAAAATACAAAGATAACGCGGAATTGTTTTCCAAAGAGGCAGGATTGTGCCATTGGTCCCATTTTTCAATTGCCTGGTGTTCGCCGCCAAATTTACAACTTCTGGATCCAGATGCATGGCCTCCTTAGTGTTGTCCCGAAAGACCTGGAGTTCACCCAGGAAGTGGTAGATCTTGGCGCCTGCTCATCCAGATTGATCAAATTGCGAAGCGAGATTGGGCAGAAAATCCGTTTCCGACTCACAGCTGTGTGACAGAGCAGTGAGACATTGTGCTCGGGGCTATAGCTTCAGAAAAGGGAACAGATAACCGGATAAGGAGGAGAAAGCCACGGAGAGTCCTGTGCAATCAGGCCCTGCCACTTGTTTATCCTCATATTCCTGACAGCAGGTCGTTATCTCTTTATGTGCTGCCGACCAATATGGCGGTAACACGAGTGTCCGTGGCAAGTGACCTGCGCGGGTCCCACAGATTTATGTTCTGCTGGAGCCAATGCAGAAACTTGCCGGGAATGTGGTGAGAATCAGTGGCCATTCAAAAAGGGAGAGAGACATGATTCAAATATGCAGTTGGTGCACTACAAAAGGAAGAGTTTATGCAAAATATATTGGACTGTGACTGTGACTGTCTCCTTCCAATGCAATCCAGAGCCCAAGTTGTCAATGTCACTGCATGTGAGAAGAACAACAATAGGGAGGTTGGGCAAAGCGTCTCGTACTGCGTGGCTGCACGTACACGTACACGTCACACTTGGACGTTGACGTTCTTCTCCTGTTCGTAGCGCTACCATCAGCGCCTTTCAAAAACTGGCCCGATGTCTCAATCAACATTTTGCAAAAGATGATTGGAAAGGTTCTGTTGAATTGCTCCTTTCTCATTATTTCTGTGAAAGTGACAGAAGGAGAATAATCACGTCAGTGATGTTTGCCTGCAGATCGACCTGCAGAGCGGATTGCGCACATCTCCTGTCATCATAGACTTGGTGAGATCTCAGAACTGTAGACATGAGGTGGATCTGAGAACATGCGCAGCTTCCCTATCGGGGGCAGATTCTATTTGGAAACGTTTTGCGCTGCTGAGGTGCGTGTCATCTGTGCGTCATCAAAACTTGTGGGTGCAACTTGATCCACTTGTGTATCCCCACTCCACTTTGGTTCCCAACAAGGATTCTTCCTTCTGAAACTATTGGAAAATGTCTCTGTTTTTACCCAATTTTTTTAATTTTGCATTTTCTTTTGCGTCAGTAATGTCTCGGGAAGCTTCAGCTTTGTAGGTCTGTGACCCATCAGTGGAAAGCAGAAAGTACTGTTTCTGCCATACTTGCACGATTTTGACTGGCAGTGGCAGACAAGTTTCACAGGTTACATTTGCCTTACTTCTGCATGCGTCCACGGTCTGAAGGAGGTTGTACGTCTCACAGCTATCGTGACTCTCCTCTCATCTTTGATAAATTATGCAGGGGGACTGTGCCTGATGATGGATCTGAATACTCTCTCCTCCTCAGTAGATCCAAGTGGCTCGTGCTGCCGTGTAATTTGACTGGCATCACACCACACCGTAACTGCATGTGAGCCCTGTGGTAATTGGTAAGTTTGTCTTGTTGGGTCGGACACTTTGGATTTGAGGTTCAAGAAGTTTATGTTGCTGAACCCACTGAGTTCGTCGCAGATGTCTCGAGACCTGGAATACGAGGTGGTATCAAAGAATTCTGAGACTCAATATGACTAGATCTCGACCGCGGGTAAGCATTGTGCTCACGACAGTCTCAGAATTCTTTAATACTGCCTCGTAGGATTGGACTACACAGACTTCGTTCTCATCTCAAGTTTGTTTCTCGCTCCAATTTCCATGAACGGTGACTTGTTGTTTGAGGTGTATCCTGCTTCCTCATGTTGTCACATCTTCAATTTCACAGATGTCTCTTCCCTTGAGCGACCTTGGGTCTTTGCTGTTTGGCCTCTTTGGTGAACCCGGTGAAACTTTCGTAATTTGAACACGACGTGACTTTTTGTGAGAAAGTGGGCAGGTCTACAGCTTCAGTTCATCTTTCTGCCTGTTGTACAAACCGTTGGAGACAGTCCCATCTCATCTTGACATGAACAGAATTGCACTCCAAACTAGACTAATGAGAATCAAGTGCAGTGGGATCCCACAGCTTGTGTCACATTGTAGTACCGGAGTCGGGAAGGCAGATCTAGGGCATTCTGCGCCACAGGTGCACAAGTTTCACATTCCTTTGTGTTAATTATGTCAAATTTGAAGTTTCACCCGCTCTGGATGGCCTGTCAGCCCTCTCTGGATCATTGATCCATCCCAAGTAATTGTAGCAACGCAGATGGCAAAAATCTGCCTCGAATCTGTTTCATTTGACAACCCCAGTGATCAAAGTTCAGTTCACAGTGCTCACCATACCGTGAATTGACAGATTCCTTCGTCGCCTGTGGGCATGCCCGTCGTGTGGGATGTCGGACTCTTCAGAGGTCATTGCCTTGGCGAGGTGGCCAATTTGTGTTCAAAGGTGGTTCAAGGGAATGTCCTCGGCACCTAGCACAAGAAAAGTTTTCCAGCAGACCTGACGACGGCTGGTTTTCCCTGTCCTTGTTGTGACAAGAGGCTGTGCAGACTTGCCAACTTGTCCCAAGGATGAGAACTTGGGCACGTTTCCTCAAAGTGGAACAAGGACAAACCCTGAGGATGTGACTGTGTCTTTTCCTCAAGATCTGTCATCGCATTACAGTGAGAGCAAAGAAATAACACACGTTTGAAGCCCAGACCCAAAGGGTTTGAAAACAGTTTCCTTTTTCAATGACTTCGAAGATAAATGTGTATCTGACTCGGGGGAAGTTAACTGAGATCTCCACACTCCTTGGACCTTCTGCAGGTGAAGCAAAAGGCTGGAGAAACGAACACACACCCTGATCACTTTGGTCCACTGGACTCCGGCGCAGAAGTTTGTTGCTGCATTTTGCAAATCTCACTGGTGTCCGCTCAGACATAGATGCGACCTACAGGTGCTGCCAACAGAAACGTGAAGACATCAATCTGTATTGGTGCACACCACGCTCAGATTCCACGTTCCCGTCTGTTGTTCTCAAGTTACATTCGCGCCTTGAATGATTTTGTCCCCGAATTTGTGCTCATTGTAGAGGACTGCTCTTCGCTTTTGAAAGACTCTGCTGAAGTTAACATCTGCCAGTTATACGCCCAGGTGCTTCCGCTCGAAGCAAAGATTTGTTCAAGTTGAGACATTCCTGCACACATTTCAAAATGTCAAACCAAGCCGGATCTTCCAGTGCGCTCACTCTAGAGAAAACCTGCAATGCTTGTTGAACCTGCAATGCTGCCAGAGAAGCGGATGCTCACTCTGTGTGTTATTCTCATCAGAGATCCCCACATTAGTGTCCTACGTCCCACGCACGTTGGTTGCAATGCAGATCACACGAGTGTGAGGCGCCTCATGTGGTTCCCATATGAGAGGCCTTCACGGGTTCTTCGGTGCAGGTTGTGTGATTCCCATGGGAGAACACATGTTCCTTTTCCAACGCACCGCTTTCGTGTTCTCAGGCTGACATTGACTTGGTTCACCCAATCCTCTTTCGTTGCACTCAAGTTTCGAGTTTTGCGGAAGCACGCTCCCGCACAGGGGATGTTCTGTGGGGTGGGGG
>JAAUXT010140018.1_pt1 | contig 13863 bp, 18 predicted proteins | sample 7278171 | NCBI WGS metagenome assembly JAAUXT01 (sample SAMN14350112, study PRJNA611818) | marine sediment metagenome | isolation source: surface marine sediment (1.8m) | place: French Polynesia: Moorea | collected 2018-08 | reverse complement strand
CCCTCGGGTTCACGTCGCGCGCAGACGCAGCGTCCCTCGGGTTCACGTCGCGCAGACGCAGCGTCCCTCGGGTTCACGTCGCGCAGACGCAGCGTCCCTCGGGTTCACGTCGCGCGCAGACGCAGCGTCCCTCGGGTTCACGTCGCGAGCAGACGCAACGCAGACGGACGACGCCCACCACGACAAAAACACGCAATTGTTGTTTCCAGACACGACCGGCCTCCGGTGTTCGATGACCGAGCCCTCCGACAACAATCAACGAATACGACACTTTTCTCGTGCTTCATTTTTGCCGTGCGTTTGATATTGCAAAACGTTGGGCTTTTGTTTCATGTTCACGCAGATCAAATTGTGCTGCTTCAACATCAAGTTTCCCAAACTAGGAAAAGTGAAAGTTTCAACTCATTTCTGTGCACGACACGGCGAGTTTGATGATTGGAGGCAGCACGTCTCAGCAGATACGCCTCCTGCACTTGACAAGGAGTGAAAACCCTGCACAGATGTGCCCACCAAAGGCTGGCGCAGATTGACTTGTTCTGCTTCAATTTCCGTCGTCAACACGACCTCAGGCTTGACTGACATTGGACGTGACCTGTGAATTTTCGCCGACCGACTCGGTTTCACTTCCGCGGCCGCACTGCGCCTGACGCCGCCGCTGCAGGTGCGAGGCGCCGGCTCGAGTGACGCTGCGGCGGCCGCGCAGCGCGTTGTCGCCTTCCCATCAGAGCCGCGCTCCACATAACCAGGAGTCAACACACGCGACACAACCATCGCTGTCCAATTGATCAGGTGTGACTTTTCCAGGAAGAATGGGATCAAGTTGTGGAGGTGGATCACAAAGTAGCACACCGTGTTGGACTGGTTCGTTTACAGAGATACTGCACATCGAAAGGGTTTTCCGAGTCACTTCGTGTTTCATTGTTAGCAACGAAAGTTTTTGACACTTCCAAGGGTCCAGCGTCGTCCAAGTTTCAGTCTCACCACAGCAGATCAGAAACGTGGACTCCGAAGCACAAGAACAACAGAACGACACGCAGATCGAGACCGCGACCAGCAATGAACAGTCAAACTCTGAGTCTCTCGAAGAAGCCACAACCAGTTGAAGCCGTCCACAAACATTTCTCTCTCCTCCACGCATCTCGAGTCTGACAATGAGAAAGGCAAGGCAATGGGCGAGCGCGGGAGACGGGAGGGAGGGAGAGGAAACCTGGCACTCGTCAGATCGGTGTTTTCTTGTAATTACAGCGGGCTTAGGCTTTCACTCGTTTGTGCCGATTCCATTTGTGTCGGGTTTCTCCGCGGCCCTCGTGCCGGCTCCGCTTTCACCCGGCCAAAGTCCCCGTTCCGTCCGACGCTGCCGGGGGGGGGGGGGCGCGCTCTGAGACGCGCGTGGACTCCTTGTGAGGGAGCGAGCTTCGAAAAGTGCTGTCAAACTCGTGAGCTCAACGGCCTTGGGAAGAGCACAACTCACGGTTCCGGTTTCACAGACCAAGGTTTCTGGCGGCAAAGAACACAATGAAGTCGCATGTCAAAGGAGAGAGTCTCCCTGCAACGTTTCTCTCCTTCAAATGGAAACTGCTGCTGAGAGCGGATGAAGATTCTCAGCTCGACCAAAGACGCGCTCAGATCCACAGATACCCGCGGCTCGGATGTTCTGCCGCGTCGCGTGGCGGCGTCTCAGCCCCAGCGTTCCTCGGGTGCACATCTCCATCTCCCAAAACAGATTGTTCCGTGTAACGCGAACCCACAGAGGTGAAGTGGAATTACATGTCATTTCTCGCAAAGCGTCGTCTCGTTTCCCCCCAAGCTGCACAACTCTGTTTAAGGTGGGCTAGAATGTCTGCCAGCGTTCCGAATCCAATATGGCTGCTCTGGTTTCACAATCTGCACCAATTGCCTGCAAGCCGTTGGTTACCATGGAGTTTCAGGTTGTTGCTATGGTGTCTGGTGTCACTTACTCATTTCCCCTCTCAGACCCTGTCATATCTGGGGCCACGGTAGAGGCAGATGAGCAGCTTCCATTTTGGACGGAACCCAACTCGCTCTCCGTCTGTCGACAGTGATCAGGGGAACCTGCGTCCCGGGTCCAGCTCCTGACATCTGCTGCTCTTGAGCAGGTCTCGTTCGGATTGCTCGTTCCGACTGGAGTGTCCGTCAGGCTACTGATGCCGCTCCTCGCCACCTGCCCACCGAAACACAGCGCTTTTGAAAACGTCTTGCATTTCGTCGGAAGTTTGTTTGCCAAACTTTTGCAAAAGAGAAGATAAGCCGACAGCCCGTTCCCAGTGTCACGTTGTGCATCGCTGGTGGAATGGGAATCTCGGATCCAGTGTTCGTGTGGTGTGACCCGCGTGACGGGTCGGCTGGCCCCGCACCACGTGGTCTCCGCTCCCGTGTCACCGGACCCGCTCTGACCCGACGAACTGTCAGACGGCGGCTGGTGAAATCCAATCACGGCCGGACCGACCTGAGCCGACGAAACTCGGCCCCTCTGGGTCAGTGCGGGTCGCAACACACGAGCCTCGAATTTCACCCCGAACCACGCTCACAAAAACAACACGAAAACTCCTGTCCTGTCTCATATCCAGACCAAGGCCCGTCTTGGAGCTGTTGCTTCGGAGCTGAAATTGAAAGATGCGCACTGCTGCAGGGCAGTCCTCGAATTCGCAGTCAGGAATGACACCCTGTATTTTCCCCTTTTGTTGTTGTTCGTTCTGCGATCTGCTGATCAACTCGCGCGTCCGATTGTTCTGCAGGTCGCAGTTGTGGAACCAGGAGCATCGGGTCGCAGCTCTCAGGATTCAGGCCTCAACCCCGCAACCCGCAGTGTCATGTGTCCCAGGCTTCAGCGCAAATGTGTTTGCAAGGTTTCCCGTGTGGAGTTCGCCGTGTTGCAAACAGGGGCGCACCTTTCGCGTCACCTTTCCCCCAGCGAGGTGACTAACGAGCTTTCAGGTTGTGTAATCTGCGTGGACGGGTCGGGTGACGCAGCACGCGCGCACAGATTGGAGGGTCACACGACCCGGGACCTGTTCCAGTCTCTCGTTACCCGCGCCCTTGAGACAAAGGACTCCAATTAGATAATGATGCACTTCTTCTGTTTTCGTTGCAGCCTGATACAGCTGCGCAGACGACCATTAAAACTTAAACACTTCCGAAGCCTGAAGCCATAACCTCAACCGTATCAGATTTGGCACGACATTCGAGCAGTCTCTGCAAAATTAGGCAAACAAATGCGATCCACTTCAACGTTGAAACACACGGGACATTCTGCCTGCAGCAGGGAACGGAACTTGTCCATTCCAGACCCAGAAAACAATTCTTGATGCTCAGACTGCAGGGAACTATTTTTGTTGAACGAAACATCAATTCACTTCAGGTTGCGAAGGCAAGACATCAATTACCAAACGTGCTCCCGCGGCCTATTTTTCTGGCTCCAACGCCTCAAAAGCGCTGAATCTGAAGCTGTGTGTTCTTTGGCCTGCAGAGCCCAGGTCTGTGCAACCCGAGCCCTGAACAGAGGGAATAACGTGGCCCGCTTAATTCGCCGTCCGCGCGCCGTATCAAGGCTCTCGGGTGGCCGGGGGCGGGTCGGGTGCCGACAGCAGAGCCGAGCGCTTCCTCCCAGTCGGAAGCGAAACGGAAAGCCGAGCCCGGAGACGCCTGTGGAAGGTGCAACGAGAGAGCGGGCAGAGCTGCGCGCGGCCGGGTCGGGTGCGCGCTTTATTATCGTCTTGATTTACACGCTGATAGATTTGCAGGGCAGGGTTGGATGACTTCGAAGGAAATAGGTGGGGATTAATGCACATGGCATGAGAAGAGATGGAACTGGTGTTGAGACCTGAAACAATGGCGCAGAACACAAAGCGGATTCTCGAACGTTGAATCTTGAGCGAATCTCACAAGGCACAAAAATGTCCAGAGACGAAACCACTTGAAAAAGCGTTGTCTTTGCACAATTCTTAACTTATCAGGTGTGTGTGTGTGTGTGTGTGTGTGTGTGTGTGTGTGTGTGTGTCCTTGCGGCGAGATTGGAGTTGTACGAGTCGCACGCAGCGGTGGGAGATGGTCGGCGCTGCCTCGGGGCGTGATTCGCCTCGCTCTGACGCCACGACATGCGACACGTGACGTGAGCCCGAGCCGAGCCGAGCCGAGCCGACTCCGATGACACCGCGTGTCCAGTTCACTTTCAACAGGACATCAGCCGGAACTGAGACTGCAGGTCGCAGCAGCAACGGCTTCCTTTTCCACTGACTCAGCAAAAGTTATCACTGGGCCGTAAAGCCGCGATCACCGTCATGCAAGTTGGCGACGAACATTTCATACACACTGGTGTTCTCGTCGACAGAGAACCCTTCCTCCGCCTCTGTTCAGTGACACACGGCCTGCATTGAGAGTCAAGTTTCTGAATCCTATTCGATCAAACAACGTCCACAGACAACACGAAGCGGCTGGTTCAGGGCATAGAGCTTCATCAGGTCGCCCCTTGTCATTGAACCCCGGATGCAAAGTGCCTGCTGCGTTTGAAAATCCTGTCTCCCCAGCGCACGACTCCCTGGTGCAGAGCCCCACACCGCCTGGGTCTCACTGGGTTCAAGGTTCTTGTGCTGAACGCGCACTGGACTTGCTCGCGCAGTTGCTGCTCACGGCGCGGACAGGACGCAGCTTGACCCTCGGGTCTCAAGTGAAGTTACAGGTGCGAAGAAGGCGTTTCCGTGCGGACAAATTTCTTCTCTGCAGATCTGGGAGTGTGGCAGATTTCGTCAAACGACCGCGAAACTGCTCGGCGCAAAAACTACATTGCTGGCATTTAGAACAGAGACGTTTTAACAGAGGATTCGTGTTTCATCTGAATCACCTGAGAACTTGGTGATTCTCTGTGGTTCTGCTGTGGAGCCTTTGACTCTGCGCTCGAACCGGCGGATCCTCCGTCTCTCTGGTCTCTGTCACTTTCACGTACTCTTTACCTTTGTGAAAGAACCATCTCTGGTTGCAAATGTACTTCCGTCGAGCGAGAACACTATCAAACTTTCGCTGCAGCCAAGAAAAATTGCGCTCTTTTCTGGGAATATTGGCTACACTGGGCTACGCATTTGATTGTTCTCCGTTGAAACCCCTTTGACACATGGACGGAAGGGCCACACGCCGCACCAAATGTTCAGAGATCGGTTTTGAAGGTCAAACAAACAGCTGATCCAAAACAGCGTCAAATCAGTGGTTTCCAGCCTGACACTCCAACAGGGGAAACAGCCCTATTGGTAGCGGGCATTTGCAATTCTGATGATGTGCGTGTGTGAAACGAGAACCGGGCATTCATCAAAACTGTCATTATTCAGGAGAACCCGATCTGTGTGCCTCCACTCCGCGCACAAAGTATCTGCTGTGTATCTGTACATAGGCTGAGCAGCGCGGAGCCCGCTCGGGTGCGTCGCACCGGGTAACGCGAGCCGGGCGCACAGGTAAGAACACACATAATGAACAAACTGCAGCTAATTGAAGACTTTGTGATGCAGAGAGCTCAAAACTTACAAACAGAGCGCAGGGATCTTTGACCCCAAGTATGAACACGCTTTGGCTGAACCAAAGTCCCCAATCTGCAAGTGCGAGGAATTTAACACACAGGATCCGAGCCAAGCTGGGGTTTTCTCTCCCACGCGCCTCCCATTCCCCACAGACTTCATTTGAACTCAGCTCCCGTGTGCTGCAACTGGCAAGATTCAACAAGAGATCAAAAGGGAGGTCGCCTTTCCCGACATCTTAGTTTGCTTGGGTCAAATGAAGTTGAGAGTCTTGTGTACAAAGTTTTGTGTTCTTTTTCATTCATCGTTTTTCTCGTTTCTTCACCGCAACGCAGCTGCAACGTGAGACACAGAACGACTGAGCCACAGAGCATCCGGCTTTGTTTGTGGAGTTATCAATTGATGAAAATGACTTGAGCAGTTTAAAGCTGCTGAACTGCCGTTTCAACGTCGTTGAAAGTTGTGGAAACGAGCGACTGTTCACCAATGTGCGTCTCGACCCTCGAAACACGAGCACGGACGGGGAGGCCCTGCCCCTCCGAGCCTCTGTCGCCAAACAGCCACTGTGAGACAGGTTCGTCAGTTGCGACGTGACGTATCTACGTCGCTCAGGTTGAGCCCAAATGGCTTGTGACGATTCCCGTGTCACATATCATTCCACTCAAAAAACTTTCCACCAGGCACATTCTCACAAAAGTATCTTTGGTCACGACTGAAACAATTAGAACAAAAGGGCAGTGGAGACCTTTGGTCTTTTCAGAATTCAATCCTCCCGTGTCATTTCCAAACGCTGAGGCAGGCCGACACGTTTCCTATTCGAAGCAACAATGGATAGAATAGTTGAAAGCAAGACACGAAAGTATCTGAGAGCTCAGGAAACCGTGCCAGGTTTCAGGTTTCATATCGCGATGGACGTATCAGAATTTGGTTTGCAACATCTTTTTGTGCGTTTTATGTTCACGCCACAAAAGATTCAGAAGTTGAAGTTTTTTGACCAAATGTTAATTCCGCAACAGGACAACTTTTGTCCCCACACAAAGTTCAATCCAGGACGATGAGCACAAAGTCGGTGGCTTTTCAGTGAGGGGCACGGACAAACGAGGTGACCCCCGGGGGGAGGGGGGCACAGGACGAGTCAAACTTGGCCGAGACTTCCGGAGCCACGGATGGTGGAGAATCCTCAACACGCTCCGGTGTCAGACTCCAGTTTCTGCTGAAGTTTCTGCTAAAGTTTCCCTCACGTCCTGTGAATCGGATTTCAGCGCAAGCAACGACCAAACTTTCCGTGACCGAACGTGGTCGACGTACGCACGCACATTGAAGAACAAACTGGATCTCCACAAACTACTTGCTCAGAATTAGGTTGAAACTATTGGAACCTTGTGGACCTTGGAATCGACGCTCCCGCTGCAGGTTCACGCGGCGGCGGCGGGGGCGGCAGCGGTGGGGCGGCGGGAGGACTCGCTCCCCCGGCGCCGCGCGACACGGTCCGCGGCCCCGCCCCCTCATCGCGCACCGCCCCCTCATCGCGCACCGCCTGCCCTGTCGGGAGCCCGACCCGCGCACCCGCCACGCCGGACTCAACACAACGCAACAACCGAGTCCGTTGTGTCTGATGTCAAACTTCATCGGTTGTGTTGTCAAAAACACCCAGGTTTGTACGATTGTCAAAACAGTTTTGCAACCAAACAGCCAACGACGAGTTTGAAAGTGGGATCCGCGGTGTTTCTTTCCTTCTTCTTGACGGGAATCACGTTGAGGCTTTGGATTCATCTCCAGTTCACACGTGCAGAATCGGGATTGTTGTTGCTGAGAAGCACAACCCGACCCCGAACAGCGGAACCCGAACGCAGCTTCTCCCAGTGGCCTCCGTCTCCCCGTGTTGAGAGACTCAACACGAGAAATGCTACTGTGAACAGCATTCAGTTCAAGACTGTTGTTCTGTTCCGGAGAGAGAGAGAGAGAGAGGGATATCTGGGCTACAAATGCAGATTTGATGTAAGTTGATCTGGCGAGGTAAAAGCTGAGGGATCGCTTACACTGCACAGCGACTGTGGGTTGTTCAGGGCTGCACGGGACGGAGGCTCACAAAGAGTTCCTCACCCTGAAAGCCGCACGAAATGCACCAGAAGAACGTGCAGAGCGGCGCCAACGCCAGATCTCTGGGCGCGGAATCGTCGTCGATGAGTCCACAGATTCGATCAGTTCTCAATGGAACGTCAGAGATCAGCCAAGAATAAACGGAACGGGCCACAGAAAACATGGTGACATGCCTCGGAACTGAAGACTGGAACTGCAGAAAGGTCCGGGTCCAAATTCCGTGTGAGTGCTTGGCCAAATGTCACAAAGCAATTTGAACTGAATCGAGAAGCAAGCCCAGCAAGGACGGGTCCACTCGCAGATGCGCTCACCGTTCCCGGCTCCGCGGCCCCGTTCGTTCCCTGGCAGCGCGGAGAGTAAACGCGGAGATTGAGCCGTGCTGGATAATGGACTCGTGGATAACGTTTCCCCTCCCGCCACCAACTCCACGCACCGTCCAACTCCACAATTGCTGCAGCAGATGCAGAGGCGCTGCTTCCCCGGCGTCACCCGAACCGCGTCGGGCAGATCCGGCTCCTCCGCGCAACAATTGTGGGAACTCACCTATTCCGCCCAGATACTTTCAACGGAACCAGACTCGGAATGACTTTCTTCAAACAACCGGGTGAAAGTCTTGGTCAGAGATCATCCAAAACAGGGAAGGCATCTCCAAACTTTTCACTGTTCCTCCAGCTCTCTTTTTGTGCTGAGCTTCTTTCTCTTTGAGGCAAAATGATCCTCAGCATCGAATTATGCTGTAAATTTTAATTAAGGTTGTTACGATTCATTTACGCGGCTTCGTTCCTTTGATAACTTGGTAACCCTATCACTGCTCGCTTTGCGGCGCTGCTTCGCACACGACATCAATATCCACCTGCGAACAACTTTGATTTTCGGCTTTTGGTGACACTGTCTGCTGGGAATTTTCCAAGAGTGACAGTCCTCTTTGCTACTGCTTGGTCTTCGCGGTGAAACGAAGCAGCGGTTCCAAAATGGGTTTGAGCAAAGTGAATGCTTTGGGATCGTTTGTGCGTGTGCGCAACGTTTTGTGATTGTGTGGCAGAGTTGTGGCAGTTTTCTTCATCAGAGTCATGAAATAAATTGGATGAATAAATTGCAGGAGCAAGATGTTGATGTTGATCTTTGTCGTGAGCGAACAAAAACTATTCGCACACGATCTCCTCCACAGAAGAACCCCTTCTGTGACGTCACGCTAGTCTTTGAGCGCGGCCACAAGGCACAAGGCACGGCATCTCCCATCGAAGCGTCGCACCGGTTACCACGCCACACCTGGGAGGAACCAAAAGGAAGCGCCGCACAAAGTCAAGTCTGTGATGGTAAAACAACACCGCTGGATGCACCTTTCTCAGAGCAGGTATCCGCCCTTTGATGTCGGCGGAGCCGGCGGCGGCATCCCGCGCAGCCAGTCCGGAGACCACACACCGTCCGTCTCCAAATGGCGGTTTGGGAACCAGGTGGTTGTTGTTGTGTCTGTGTGTGTGCGTGTGTGTGTGATTGCTGTTGCTCTGGCTCAACCGAACGATGGCGCATGACAGACGGCGTTGTAAACGTGGCGCCGCGCGGCACTGCAGGGACGAGGCGTCGGACGCGGCTCAGGTGGGCGGAGCAGTCGCCTTCCACCGAGGAGGATCATCACAGGGGCGAAACTACACTGTCATCCAGCGCTGCTTTGAGACCAGAAAATCCACGCAGATGTAGCGAAAGGGAGATACTCATCAAGAAATGTGGCGTGAACTAAATTGAGAGTGCGTTCGACGCAAGTTGGTTTCAAGATCATGTTGCCTGTCTGCCAAAAAGGACACTATATTTCGGTTCAGTGTCGCGTTGCTGCTCACTTTGTCGTCCTTGCTACGCAATTTTATCCAGAGTGTCTTTCACACAAAGTGGCGAATGACCTGCACCGAAACGTCACGATCCAAAGCCAAGATCACTGCAATAAGATGCTCCCTCTCCAAAACAAAATTGACCCGAAATTTGAATTCGACCCGACGAAGGCAAGCCGGACATGGAACTGAATCCGGCGTCAGTGAGAATCATGAAGTGAGGGCGAGTTATGAAGGCCGAGGAAACCCGAGTTTGAACCTCGGAACGATGCCGCTGAGGTGTCACGGCCTCAGCTGAAAAACAGAAGTTGCATCCAAATCGAAACTGACCCAGATCACTCCGTGCGCGATGGATGACCGTGCGGCATTGCAAGGTTCCAAGTTGTCGAGGAGTGTCAACTCGTGCACGAAGTTGTCCTCAGCGTTCTGTGTGATCTTTCCCAGGTTTGGCCAGTCTGTTTCGTGTCCTTTCCCCTTTCACAACCCCCCCCCCCCAAACGAAGATGTGGGGCCTGAGAGTGTCGCAGCCTTTCATCACGTCTCGGTGCGCGCTGCGACACGCGCGATCGCGTGGGGACCGCCCGAGGCTCCTTTCGCCGAGCAGCTCGACCGCGCGCAAACCGAGCGGCTGCACTCACGACGTCACGTGACCTGCAGTTTGTGGCGTCAACTGCAGGGCATCGTATCCAAAATTTGGGGCGTATCCGTTTTCCTCTCTTGCTTGGAATCAAGGGCCAAATCTCTGGGCAGCAGACGATATGGTTTGGGTTCGAACAAAGTGAAAGGTTTCTTCCCTTTTCATGTATCGATGCTCAGGTCAGAAAACAATTTGGCAACAGCGAAACTGAAATGTGTTGCTTCGCGTTGGCGTCAGGGCGCCACAAACGACAAACTTGGCGAAACACGTCAAAAGTTGAAGACGCCTGTGAAAGGCACACCGACCCTGTACTTTGGCTGGATATGATCACGCGATAGGGTTTCTGATGCGAACTTTTGTCTGGATCGTCACAAAGCTCGCGCGCCTCACCGGATACGAGTTTGTAGCGCAGCGATGGGCGCGGCTCCGCCGAAACTACACCAGAAACGTCGGATCGCGAGACGAGAGCTGATCACAGTTTGGGAAGGTACAAGGGTCTAGATTACTGAAAGCGATGCCGCCTCCTCTGATGAGATGATGAAAAGAGTAGAAAATGTCAGCGGTTCCCTGGAGGGGTGAACGGGTATCGAATCGCAGTGCACAGGAAACCTGAACCAGTGCAGCGAGATGAAAAACAACATGGCGTGCCGGTGTCTTCTTGAAAAGCAAGACAACACGAGATCCTTTCCTTTTTTGTTCCCAGTTCCCTTGAGAGGGTGTGCGATTTCAGGATGCGTCTTTCAGCTCTGTTTTCACGACGATTGGCAAGAAGTGACAGCTCTCTGGCGTCGGGCCATGCTCCTTGGTTCCCATTGGCTGCCGTCGCTCTGTCATATGATTTCCGGTTTGAGCGACTTCTATCCACAACAAACGTCAGCGAATCCACGCAGCGAACAAGCCATGTCTGGTTCTTGGTCTCTGATCAAAAACACAGGTTTGTAATTTGGTCCTTCCTGAGTAGACCTTGACGCTTTGCTTGCAAGGTTCGAAAGACGCAACAAAACACTTTTGAGCTGCACCATCTCTCTCTCGAAGGAGCCAGACCACACAGGACGCCACACCTGCCCCGCTGCAAGGCGGGCTTCACCAGCATACAGCGCGGCCTCCGCACCAGGCGCGTCTCCAAGAGTGAACATCTCGACGAGGAAGAGACCAACTCAAGTCTGCCATGACACACGAGAAAAATCTTCGGTTCCAGTCAGCGCACGGTTTCACCATTCTCCCAAGTGCAACTTCATAATTGACCCAATTCAGCCAGTTTTGAATTTCCGGAGTCAATAAACGATTCCCAATTCGCCCGACACCGAAACCGCAGTCAGCGCACACAGAAACATATCTCCAGGTGCAGCAATCAGACACAGCATCAGAATCCATTATCTTCACCTGAGCAAATTCTTTGTTTCTTCTCCCCCCACTCAGTTGTTTGAGTTCAATGGAAGATTAACTTGCAGAGCATAAAGACTGTTTTCTGCAAGCTGCTAATAGCTGCAAACATTTGGTTTCGCTGCATCGAGTTCTTTCTCCTTTCTTCCCATCCTTTTCCACAGTTTTTTCCGAGCCCCTGGAAATTTCAGGCCAAACGCAGCAACAGATCTGAGGCAACAATCATAAAGTTTCTTGATAACACAATCAAAAGTCTGCAAAGGTTGTCTTTGTTTCATCAAAGAATGCACCAAACTGATCCTCTGGTGTCACATGCCCCAAAACTATTAATCTGACGTCTCCAACTTATGCAGAATCTTCCCACCACGCAACACTCAAAACCTCCACTTTCCTTCAACCAGGCCTCAAAACGTCGCATTGGCATCACAACACCAAACTTGCGCCAAAAGAAAACCGAACTGTCAGTGAACATTCACCAGAGAACATCAGAAATGAGAATTTGAGATGAACGTTCTCATAACTCTTCATATGAACACCCAAATGAACTTTCCTTCCCGTTTTGCTTGGTTCTTTGAAGTGCTCTTGATGCAGAACTTTTAAAGCGACATTTGGTAATTGTGAAAAAGTGCGATATATCGTTTGAGAATTTGATATTGTTGCAAATGGTACCAAATTATTTGCAAGAGCGTGTCTTTTATGCATCGAAAATGATTTCCTTCTGTCTACTTTTGGTTTCTCGTTTGTGTTTTCACAACTTGCCAATTCCGTCAAAAGTCGGAGCTTTTCTGTTTGTTGTCACTTCAACGATAGCACCCTCCTTGTTGTCAGATATCAATTTTCCGTGGATGGAAAATTTGCAGAAAATCTGGGTGACATCAAAGTGGACACGTGTCCATGTATTCTGGCACGCTCTGTCAAAGACACCTTGTCCCCAGATTGACTCGCACTTCGTGTCAAGATTCACACGCACCACGATAATTCTGCCTCCACAAATTCTCGAAACTCCACAAACTTTCTTCCAGAACAACCAGAGAAGGTCTTCATGAGAAACAACAGAGAGACGGATCCGCTTTCCAAAGATAGGGTGACCTTTTCTATCACAGGTGAAGCTCGCTTTTATTCATCTAATCAAAGATCGATCCGGGATGGAAGGCAAAGCCGTGTGTACTCCATCCCTCTGTCGAGCGGAACTCGAACTTCCGAGGCGAGGCTCCAGTTACTCGAAAACAACGAAACGAACGCGCTTCGTGAAAACCTCGACCTTCCAGGCTGCTCTTTCTGACGACCCTGTGTGTTTGTGAGACAAGCAACATTTGCCCGGGAGTGTGGGATTCGTGGCGCTTAGGAGAGGGTGCGATATCAAAGAGCGCACCCGAGTTCCCGGCGCTTTGCAAGTTGGGCGGCGAGATGCGGCCTTCTGATTGCGCGGCGGGAAGGTTGCGTTTCAAACGGCGTCTCAGCCGCGGACTGCAGCGGGGCGCGACGCCTCCAGACGCGGGGCAGGGGCAGGGAGCTCCTCCCCCCCACTCGCGGGGCAGGGGCAGGGAGCCGCCCCCCCACTCGCGGGGCAGGGGCAGGGAGCTGCCCCCCACTCACGGGGCAGGGAGCTGCCCCCCCCCCCTCGCGGCAGGGGCAGGGGCAGGGGCAGGGACCCGCTCCCAAAATTCGTCTGGAAGCAAGACTTCATTGGTGACAGTTGAATCCGTCCATTTGTCACTCAAGAAGTACTTCAGCCAAAAATATGGTGTGCTACGTGCGCGCAAAACACGGAGCACACTCACACAGCCTGCTATTATGGAGCATTTTGTCAGCTGCCCTGCTTTGTTCACACATCTGCTTTCATGCACAATTCTCGAGCTTGTGGGAAGGAGAGCAGATCACGCCTGTTTGCTTGGTGATCAGAGGCACCACGAAGCAGGGTCAACACCACGGTCTGAACAAAGCGCAGCGGGGCCGCCGTGCGCACCGCGCGAGCCTCGAGCTAGAGACTGAAAATCCACGCAACCTGCACAGCACTGAGCCTCACAACAGGAAAACCGCAGAGCCAGAGAACAACACCTCAGAAAACAATATTCAAGTTTTGAAGCTCTACAAAAAGAATGCGCTGAGATTGACGAGGCAGCAAACACATGTGCCAGACATTTTGTCAAGATCGAACGAACGAGCTGCCTGCATGCTGGCCCTGAAAGGAAAGATCACGTTGGCCAAAGGTTTGTCCAAAAATACATGAGTACGCTCATTGCATTTGCACAGTCAGATGTATGTTTCTCTCTGCAGACGTGTGCTGCTCTCCTCCTGCAGGGAGAGGATCCTGCACCGTGTCTGTGGTGTCCTCCTGCAGGGAGAGGATCCTGCACCGTGTCTGTGGTGTCCTCCTGCAGGGAGAGGATCCTGCACCGTG
>JAAUXT010043254.1_pt1 | contig 13863 bp, 14 predicted proteins | sample 7278171 | NCBI WGS metagenome assembly JAAUXT01 (sample SAMN14350112, study PRJNA611818) | marine sediment metagenome | isolation source: surface marine sediment (1.8m) | place: French Polynesia: Moorea | collected 2018-08 | reverse complement strand
CTTTGATAGATATCTGTGTGTAAATATGTGATTTCAGATATGATTTCAATCACAACAGATGAATTAAACATTTGGCAAACACCAAAAAAAATTTGGTTCATTTTTGCGCAACGAGCGACAAACGCGCGGCGGATGTTCATCTTCATTTGGACGAGCCTCGTACAGACGCTACAAGACGCGCGTGAGAAGGAGAACGCACTGTGTCGTGAGGAGCACTGTCAGAGCAACGGACCGAAAGAACTCAGCAGACCTGTCATCGTTCTTCACATTGAGAGCAGAAGCTCTTGGTGCGCACAGGTTGCGCTCAGGAAGGCCGGGTTCATGAGCAATCGTGCAGCAGTGTAGCGCGTACACTTTGACGCAACGCCCAAACCCTTTTGCAGGGTGTCAGTTGGCCTCGCGTCAGCTTGGGTCAGGTCAGTTGGCATCGCATTGGGCGGCGTTACTCCACTTGGCGTCGCATCAATTGGCATCGCGTCAGTTGGCGTCCGGGGGTGAATCCGCGCCTGCAGGGGGCAAAACAAGGGAGGACAGGGTCTGTGCCCCCAGGGTTCCCTGGATCGGCCCCTGATGTACCACTGCCTCCATCCCCAACCGTCAGTATCAACCCCTCCCCCAAACACACAAACAGCATCTCTTTTCACCAATCCTGTCTGAATGTCACAAGAAGCTTGAAGCAATTCCCCCATGAAGACCGTACCCACAGACACTTTACAAGTTCACCTGTATCTTCACCTGCAGATCTATGCAGAAAGACCCGGGTGAAACACCCGCACCCTCAGACACAGAGCCCTGCAGGCTCGTCCAGAGAGGTTTTGCGATGAGGCAATGGGGAGTCTGCGCAGGAATGAGCGATCTCCGGTCCGCCGGATGGAGGCGGACCTTCCGATTGTCGGCCATTTGTGCCATCGGTGTGGTTTTTGCCTTCTTCACTGATCATCATTCAAGTGCACGCAATCTGGCTGCTGTCTGCCTGTTCAAGTGCACTGCACGCACCGGTCGCACGTTGCACCGGATGGACGTCTGCTCAATTCTGCTGAAACACCCCAACGACGCTGTTGACTGAGTTCCTCAACGGCCACGGACACAAGCTGAGCTGGAGCCACGAAAGTTCACCCGAGGAGAGCTGGAAATCCTGTGATCTCCTTGCGAACCTGGATCTTCACAAAGGTACCGCCGAATCACGCAATTCAAGCTTCTCTGTGTCGAGACTCTTGATCTGTTTTGAGCCTCAGAATTTCCTTGTTCTGAGCTGCTATTGAGGCATTATGCGCGGTGCAGAATTCCTTGTTTTGATGAGGAGGAAACGCGAACGCGTCAACCTCTGATCTTTTTGTCAAAAGGAACCGTCGCATAGCTACAGGTTCTGCAGGAGCTGCACCTGAACAGACACTGTCGCCTGTGGAGGTTTTACTCTCAACTTTTGCTCGTTCGTGTTGGTGTCGCGTTAGTTCACCTCATGTTGGCTGGCGTCAAGTCACACTTGGCGTCACGTCAGTTGGCGTCGCGTCAGTTGGCGTCGTGTCAGTTGGCGTCACGTCGTGGCTCGTTCCACCCGGTTTTCAGTGCAAGCGTTACGTGTCAAGGCCACGTTCAGCGAGAGTTCACAAGTGCGCATGTTCTGCGCGAGGCAGGGTCCTGGCTGCGAACGCCAAGACTCAAGTTCCCCAAGCACCGTGTTTTCGGTCATGTTCGAAACACAGTTGTGAGGAGACTTTTTCATAGCATTGGGCTGTGGTCTCACTGATGCAGGAAAGAAGCGGGTGAAACTGTCCGCCAACTGTCTCTGCGGGTACCCGTCTGAAAACGGCGTCACGTCGCGTCCCCGACTCTGCGACGCGCGACGCGGGAGTCGCGTCCTAAAGCGGAGACGCGCGCGTCAAATGAGCTAATTACGACCGTTGTTTGCCGACAGGAAATCTCTGTGATGTGATTTATCAGGATAAATGCCAGTAAGTAATCAGTTTAGGACATGTCAGGGGCCAGCGTTTAGTGCGACAAATTGATGAGCCTCAACCACCTGCAGGTAGTGGCGTTTTCAGTGCAGTGTCCAGGGGCGGAGCCGTGTGTGTATGTTTGTGTGTGCGTGTGTGTGCGCGCGCGTGTGTGTGTGTTGATGGGTTGGTGTGTGCGTGGGTGGACCTCAGGTGCATTGTACACAGATTCGATATTGATCTGGATGGACACATGACAGTGGGAGGCTCCAGTGTCCGGACAGGATCCTACGTAGATGGCGCGACAAACTGTGTCACAGGAAACACGACAAAAAGATGCCACATCCAGGATTCAAGATTGGCATCCTGTCAAATATGCTGCGCTCGAACACAAAACCTGCTCCTGTGTGTGCCGTTTCGAGAACCTATGCTTCTCTGAATCCACCTCTGACGGGTTTGGAGACCCGACGCACCCCTGTCCTCCCCTGGACCCAGCACCCCTGTCCTCCCCTGGATCCCCTTCGGCTGCTCTCCCTCCTTCAATATTCATACGCGGCGGACCCCGCGTCGCCCGAGACGGATGAAGCATTGCGCTGGCTTCACGCTGGGGACGATGACTGATAGAGCCTGCATTGGTAATCCATTTTTCAACTTATCGAGAGGAGCAGGTGGGAACAGAGGCGCTTCATCCCATTTCCAGGTGCCGAGATGTAGAAATGCGGTTATGGATGAGAGTGAACTCTCCATCATCATGCTGAACCCATCTCCACGCCATTGCTCAATTTTTCTCATTTTTTGATGAATTCCAGGTGTGCGGGATTACTGTCAGTTCGAGTCCTTCGACGCGAGTTGTGACACGGATGAAGTGATCCTCATGAAATCCGCGCGTTATGGACGCATGCGCGTCGGGCGTTGCGTTGCCCGGGACTACGGGTACATCTCGTGCGCCGCGGACGTGCTGGAGGAGATGGACCGACGCTGCTCAGGGAGCAGGAAGTGTCACTTCAACATCCCGACCCTGCGCGAGACGTACCAGCCGTGCCCCAAGGACCTGACGGCGTACCTCGAGGCGAGCTACTCCTGCGTCAAGGGTACGTTCAGCTTCACAGGGTTCGAGCAAGAGTACAGCGTCTCATGCGAGGCAACCCCAGAGAGTCCCGTGCACAGACGCACACAAGCACACACGCACACATGCACACAAATCACGCACAGACCCACATGTATCCAATACACAGGCACACACGCTCACACACACGCACACACAGACACACACACTTGAAGGGACGCTGCAACCTGTGACCACGCGAGGCGCTTGAATCCTGCATATTCTGTTATCTAGCGACGTTGCCTGTGTTTGTGGTGAGGTTTCGCACAAAAAGCCAACATGAACCAACGCCAATCCGTCTGTTTCCTCTCTGTCTTTGGGGGTAAAATCAACCAGGATGAGAATTCCTTCCCTCGTTTTGATCCTGTATGCGTTTCAGCCAGACAGCCAACAAGTCGGTTTCCTTGTTTGACATGCTGGTGTGTGTAGCCACGTAAGTGCTCAGTCGCTCGCCCACAGCACCGTGTACATAGGCATGGGAACCTGCAAAAAGCCGACAAAAGCGCGGACACCTGACACCCTCTCTGAATGAACACGATGCTCCGTGCCTGGGCAGAACCTCTCAGCGCAGAGGCGGAGGCGGCGGGGGTCCCCTTCTCTGCATGCGCCGAGTGGGAAGCTGAGTCGCTTCTCCTCAAGGAACAAACTGTTGTCAAACAAATTAACGTCGTTGCGTTGCAAAGGTGAAAGCACCACGCTGGATGCGTCACGCGTTGCAAGCGTCCTGCACAAGCGGGGCGGTGCGTCTCGTGTGTTTGTGTGTGTGTGTGTGTGTGTGTGTGTGCGTGTGTGTGTGCGTGCGTGTACGTGTGCGTGCGTGTGTCCGTGTTGCGTGTGTGCGTGTGGTTGTGTGCAGTGTGTGGTGCTGCGTCTGTATGTGTATGTGTGCATGTGTGTGTGCTTGCGTGTACGTGTGCGTGCATGTGTCCGTGCGTACGTGTGTGCGTGTGTGGTTGTGTGCGGTGTGTGGTGCTGCATCTGTATGTGTATGTGTGCGTGTGTGTGTGTGTGTTTTTGTCGTTGCTGGTTGGACCCACCCCCACTGTGCCCCAATATTCACAGCTCGCCCTTGCCCCCCATCCCGCAGTTGTTCCCCGCAAAAAGAGCCACCCACCACTCTTCGAGGAGGAGTTTCCAGTTGGATTCAGCTTTGCCATGGTGTCTGCGCATCAAATGGCGTGATCATGATCTCCCTATCTGCGCAACAACAAACGAGCCCGCAGTTCCCACCCATTAATTTGGTGCAACAAGATGACGGACGGCGGGCGCGCGGCGGGGGACGCGAGGCGTGTGCTATAATCCACTGAAGCTGTTCGACACTTACCCCGCCCGCCTATAAAACTGGGTCGCGCGGGACCCGTTGACATGATAACGCTTCAAAGAGGGAGAAACAAACGAGCTCCAGGTCTCTCTGTCGCTCCCCCCGCCGCCGCCGCCACCACGAGCGCGTTGGTGTCTTCTGGCTCAGGTTGGGCGTGGTCACGCTGCATGCGTCACGTGTTGTGTGTGTGTGTGTGTGTGTGTGTGTGTGCAATTCAAACAGCACTGGGTCACTTCAGTCACGCAACGCCCGTTGGCTTGCACGTGAACGCAAAGCATGACGCGTCCAGCGTGAACCGGGTCAGTCTCATACAGGGACGCAAAGCGTGACGCCTGTGGTGTGGCCCAGGCCTGGCCAAGGCGAGGCCAGCCTCGGATCACGTGACGCATCCAGCGTGCAGCGGGCCGTCTCGCCCGCCGAGACGAGGGCGGACGTCGATTGGGCGCGACCCGGCATTTTCCGGGGGCCCCGGTCAAACCCAATGATGTTCAATTTGTTAACCTGACAGCGAAATCGTCACCTGTGGATGATGTAGTGCGCAGGTCAGGACTGGTTCCCGGTGCCGGGACTCGCCTCGCGTCGCTGTGCAGGGCCCAGGCAGAGCAGCTCGGTTCCTTTCCATGGAAACGATGCGGTTTGTTGCTTCGCGCATCTGGGCATTCAGAGAACAGTGACTTCAAACCATGGAAAACTTTTCTCTGACCAACAATTAAGTTTCGCGCAAAGGAAGCAGACGTCAAGCAACGTCGCTGCTAAAACTGCCGACTGTTTGATCAATTCAGAGATGGGCATTTGAATCGCAATCGGAGTCTTAGCCAGTTGCTGTCAGGCTCTCTTCCCTTTGAAATCAACCCCCTTTCTGCGCTTTGCAAAGTTTTCCAGGGTGTATCCAGAATCTCGTCATGGGGGCGGACCCCTAAAGATGGAGCTCGACTTGAACTAAACTGAAAGTGAGCTTGGGAAACCCATTTTCACAGGAGTCTTGGGAAGTTGTCATGGGGGCAAAGTCGCCCTGGATCCGCCCCTTGTTTTCTGCAATTAATACCACTCGGCAGCCTGGAGTCGCAGTGAGAAAGCGCCGGCGGCCGCTGATTGGCTGCGGCTGAGCGCAGCGATCGGGTGTCAGCGCCGGGGCGCGGCGTGACGGCTGCTGCGCATGCCCAGAATCCAGATCGGCTACTTTCGCCCCGTTAGGCGACGCAGAAATATGAAAATCAATGGCCAAATGACAAGACTCGGGGATCCCTCCCCAGCAATTGAATTAGAACATTTGTATTTCTCCGCGACAACAACTCTTGAAAATTGTTTTCCGCTGCATCCCGAGTGCGGGGCTGTGCAAATGACTTGGATTCATCGGCTCCTCTCCGGGTTCGCAGCACATCCCGCCCAAACATCTCCAGTGGAGATTGCCTCGTGCTCGAGTTGATATGAACTGCGGGAGAATGCGTGAGATACGGCTGCACTGAAGGCGCGCATTAATTTTAAAGCCTCCATCGGTGAAGGGCAAATCTTCTGCAGTGTGATCACACTTTACACGGGCTTTGCGATCTGGTGGAATGACAAACGACTGCGTGCGCCGTATGGTGTTTAATGCTTGAAAACGCTGTTCTGAATGTGTCAACTGCATCGAGGTCCCTGCGGATCCAGGGTCCAAAGCCTCGGAACGCGAGTGGTGGAGAGGAGAGGGGACAATGGGGCGCTCTCATCCAGGGGCTGGGGACCACTTGCAATCCAAGGGGTGATCTGGGGAACTGGGGATTACCCATCTGATCCCCAAAGGTGCCCTGTGGTGGACCGTAGGGGATGGGGCACCACCGTCAAATCCCCCAACACAAAGTCAAAAGACAAGGCTCAGGCTCGGTGAAGACCGTGTCTACGTGTTTCTTGCTTGAGGGTCAGGGCCCAAGCAAAAATCCGTGGGTTAATCAGACCAAGTAAAATCCTGACGGTTCGGAGCATCCCAACTGCAGTTCCTCGTGCTGCAGTTCTCCACCACTGTGTGAACACACTCCTGTGCCTGACACGTGAGTTTCTGGAGAGCTTTCAGCAGGGTTATGTTCCCTGTGTGCTGTGAGTCCCCCCGCTCCTCTCTCCGCACGGACGGAACGCTTCCTCGGTTCCTTCCTCGAGTCGCACGCTGCGACGGCGGCGTCACGGCATCTCCGCATTAGTGTCGTGTTACCGGCGCCGTCGACAAGACTCCCGAGTCCCTACCGCGATGTATCACTCAAAACCAGCAGCGCAACTGCTGAGTACAGACGGAGAAATGCCCCGAACCGAATCTGAGGACTGGGAAATGTCCAGAAACGGGTCAGTTGCACCCGTGGGTCTGGGCCTCGTGGTCATGGCAACCCAAGAGCAGTGCCAACAAGTACACAAAGCATACTGTTTCCGATGTTCATACCCAGTTACCCGTGTTCAGCCAACCTCGCAAGACGCACCCTTCTGCAGCCCAAAAACTGAGCATCAAAAGAAAGGATGACAAGGGTATCATTTCACCTTGTGCTTATGGAGAGGACCTGAGAACCAGATACGTAACACAGGCAAATCTGAGCATGCAACTATGAAACTGCTTGCGACAGTTCGGCCGGCTCACGCAACAGATGAGCGCTGGTTCCTTCCCACAGACTCTCTCCTCGCGCCACTCTCGTCGTTATCCAGCTGCGTGAGACACGACGACAACATTTCACGATGTGGAAAGGAAAAAACAGTTGTTTTGCCGCGCCTTTTCAGCTGGAGTGAAAACAGGCATCAGGCACCAGGCCCCTCCGGCTCCGCCCCTGGGATATTCTCTTCAAAATGCCGGTTTTCACTGCGACCAAGCACCCCACACAAAGTGGTGATGCTGCCTCGTGTCCCATAACAAAGAGACGCAACTCAACCCGCACTCAGTGTGAATCTGGCCTGTTGTGTTGCAGTGGCCAACTACAAGAACTACACGTGTCACCACCGACGCCCCGTCACGAGCAACGACACGACGGGCTACATCTCGACCATCACGCTGGACGAGTCAGGCGGCGGACACGGGTCGTCCCGCTGCCCGCTGGTCATCCAGGGCCAGCCCGGCCAGAGGGTCAACATCACGTCCTACAGGTCAGTACCGCATGACATCATACTGTTCGGGTCAGTACCATCTTGCACAGGTCAGTACCACATGACATCACTCAGGTCCCAACGCAAATAGGTCCGACCGCGAAAGATCTCCAAGCCAAAACTACACACTGTCCCTCCGCCAGACCAACAGTCAGAAAACGCCGCAGTCAGACACGAGTTGGACGCCTCCATTGCGAGGTGGACTGTGTCAACATGAAGCTGTGAACAAGCGCGACAGTTGTTCACTCCACAGGGGAAGAAATCATTTCTGCCCTGTCAGGTCCCCACGAAAGGCGACTCGGGGAACATGGCTGAAATTGCCCTCCACAGCCGCCGTTTGAGTCAATTAATGTCGGACGCGACCGCTCATTAACCAATCAAAATCGAGTTTTGATTGGGCCGATCTCGCGCGACGCGAGGGGCGGTGTGAGACGCGTCACGCGAGGCACGTCGTGACATGAGCTGCGTCCCTACGAGGTGCGTCGTCAACGTCATGAGCTGCGTCCCTTGGGGGGAGGGCTGCGTCGTCAACGTCAGTAGGAACCTGACGCTGGACGCATCCGACATGCGAACCAAACGATTCTTTTCCAACATCTTCTTCACGAAATGAGGGACATTGTCCTGGCAAGGGAAAGTTTGCTTGCAGTTGCTTCAGGTGCATCTTATCAAGAGTCTTTTTACACGCATTGAAGAGAAAAGAGGAACTACAGGAGAGAATACAATTCACTGATAAATGCTCCTCTTGAATACCATCTTGTGAAATGAGAAAAATTAATTGCGATGTAGGAGAAGTTCTGCTCTTCTTGCGACAAACACTCGTACGTTGTCGTCAAAGATACAAGGAAAATTTTCGTAGAATTTTTTTCCAAGATGAGTCACGAGCAAACTTTTTTTACAGCATACGTATCTTGTCCCCGAGGTATCGTGCATTGTGTCTACCCCTGAGTTCACACCGCCCCCGCCCCCGCCGACGCGCGTCTGTCTGTCCTACACTGGCGAGGTTCAGCAACCACCGAATTTCATTCCGTACGGTGCGCAAATTGCCAGATGGGTGACACAGATCAAGTTTAAGAATGGCGTCAGATGGCCATTTGCCGGTATTGTAATGGCTCTGAGTGTCGAAATTTGGTTGTCTGTTTCTGGCACTTGGGGCTTTTAGGTTGGGGATCAAATGAAGTGCTGGATCTCGCCACTATTCAATGGCTGGTGCATCCTGCAGTGTGAGAACGAGGTCTCCGCTGCTGTCACATGGAGGCGTCCTGGCCTTCAACTGTGGGTGGGGTTCTCTTCTCTGATGTGGAATCAGGTGGGGATGGGCGAATTGCAATCTCGTTGCTCGCGCAATGCACAAGGTGCGTGACTTCCTCCCTGTCAACCGCTTTCACGTAAAATTCTTCTTTTTTCAGTTTTTCTCCGCTGCACCGGAAGGTGGGTCAGCACCTGTCGGTGACGCCCTCTTGCGGATACTACGCCATCATCCGGGACGGCAAGTCCAAGCAGAACCTGTCCCTGTGCGCGGGGTCCGACCGTCGGATCACGCCCTTCTACGTCTCAAAGACGCACATCGTTACCTTCCACTTCGACAAGATCCAGCGCCCTGGCGGCGTCGGCGTCGGCGGTGGCGGCGTCTCCGGTGACGTCACGCAGGCGCTGTTGCAGTACCAAAGTAAGTGAGGCCCGGATGTGCGCTCAAGGCGTTGTGCGTCACGTTTCTGGCGACGTGCGTTTTTCACCCGTGGATGAGTCGTCAGTGTCACTCACCCCAAAATTTACCCTTGTTTGGGGGGCATTCAGGTCCCATTGAAACAATCAACACAAACTCAAGACGTTTTCCCACATTTGGTGCTCAATGACTTGGGCAAAGTTGTGTCCCAAACACGCGTGAATACGGCCGTGCGCTTTGACTGGTGCGGGGACGCAGGCCACAAAAAAACGCATCCAGCGCGCCACAGGCTTCATTGTGTGAGGCGAGCTGAAATAAAAGGTGGAGTCTGCGATCTACACGGTAAATCCATTACGGGTGGTTGGTGAAACGGGATGTGGGGCGCAGAGGAAGTCGGGACCGACTGTCATTGCGCTGCGGTCCACAGCTGAACCCGATGTTGAAGGCGACGAGTCGCTCAACGTGCGCTGTGGTGATCTCCTGAAACTTATCTCTCTCATCTCACTCACTGCCTTGCTCTCTCTCTCTCTCTCTCTCTCTCTCTCTCTCTCTCTCTCTCTCTTGTCTCTCTCACTCTCTTTGCCTTGCTCACTCTTTCTGTCTCTTGCTCCTTGGCTTTGACTCTCTCCTAAACTTTTCTTCCTTCATTGTCTCTCTTTCACTCTCTCTTTCTCTCTTTCTTTCTCTCTCTCTCACACACATTCCCACATTTTCACTCTCCCTGTGTCTGTCGCTGTCAATCAATCAGTCACTCTTCCATCATCTCCACCTGTCTGTCTCTGTCTGTCTGTCTGTCTGTCTGTCTGTCTGTCTGTCTGTCTGCCTGCCTGCCTCTCTCTCTCTGTCTCTGTCTCTCTCTTCATCATCATTGTTTCGCGACAACAACGCAAACTTTTTGAGTGACTGCCTGGCGGACGCACGTGCTTCAACGTATCTCTGGCACACTCCCAGCAACCCATCAAGTTGTGCTCCCTTCCCCCTGCACCCCGCATCGTAAGTTGACACGTGTGCACTCGCATCCCTCTTCCACGCAGTGGAGCAATGATGTTCACGACTCCCTCTTCTGCCCTTAAAAATTATCGGCGCTGCGAGCGTGGTAATGCGGTAATGAATTATTAAATATGCCTGTCAAGCGAACGATGATCTCTGGTATTTGACAGCGATACCCGCCACGAGGTGTCTTTTCCTATGATGCTTTATTGAGCTCGGTGGAATTTTTCTGCATGCTACATCACAACGGTTGACAATGACACCAAAAAGAATGGGGAGTTTGGGGGATGCTTCACGCGTGATGCGTCAGACGAAGCGTCAATGGATACGACAACGGGCACTGTATCAATTGAGCAACGCAAAGCCCCAAAATCTCGAAGGTCGTTGCAACGCTTTACGCATTCAGCATGAAACACACCAAAAACCTCCAGGAACAGATATGGAATGATAAGTGCTCGACACAACAAAGCTCGCTCCCCCGTCTCCCGGTCCCTTTTTGTTCTCTATCGTCACAAGGAGTTGCAGCCTTGTTGCTTCCCTCGGCGCTCAGCGGCCCGGGCGCCGCCCCGACGACACGCGTAGCGGCGTCTCCTGAAATACTCCACCTCGCTATCGACGCGCGCTTTTTACCAAGGCCTCAGGCACAATGGCGCAGAACGCTTCCGTCGAGAGTCTTTCTCCCGAATTCGACGACGAAAGCCCCGAGATTTACCTTTGATATTTCATATCCGGAAGATGGAAGAAAAGAATTTGTTGCGATTTTGTGCCAGATGGTGACCCTAGTGGTGGGGGTGATATCCAAGGAAGGGTGTCTGTGGTTTTGAAAGACAACGGAGGAGCCTCTTGGGGCCTCCTGAATCCGTCGCAGTGAGTCAGTTCACCCGTGAATTGGACTCTGGTTGACCGTATGTTGTCCTCCCCCCCCCAACCTTCTCCTCTGCAGAGAACAACGCTAAAGCCAACGTTTCCGCCCACAGTTCCGCCTCGTTTCCCAGGGTTCGGTGACACCTGGAGCTGTTTGTTGTGAACAAGCTGCTTGATCGCATTTGCGCACATTTCTGAGAAGGCCAAACCCAACATTGACACATTTATTGAGGATTCTCAAGAGGCTGTTTTTCTCAAAAGAGCAAAGTGCTGCGTCGGCCTGGAAACCAACGATCGGAAACACGATACCTGTTGTTGACAAGGAAACCGTAGATTCTTGTTTCCAGATTGCAACGGAGGGATTCAAAAACATTCAAAATTGAAGTCACCTTTCAAAAGGGCAGTCGAAATGTTGGGAGGAGGATGTGGGAAGCGTAACGTCCCTCTTGACGGGCGCCCCGTCGTCGCTTGATTTTCTCGTGCAGGAACGCGTCGCTTGACTCATCCAGTGTGAACCCACTTGCACGTCCAAAGATGTTGAGCACTCGTTTCACGTCCAGGCCTCGGGTACACCGCCCCAACCAGAGCGTTTTGGCTTTTGATGAGAACAAGGACAAAACAGGAGTCTGTGGGGCGGGGCGGTGTCGCAATAGAAAGTTGTGCACGCTCACACGCATATTACTTGAGAATCTCAACGGATGAAACACACCAGCACACAGACACACAGACACATACACACGCACAGACACACACACACGCACCACGGAGCGTCACGCGCCACCAACATGTCGCTCACCGTGGGGTCCGCAGAAAGGAAGACGCAGCGGACAGAATTAACCCCGACGGATCTAATTACATTAAATCAGCGTGTAATCACATTTCTATTGATTTTCGATTTCACGTTCCGTCCGACGTTACATTTCCGAGCCGAATCCAAACCAGGTTCGGGCGGCACCGGGTGCCTGCGGAGGCTCACGTCCCTGCGGCGGAGCCCAGGTTCACATCCGAGGTGGTATGTCACGCCACTCGCTGCTCGCCAGTGGTCACAAGCAAAAGAGAGACGTCAGTCGGGCCGCAGCTGGGGTGAACCTTCCCTCGGAAAATCTGTCTCCACAGTTGTCGGGTGTTCGGACCAAGCGCACGCACACATCACTAACACGCACACACGCACACACACACTTCTCTCTGCAGATGTGGGATGCCCGCATCCAGCGTACGCATAAAAGTCACACACACGCACTCTTGGTCTCTACAGTTGTTGGGTGCCCTCACCCAGTGGCGGATTGCAGTGCGACCACGCCCACCGCACGCACACTCACTCTCACACACACGCACTCTTGTCTCTACAGTTGTGGTGTGTCCTCACCCAGAGGCAGCTCGCAGCGCTTGGGTGGTTCGGAGCTGCGACCGCGCCCAGCGCACGCACACATCACTCACACACGCACTCTTTTCTCTACAGTTGTTGGGTGCCCACATCCGGCGGCGCCCCGCAGCGCGTGGGTGGAGCGGAAGAGCGACCGCGCCGTCGTGCGCTGCAACCACACGACGGAGACGTGGTACCTGACGTGTCGCGGCAACGCCTGGGTCGGCTCCGTCTCCAACTGCACCAAAGGTTCGTATCGCTGTCTCTTTCTCATTGGGACTTTGGAGCCCTGGGGATAAGGGGGTGAGAGACTGTGACCTGTCATCGCCTCGCCTCCAAACACTCAGGTACAAACTGGGCCCCCGCCTGGGAGCATAGAGCCATTCGGATCAGATCCTGGGTCCGTGCACTGCAGGCCCCTTTTCAGCGTGTGACCCGGATGAATTTTTTGACTAATCTGATTGGCCTGGGATAGGCTTGCCCGTTCTCCTCGTGTCTTTGTGCCTCAGTCACTCTGCGGGTGAAACGTGATTCGTGCCTGACCTTCCCGAAGGACGCGCTCCACTGTGGCCCGTACTCGGACACGCAGCGTTCATTTGACAGAAAGCACCGGAACGCAGAACACAGCTACAACCTTGTGAAACACGTTTTGATCTGGAATTCCTCAAGGCAAAAAAAGCGGGTTTTACTCAGCCACAGTACAGCGTCTCCACAGAAGAGAATCCACTCGGCATTTCACAGTCTCTCAATGCAGAGAAAGGGCCTCGGTTCGTGAGCAAATTGTAGCTTCCAGCTGGTATTGTGCGGGAAACCTGGGCGGGATTTCGCGGGGCCTGAGGGGAGCTCACGTCAATGCGACACGAGCTCAGGAAGCTTCACGCCGTGAATAAAAACAAGCCGGTCAAAAAACAGCGCTGTGTGCGCAGTGTTCAGAGCAGTCGAGTTGGTTCAATCAGTTCCCCATTTGGCGTCACGAAAGCCTCGCGACATGAAGGTTCCATGTAGAAAGGCCTCGCGTGTCGGTGGGGGACGGAGATGCGTGATTGGCTTCGCTTTGTGACTCCGCGCGGAAGATGCGCGTTTCCAGTTTGAGCAGCAGGAGGATAGAGGGGGCGAGAGGAGGGGAAGGGGAGAGGGATGAGAGAGAAAGAGAGGGGCAGGGGCAGGCGAATTGGGTTGGAGGGGGTCGGGAGACCTTGGGCTTGATCAGCGCCAACCCTCAGAGGCTCCCAATTGGGGGGCAGTTTTCGGAGATCTTGGGACTTTGACCAATGCTTGACCCCTGAGAGGAGAGACGAATCGTGTTCAGAGTTCAAACACGTACACAAAATAATATCTGTCCCGTTCAGCCTATATCTCTGCCGTGTGGGTGCACGCACACATCACACACACGCACAATGTACCTGTCTGTATCTCTCTGCAGTGTCTCCATGGAGCTCGGGCGACACGACGACGGCCGACGAGGCGCTTCCGCTCGGTACGTGCGACGCGACGCGACCTTCCGCCGGGTTCACGAGGGAGGGAGGGAGG
>JAAUXT010016934.1_pt1 | contig 13863 bp, 11 predicted proteins | sample 7278171 | NCBI WGS metagenome assembly JAAUXT01 (sample SAMN14350112, study PRJNA611818) | marine sediment metagenome | isolation source: surface marine sediment (1.8m) | place: French Polynesia: Moorea | collected 2018-08 | reverse complement strand
TGGGGCAAATGGCCTTTTGACCAATCAGAAGGCTGTATTTTGAATTCTAGACCAATCAGAAGCCTTCCCGCCCTCATTAGCGCTGCCCCATAGTGGGGGGCTCTTCTCTCCGAACCGTGCTTCAAAGAGCTCGAGCAGGCCAGAAGCCAGACTCCAAAAGATGTGAAAGTTACAAAGTGAATAGAGACTGGCCTGTTTTGCTCGTACCGGTTCAGCCATGATGGGCACAAGAATGTTCCATCAAATCTACGCGCGTTTTACAATAAAAACACAAACACAGTGAATCTGAAGATTCTCTCTGCCGAAAACAAATTGGTGTTGACAGTGCAAAGCAAAGCGAAGAGGTCTGCATCAGCGTTCAGCTCACCTGTATTTCTTCCAAATCAAACAACCAGATTCGCCTTACAGGAAATGTTACCAATTCTCTCGTTGTGTTTTGGCCCCTCAACCCAAGGGTGCACATCAGCATCACTTTCTTCAGTGTAGACATTCAGCCACTTCTCGTCCTGACCTTGCTTCATCTAGCACAGCCTGCTATCCAGCTCCAGAGGGTTGTTTGTAAGGTGCAGGAACAGCTCAGCTGGGTGACCATCTGATTCTGGATATCCATCTGTGTCAAAAATATCTTGAGCCAAAGTGGTGAGGCTGTTGTTCTGCAGTTGTAGCCACTTAATCCATGGGAGGTTGCTGAAGGCTCCAGTTGGAACAGAAAGAACACCCATGGAACTAAGATCAAGAAATACAAGACTGTCAAGTCCTTGCCACATTCCTCCTCGCACTGTTCTCAGGGAATTGCCTTGGAGATACAAAACCAACAGCTGATGTAAGTCTGAAAATGTTCCATTCTCAATCTCATTGATGCTGTTATTGCCTAGATCCAGGTATTCAATGTTGTCCAGACCTTCCCATGTGTTTCTTGGGACATCAGTCAGTCTGTTATTGACCAAGTGCAATGTTTTGCAATTTGTTAATTGAGCAAATGCTCCCAGTTCCACATTTGAGATTCTGTTTCCTCTCAAGAGCAAGGCAACTAAATCTTCTAATCCTCCAAACATGTCTTCAGTCCAGACAGAGAGATTATTATCAGACAAGTCCAGTGCATACAGGTGTTCCATGTCTGAAAATGCTCCACTTTCAATGGTACTGATTTCATTGTTTCCCAAATACAACTCTTCCAACTCTTCAAGTCCCCTGAACATATCGTTCCTGATTTCATGCAAATTGTTGCCAGCAAGGCTTAGATTTCTACAGGATATCAGGTTCAAAAATGTTTCTGGAGCAATGTCAGAGAAGAACCAGATGTGCTGGATTGGGCTTGTTCCTGTCAAGTTACACATGCCCTTTCTTCAACAAGCACACAAAGTTGATGTCCTCAGCGATGTCATTTTCACATCAGGCCTGACAACTGCCTCACTTACGCCGTGTTCCAGCCAAATTATTCCATTATTGTCATGGGGAAATTGAGTTCATTTCCATTTTCAGCTGTTGTCTGGGGTTTGTGTCTGTCATGATGATCCATGGTTGGGATGTGTGTACATAAAACTAGATAGTTGGTGCGTGGTGTACTCGTTTCTGGTACTATTGACTCATTCCAGCCGTGCTGAACATTTGGCACAGACCCATCTAACTGTTGCGTCAGCAGCACCGCGCCTGTCCTCACGCAATTGATCACACCTTCTGCGTGCATACCTGCGACTCCAGTCCAATTTGGTGAACCAAATTAAATTTGGTGCAAATAAAAATGTCCCACAGAGTGATCTGTGCTCCATGGAACAGCAGTTGGCTTCAAGAAGTGGTCCAGGCCAGAGTAAGTCGCGGTTGGACCAAATTGGCGTCAAAAGTTTGACGAATACATGGTCACGTAGCAGTGGTGTGTTTGGGTGTGCATTGTTGCGTTACGTGCAGTGTTTTGGAGTTGCCGAGCTCCTGGTCTACTTTGGTACGTTTTCACACAGAGAAAAACACAAACACAGAATCTGCAGTTCGTCATTTATTTCAATTTAATTCTCAAGCACCGAAAGTAAAATACAATGAAATCGACTGGATGAAGGCCAGAAAAGTGTCATTGACAAAGCGTTTCGGAAGATTGTTTGGAAGCCAAAATGTATTCAAAAGCAGTTCATTGTCCATAATCGTAAACATTGTTCAAGCTCGGTCGTCAATCTGCGCAGACCATCCGTTCCTATCGCGTCATTTCAAAGTCCAAGTCTTTATGTCGCTTCGCATGAAATGTTTCCAATTCTCTCGTTGTAGTGTCGCGGCCTCATCCACTGCCACTCAGGTTCAGGTTCTTCGGTGTAGACTCCAAGCCACTTTTCCTCCTGACCCTGCTTCATCCAGCACAACCTACTATCCATCTCCAGAGGGTTGTGTGTAAGGTGTAGGGTGATGTCAGCAGGGTGGCCATCAGATTCGGGGTATTCACCAGCATCAAATATATCCAGTGACAGGGTGGTCAAACTGTTGTTGTGCAGCTTCAATGACCATATTCTTGGCAGGTTGCTGAAGCCCCCAACAGGTATAGAATTGAGACCTGTAGAACTCAGATCAAGCTCTACAAGATCATCTAATCCTTGCCACATCCCCCCTTGCACTTGTCTCAATGCATTCCCTGGCAGGTACAAACCATCAAGCGAAGGAAGGGTGGAAAATGACCCATTTCCTATCTCAGTGATGCTGTTGTTCCCAAGTTGCAGCAGTCTCAGATTGTCCAGACCTTGCCACAACTCTCTTGTCAGAACAGTTAATCTGTTGTTGTTCAACTTCAGTGTAGAACACTCTCTCATTTGACTAAATGCTCCACTTTCCACCACAGATATTTGGTTTCCTGCCAAATCCAATTCGCTTATGTCTTCCAGTCCTTCCAAAGTACCAACAGTGATGGTAGACAGGTTGTTTTCTGACAAGTACAGTCCATTGAGGTGCTCCAAATCTGAAAATGCTCCATTTTCAATGGTGCTGATTTCATTGTTTCCAAAGTACAACTTCTCCAGCTGTTCAAGTCCCAACAACATGTCTTTTCTTATCTCACGCAAGTTGTTTCCTTCAAGACTTAGGAACCTGCAAGATATCAGGTCCAAAAAGCTTTCTGGGGCAATGGTAGAAATGCGATTTCTTCCCAGATCCAGTTTCCTCAGAGATGCCAAGGGTTCGGGCTCTTCCTGGGTCATGGTGCTTCTCTTTCTCCGATCGTGAGTGTTCAAACAACTTCTAATGCAGGTCGCCAGATCACCAGTTGGCCTCAAAGGGATTTCAGAAAGTCGGTTGTCTGCAAGGCTCAGCTCTTCCAAATGAACATGGCCTTCAATTGTGTCAATGTCAAAGCTTGTCAGCAGGTTGTCTGATAAATCCAACACCTCAAGTCGCTGTGGTCCTTGGAGCATGTTTTTCCTGATATCAGCAAATTTGTTCCCATTCAAGTATATCTTTCTCAGGTCCTTGAAGTTGGAGAAAATTCGAATGGGCAATTCTGATATTTCATTGTGACCCACGTTCAGTTCCTCTAAAGCATGAAGTCCTTCCAAATGTGTCTTTGAGAGTTCTGTCAAGTTATTTCTGTCAAGTCTTAGTGATTCACATTGGGTTAAGTCAGAGAAAGCTCCCCTTGGAATTCTGCCAATGTCATTTGCTGCCAGATCAAGAACCCTGAGATTTCTGCAGGCTCTGAACATCCTCTCTTCAATGTTGTCTATTTTGTTGTATCCTAATAGCAATGTGACCAAGTTGTCAAGTCCTTCAAAAGTTGCTGGTGTGATGCCCTGCAGATGATTAAAGCGCAGGAGAATGGTCCTGCAGGATGACAACTGAGAAAATGCTCCATCTTCAATGCTTCTGATGTCATTGTAAAGAAGAGTCAATGTTCGAAGTTTCACAAGGCCTTCAAAGGTGTTTGCTGTAATTCTTGTCAAGTTGTTAAAGTTTAGGTCAATACTTCTGCACTGATTGAGGTCAGCAAAGGCACCATCCTGAATTTCAACAATTTGATTTTTCTCAAGAAGAAGGTTCTCCAAATTTGGCAAAGCTTTGAACAAATTTCTTGGAATGGCAGTTATTTTGTTATCAGAAAGACCCAGCCAGTTGAGATTAAGCCTGGAAAATGTGTTGTCACCTATTGATGAAATCTCATTCCGGGACAAGCTCAAAGTAAGGAGTGCTTGTGGAAACATTTCACTGTGGAGTTCTCTTATCATATTGTCTGACAGATACAGTTCATTCAGATCGACCAGTCCTCTGAACGTCCCAGGGCTCAGGGTTTCTATCTCGTTCTCTGCCAGCCAAAGATACTTCAATGAGTCTAGACCCTCAAATGTGGCATCAGTGAGCTCAGTTATCTTGTTTCCTTCCAGACTGAGACGAACACATTTTGTGAGGTCAGAGAATGATCTGTCTGGAACGTTTGTGATTTCATTGCTCATCAGGTTCAAAGTGTCCAGTTCAGAAAGGCCTTGAAATAGTCTTCGTTGGATCACAGCCAGATTATTGCCATTCAAAACCAATCTGCGGAGATTGGTAAGACGGGAGAAAGCATCCTCTTCAATATGACTGATTTTGTTCCTGCTCAATGTGAGGCGTTCAAGTCTGTCCAGTCCTTCCCACATGTCCTTCCTCACCTCAGTCAGGAGGTTGTCGCCTAAATTCAAAGACCACAGTGATGTGAATCTTGCAAATGCTCCTGGTGGGATGTCAGCTATCTTGTTGCGGGTCAGATCAAGGTCCCGTGCGCCCTCGGCTTCCTGCAGCAGTTGTGTGAGGTTCCGCTCTTCTTGCGCCCCTGTGCGCAGAACACAGGCCGCGGCCACTGCAAGGAAAACAGAGATTCAGTCAGATTTGCTAGACGTTCGACAGGATTGAGATCTCAGCTGTTCCCATCTCCTCAGTGACCACGAAGCTGCAGCATACTCAGGGAGGTTTGCTGGATGTTTGGCATGATTAAGATCTGGACTGCTTCCGTCTTCCCACCTCTTCCCACACCGTGAGAGTTTCTTCTGAGCGAGATCTTTCAGAGAGGTTTGCTGGCCTGTTCACATGCCAGAAGGACAGTCGGCTTTCTGCGAGAGTCAAGCGGTGTTCACATTGGTGACGCCCGGTCGTTTTTTGACGTCGGCGTCAAAATTACATTGAACCCAATGGTGGAACTTTTGACGTCAGCTCAGAAAACGACCGCGCATCACTCAATGTGAAAACCCCTTCAGGAAGAAAGAAAGGAGTCCAATTTGTCAAGCAAATCGTGCCAGTCAGATACCCTTTCGGTTGTTGGGTGATTTTGTATTGAATGTTGCGGTTGCTGTGTGCGGGAGTCTCCGTCTGTCACCCATCGTCAATTTGTTGGGTTTTTTTTGTGGGGACAGATTTTCTCCCTCTCAAACGGACAAATAATTGCCGAAACAGGTCAAATACGAAACACTTACCTAGCACCAAGAACTGTGCCGCCAACATTGTCTGCAAGAAAAGAGAAACTGCCAAAGTTGTGGAAAGGGAATCTTCGTTCTCCACACAAACTCAGAAACTTTCCAATTCTCGTCAAAACTGGTGCAGACAGAAACAGAATTCCAGAACATACTGGTATAATTCCGAGGTTCTCATTTGCGCAAATAAGTTCAGCGTCATTTTGGGAAAAACAAGCATGAGGACAAAAGCTGACAGCAGTGGCACAAGACTGGCCTCACACACACCCAATGACTCCCCTGCCCCAGCTCAACCCAATTGAAATTGTTGTTACAATTGCCGTACGCGCCGGGAAATTGGCTCATTTCAATTTCATGTCGTTGTTCGGGGTTGTGTCCTGTCACCATAGATAGATCTGTGTACTGATGTTGCTACCATAACTTTGGGTACGTTTTGTTCGTACAACTCGGTACATTTTCCAGTCAAGTTCTTGGAGGCCGTTCCAACAACGTTGAAAGAAAGTCACAATTGGTCTGCGCCACCCAGCAGTTGTTTCTAAGACCAGGGCTTCAGAATATTTCGTCTCATTTCTGTGTTTGTTTTTAATCGTTGAAGATGCAATGTTTCGGATGGGCTTCGACCAGGATTGTAAAATGCATCAACTTTATGTTTTACTGGTGGCTGAACTCTCCCCAAGATTACAACTGTGCATAAATCTTGATAAAGATACGATAACTGTCCAGTCCTTCCCGCATTTGTCGACGAATTCTTCCCAGACGTGTGGCGTACCATGCAAACAATTCAAAAATGAAGCATTTTGTGATGATAATTCTCCGCAATGAAAACGTCGAGAGGTTCTTCAGACCAGAAAGGTGCACACTTTCAGTCCGACTGATTTTCTTTGGGTGAAGCTCAACGATGTCCAAAAACCCTTGGTTTGCAAAAAGAAGTGTTTTTTTTCCGCGAAGAGAAGGGTTGGACACGCACACAAAGAAAATAAGAGGGGTTTCGAGGTGTGTTTTTTCACTGTTGTTTCGCTTGAAGCATTATTGCCCCCCCCCCCCTCTCCGAAATCATAATCATACTGCGGAAGAGTGGCAGGTTGAACGGACTTGTCCTGCTGAGGAGCGCTGCGTTCAAAGGGCTTCTTTTCAACCAAATGCGTTTCAATTTCTTCGAGCAGCATCAAGAGGCAGGTGTTGGACTTTCCAACGCCTTGATTTATCGTTTGTGTGTTGATGCGTGCAGATTAAAGTGGGGAAACCCAGCAACACAAAAGAAAACCTCGAGTTTGAATTGCCACTTCCAACAAAGAGTTGACAGTTGCAAGAAGCACAAATTTCCTTGATTAGATCTGCTTACCCTTTTATCCCGCGTTGACAATGCGGGGTTCAGTGACCTTTTTCTGTTGCAAAAGGATCCAAACGTACCAAGTTTGTAGTTATTTCCCCACTTTGGGATTGCGGTTTGCATTCACCTGCGCAGAAGACCACGACACAATATCCCTTCAAACAATATCCTTGGACGTAAACGAACAGAAACCCATGGAAAGAGCACCGCCATCGTTTTGTGACGGCAAAAGTGGGAGCTACAAGCAGTGTGGTCCATGGTGGTGCCGACGATGGACATTTTACGTCACTAATTCCATGTCCGTGTGATGAGGAGAGACAATAGCGTCTCCGTGACGTGTTGGGAGTCATGATGAGGACCTGGACCAGGACCTGGATCTGCGTTGTCCTCTCCACAGCGCTGCAAGTCGTTATGGCAGATGCGTCAGGTGAGTTGAACTTGATTTGAAGAGTTCCAGCGCAATGTCCGACGCGTATTTAGATATGTACTGAAGGCCCTGGTCCGCTGCAGTTCTTTGAAGAAGACTGAAATGGTATCTGCAAGTATCCCGACAGCTTTGCAGGCAATGCAATGACGCGTTCGGTGGCGCTTGATGTTGCCTGGAATGGGGCTATTACCTTGTGATTTGGGACGTGGGCCTCATCCCGTCCAACTGCAACGAATGTGCGTCGGCCAATGGAACAAGCTAAACTTAACTGGATTTTTCCTCTTCATTCTTTGCATTCACTGCAGGCAACACGTGGCACATTTCATCACTTGGTCACGACAAGGATGGGTGTGGAACTGCAAAATCTTCCGCGTGTCAAACTCTCGACTGGCTCTTAGGTCAGTTCGCTGATCGTTATGGTGGAAATGTAACTGATGTGAACATCTCAACAGACTGCAATATTGTCGTGGGCGCTGCCTTTATGGTAAGATTTGTCATGTTTGTTGGTTTCTTTGTTGTGGTTCCACTTGAATGTTAGGACTGTGAAACACTTTTCTTTTCATCCACTTGAAAAACAGCAATGCTTGCATTTGTAACCATTGGAATCACCACAATCATGGCCTCCAGGAAGCTCTTTTGGCCAAATGGTGTTTTTTCTTTGATTTGTGGTTATTATATGGCAAGCTATTCTTGGACTTAAATGGCTCATTGGCTGAAGTCAAAGCAACGCTTGCTGAACTGCAACAAGTTTGGTTTTGGGTCCTGTAGGATTTTCATCACAAATAATGAAGCTTGTCGTGGTCGTCCATGGGGCCCATTTGTTTTTGTGAGCAACAAGAATTAACCGTTGATCCTGAATTGGTCCATTTCGGCAGAACGTTCAACCTGATGTCTCTATTGACAGGAGAAATACAAACGGTTGGAGTCTACTGTAATTTTGATATTGGGTGACAAAAACCTCAAGTCACAGGTTCCGCCAACTGTCACCTTTGATGAAGTCAGCAATGCCGACAAGAGGGTGTGGAAGTTCAAGGCCATTCATCTGAACATCACAAAATCAAGAATTCCAATGACACGCGTGATAAGCACCTCAGAATCAGAAAAGGATGAGACATTGGTTTGTGTGTACAACAGCACTGTTGCCAATCTCATTCTTGTTGGGAAACACAAGTTAAAAGTATCTGAATCAAACATTTTATTGAGGAAAGAAAACAGGGGCAGTATTATAGAAGCTTCAAATAGCACAGTGTTCGTTACACATTGCAATTTTACTGGAAACTAGTTCACCAGAAGCAGCCATATTGACCGCAACTCAATGCCAAATAAAATTTGACCACATAATCATAAGCAGATGCCAAGCTGAAAAAGGGCTCATCCATGTCAACAACACTAAAATCCATTTGAACAATGTGCTTTTGTTCAACAATGGAAATGCGTTCTCAACTTCAGCCATAAAGCTGCAACAAAGCAGGGCAAAAACAACCAATTGTTTGTTTCAGGGAAATGTTGCCATGAATGGATCTTGCTTTGGTGTCCAAGATGGGTCCAGGCTCATTGTCACAAATTCATCTTTCATCCACAATGTGGCTGCATTTTGTGGTGGAGCTATTTGGGCTGAACCCATGACAGATTTAGTGTTCAAAGGGGCCTATTTTGGAAACAATTCTGTTCGGTATGTTGTTGGCACACATGGTAGGCATGCCCACCCAGGGGGAGGGGCTGTTAGAGGAGGGCCAGGAGTGACTCTCACATCAAATGATACGATTTTTGAAAACAATTCCTGCATAAATTCTGCCCAGCTGTATCCAAGGAGTATGAGCAATATGACTGCCACACATTTAGTTTATGATCTCGTTTCGGTGAAACCAGTTTTTCGAGCTGCCAACGGAGGCGCAATCAGCCTTGCAAACTCGGTGTCAGTCATCTTGAAAAATACCTCCTTCAAAAGCAACTTTGCCCACTTTGGAGGTGCTTCCATGAACATTGGTGGCAATTCAACATTGATTATGGAAACTACATTCTTGAGCACCAACAAAGGAAGTTCTGGATCTGGGGTGGTGTCAGTTCTTGGCGATTTTACAAACGTCACTGCAACTCATTGTAGATTTCACAACAATTTCGGGGTTTTCAATGTTGGTATTGCTTTCGGCGGAGCTAGAATACAATTGGATAACTGCGTGTTTGACAGGAACTCCGGGAAAGCAGTGATATCCAGTTCTCAAGAAACTGAATATGAACAGGACCAATATGCCCAAAGGCAACTCTGCCTGATTTTTGTCAGGAATAGCTCTTTTATTACTAATGATGCAAAAGCTGTTTTCGACATTTTCTCCAGCTTCCTTCGTGTGTCACAGTGCAAGTTTGACAGAAACAAAAATATTGTCTTTCATCTTCTGCAAAAAAGTGGATTGAGACTTGAACATTCCATCCTCACCAGAAACAGCCGGAGAAATACTGCTGTTGTCTTATGTGAAGGGTATCAGCACATTTTCTTGCTGGACTCATTGTTTCAATCCAATGAACCAATTTCTACTTTGTTTTGGTTCGAATCCTCTGGGGTGACTGTTGTTAAAAACTGCACTTTCTTGAACCACACACGTGGTGTTTTTATAAGTTTTGCTACACTGACATTGAAGGTGATAACTTGTCTCTTTGAGTTTGCGGAGTCTGGCACGACAGAAGTGAACAATGCCCTTGTGTCATCAACAAATTATTCACAGATTACTTTTGTTGACACAACATGCACAATTCCTTCAGTGAGATCTATTCTCATTGTGGGGGAGAAATACTCAAATATAACTGTGGCAAACTCATTGTTGGATGGATATGTGATATTCCAGCTTGACAACAGCCTTTTGGTTGTGCAAAATTGTAGCTTCAACAGTACAGGAACTGACCAGATTCTTTTGTCTCAAAAGGGACAGATATTGTTGACTGATTCTTCAACACTGAAACTGATTGACAGCAAAATTTACTGGAACTCAATACATCTTGTCACAAGCAAAAAAGGAAGCAAAGTAGACATCTCAGGATGTACTTTCCAGATCTACTCTCAAACCGCTCAATTTTTGGTGACTGATGGACATGCAACGATTAAGAAATGCCATATCACAACAACCCCACCAAATCCACTTATTTATGCCCACCAACAATTTGTGGGCACAGTGCCCCACGTGATTGAAGTCTACAATTCTTTCATCGAATTGGTGGGTGTAAAACTACATGTGAGAAAAGTTCGGAGATGGCCTGGGTTGAAATTGGAATCTTCCAATGCTACCTTGAGTGGATGTTTCTTCGAATCAAGGGTCAATTTTCTGGATGGTGCAAGAAATTACATCTTGGTGCAAAACTCAGTGATACTGGATGGGGGTATTGGGATTTTTTCTGATGTCTTGGATGTTATTCTCATTGGCTCATCGGCTGCCTTGGAGTTCTTCACAGATTGTGACAATCCCATAAACACACTTAGAATTGCAAACTCGAAAATTTTTGTCACCAAACCTTTGCCATTGATGGAGAGGTTACTCACATGGAAGAGTGTGGTCAACTTTGATGATCTTTCTCACAACACCTCTCAAGAATACTTTGCAAAAAATGCTGCAAAGGGGGGTTTACTCAATTATTCCCTGTGCCATAACACAATTCACAAAAGATCTTTTGGAAATAGTGTGTTCAAAATCTATGAAACCAAATATGCAGTGGGTAAGAAACTTTGAGGAAAATCAGAAACTGCTTTTTTTCTGCAAAATTCTGGAACTGAAAAATGAAATGATGATTTATTCTTTTCAGCTTTGCATCCAATGAGATGTGCTCAGTGCTATTGTGAGGTGGATGTCAAAGGCAACACGAATGTATTCAACTGCTCCAGAGTGAAACATCCTGAGCAGTTGGATTTGCCAGAACAAACTGAGGCCTTTGTTCTCACTGAAAGCCATGTCAATATTATCACAGAAACCTTTGTCAAAAAATTCAGAGAAACACCAAATCTTCACACAATAAATGTGAAGAACAATAGCATAAACACAATTGCATCTTCTATGCAGAACTTAAACAGTGTTGATGAAATTTGGTTGAGTGGCAACCCTTTTCATTGTGATTGCAGCATGACATGGATGATACACTGGTTGAGCAAACTATCACACAAGTCAAATAACACTGTTGTAAGAGATTATAGATCTGTAAAATGTGGAACTGGCAAATTCAAGGGCATACCTATTCACTTACTCACTGAGATTGCAATGGGGTGTTATCCTCATGAGTTAACAAGAGGCCAGAAAGGAGGTATTGGTGCAGCAGTTGTGCTCACTGCAATTCTTTTTGTTGTGGTAGTGATGGTTGTTAAGAAGTCAAAGGAAGCAAAGTTTTTCACATACTATCTGTTTGGTGTAAATATGATCCCCAAAGATGAAAAAACAGAGGGTTTGGAGAAGAAATATGATGCCTTCTTCTGCTACAGGTTTGCTGTTTTTGTTTCTTGTTGAACTGGCAAAGGAGAAACAGCTTTGCTCTTGTTGTTTGGAACCACTCACTGGCAATCTTGACTTGCCTGACCAAATTGCAGAAATAGAAACACAGAGGGATGGCATAATTCAAACTTACTTTTATTGCAGTCAAGAAGACTTGACATGGATCTTGGATGTTTTCATGAAAAAGAGACAAGAAGGAAATACCAGACTCCTGGACATTGAAGTGGATCATGGCTTTAAGTTGTGCCTTCATCAGAGGGATTTCAGGGCAGGATGCCCAATAATTCATTGCATACATCAGGCTGTACAACAGAGCAGGAGAGTCATATTTGTGCTGTCAAGGTGCCCCCTCAACACAATGCAAATGTTTCTTTTTGGTGGGTGACAAGTTTCTGTGTGTCTATGATAAACAGGCAACTTTTTGTGTTCTTTGTAGAAACTTTTTAAACTCCAAATGGGGGATGGAAGAATTCACAGTTGCTTATGCTGAAGCTCTGAAGAACACCAAAACAAACTTTATCATTATTATTCTGAAAGAAACCATAGAATTTGAGGGGTTAGGAACAGATTTGAAGATGTTTCTGAGAACTCGCAACTATATTGATGCCACGGGGAACCTGAAGCAGGTTCCAGAGAGACTCAGGTGAGATGAGTACTTCACACACTTGTTGATACATTTTGACGACCTAAACTTCTAAGATACTGCAAGGATTTCTGAGAACCACACGCAATGAACTTTCACAGGTTCGCCATGCCCAGACAGCCCTTGAGGAAACTGAGGCCAGAGATGTTTGAAGATGAAAGAAATCTGGTGGACGCGTTCATCTTTGAGAATCAGGCTGAAGTGCAGGACAACGACAGTGGTCTTGATCAGGTGTGCATCAGTTTGTAGGTCTTTGATATCCATGAGCAGAAATTCACGTAAGATATGTTGGATATTTTCATTTGGCTGTACATGTATGTGGAAAATCACATTTTATTATGGCAGGGTGCATTTGTTCATGTTTTCTACAGGCTACAGGTGGTGTTAATCATGACTTGGACCACCCGACACCAAACCAAACTCACGCCAGACTCCACAATACCAATTTCAATGAGTGGGATCCTGAGAGATTCGAAGAGTGGAGGCGGAGAGGGGAACAGGCTCTGGAGATGCAGGAGATTCAGCATCAGGTGGAGGTTCACAGGGAGAATGATACTCACATTGAAGAAGACCAGCAGGCAGCTCTGGGTGAAGATGTGCCTCATGCAGTGAGGCCACAGAGACAGCTACACATGCCTCACGTGGTCATGGCAACCATTCATAGGCAAGGAAATCTTGACCACACAGACGACCAGTTGGCTACCCGAGGTGATCTGCCTCAAGTGGTGAGACCGAAGAAACAGCTCCGTATGCCTGACATTCTCAAGGTCCATAGAAAAGCAAAACGATACGGCGAGAATCCGGGTATTTCTATTGGTGCAGACCGTGTTCCACTGCTGCAGTTCGAGCCCCATGATCACGTAGATACACAGCCGAAGGACAGCCCCGCTGAAGTGGATGAGGGGAATGCACTTGGTGACGCTGGTCAGCCCAATGATCACATTGTCTTTCCTGAAGACAAACTTGATGATCTAATTGATGACGATAATGAGAATGATGCGATGGCAGCTGCCACAGATGAACGTGCAAACACAGGAGCAACAGATTGGAAGGGCCAAAACAACACTGGTGATGATCACACGGCAGCAATCCGCATGAGGTTCGACGGTTCAACAGATACGAACAAGAACGAAGCAGATGCGAAGGAAGATGAGATGGCTGCTGCTGCTGACACAGATGATTAAGATGACGGTCACGATGATGAACACGAAGATGAAGGAGATGAGGAAGATGACGATGACCACATTCCCCTGCTTCCTCTTGACATGAATCCATTTCTCTGACTAGTGAACTTGACGAATTTTCGCAGAGCAGTGAGATGGAACACTCTTTAGCCAACATTCACTCAACCGTGAAAGACACATCACAGCCATGTGCAGGTATAACTCGAGAACAAGTGAGAAGACAAAGTGTATAGGTCGACCGCGCAATCTCGGCACGATGAATTTTTGCCGTTATTTCTTTCAAATTCAGAATTTCAGACTGCAAACAAGCTCTTTCTCTTCTTTGTAACTAAACCTAACTTTCTACTACTCAAAATAAATCAAGTTTATTTCATCCAAGTAGAAATCTTACAAAATATATTTCAAGTG
>JAAUXT010066040.1_pt1 | contig 13868 bp, 15 predicted proteins | sample 7278171 | NCBI WGS metagenome assembly JAAUXT01 (sample SAMN14350112, study PRJNA611818) | marine sediment metagenome | isolation source: surface marine sediment (1.8m) | place: French Polynesia: Moorea | collected 2018-08 | reverse complement strand
TTTTGACTTTTGGCCAACAAAAAACTAGCAACGAACATTACTATAGCAACCAATCACCAATTCTAAAATTTAGCCCAAGTGATTATCTACATTTTCTCTTAATATTCTCTTCAGCAAATATCAACCATTTCTGAGCTATAAAGCCATTTATATAGCCATACCCAAATTTCACCATGTCGGCCATATTGGTTTTTTGTCCATAAAAATACGTAAAAGCAAAAATTTGTTCTTTTGATACTTCGTGCATCAACTACAGCCCGAAAGTGAACGAAAAAACCAAACATGACCAAAATCGAACAAATAGAACACTTTCAAACTAATGTTCACAGATTTTGCCTCTTGATGCCTATAGGTGATTTTCACCATCACCATACATTATACATAATGTATGCTTCAAGGTTCAAATCACCTAACAAGTTTGTCGTCGTCAAGACTGTCAGACAAGTTTAGCAGAGCATTAGCTTCTCTGGAAACCCCCAATTAATTGAGTGATTCCTGTGCGGGACACGGGACCAGGAACCCAGCCGCATTTAATGGATCAAATGAGAATGAACCTGCAAGACGCGCGCCACCTCAACAATCTCGAACTGGGTATTTGCACAGCAGGCTCACCCAACCTGACGTGCACGAAGAGAAACTGGGGAGATTTTGAGAGTGTGCGTAAGTTGATTAGAGATGGCAGAATGGATGGTCGCGCTGAATTATGCATGGCCCCCGCAATGTGTGGGTGAAGCCTGTGTGTGCTCAGGTATGCACGCATCCATCCACTCATCCGTCCATTTGCGCGCCTATTCATTCCACTCTGGACCGCATGCCGCGATCAGTAATGCCGACACACAAGTAATGGTGACAGAGAGAGTCCAAGACTGAAGTGGATCAGTGGTTCGGGAAGATTTTGCCTCCAGCGTTGAGTTCAAGTTGGGTGGGTTTTTCGTCCTCTTGTGTTTAATTTCTTTCCCTGACACAAGGCTACTTGCTCAACCGCACAAAAGAGGTTCACCAGGGAAAACTGAATGTGTAAACATTGTGGTTGTCTGCAAATGACCTGAAATGTGGAACAAATTAGCAAAAATCAAGGATGTGAGTTGAAACAAACTCCCCACGCACGCTCGGGAACGGGCACGTGCCGTGGGCGGAACACCTCACAGCTGCACAGGGCCTGAGAGGCGGCACTCTCCCGCGGCGGAAGTGAAGGTGTACACGTCCTCTCATTGCAGCTCCAGGTGTGACCCGATTTGTCATATCGCGAGGCAGTTTTGATAAAAAGGAGCTTTTGGCAGCAAAATCCTGAACAGACACTGCATGCAGTGGATGTCGTCTGAACACATGCCGGTACAGAAATCAGGAGAGGACACAAGAGAGCCAATCCTGGTTTGTTGACTCGCGACAGAAGCATTTGCTCTGTCCCCCCAACTTTGCACATGATAACAAGTTTAAATTTTCCCGTGTCGAATGTTTCCTTGCTTGTTTTCATTGGCGTTTCGTTCCAAGGACGAACCACAGGCAGTTGCCCATTGGGTAAACCAACAATGCACAACACCCCCAGATCCGCCTCTGCCCACCCCTGGGAACGGGAGAGCCGAGCGGAAGGAGGGCGGCGGGGCGGGGAGAGGCGCGGGCGGGCGGCGGCGGGGGCGGGCGGGAGTCTGGCACTCTCGGCTCCTGCCAGGTATGGAGAGCAGAGTCAATATTGGGAGAGCTCTGAACAAACAGCGCGCCGCGGCGCCGCCGCCTCTCACTAAACTGCGCTGCTTCAAAACTCGCCCGGCCCCGGAAACCGGGTGCACCAGGCATTGTGCTCCAGTGCGTTGCGTTCACAAGTGGTTTGTACAGAATCACACCTAGTGACGCTGGAGAGAGAAACGTGCCTCAGCAAGATGTGAATCACTCCATGAGTATGAGGCATCTGATGCACTTTCACGCTGCCAGCGAACGTGTTCTCTCCGCAGTGACTCTCCAACAGTGAGGAGCTGCGTTTCCCGCGTGTGTAAAAAAATGTTGGAACTCAAACATTCAAGAAACTCGCATCCTCGTTGTTTGCGTGTGAAATCTGCCGGGGAGATTCAGTTCTCAGAGTGGAGGGAAGACTGCACCCGAGTTGGGATTGAAGAGTGACGGATGGAATCTCATCCGCTCCTCTTCCTCCGGAGTCTCCGCTCTCAACAGCAGCCGCGGCCAACTTCTGTTCACCACGAAATGTCACTTTTCGAACCATCGCAGAATGATGGCGAATGACTCCAGCATTTTGCCTTGGGGTTCGTTGGAAAGTAGCGCAGAGTCCGGGAGAGGTTGAACTCGATTGCTGCGCTCTTCAGTTGGACATGAGACCCGTGTCTGCAGGGCGGCGCTGTCCACAAGAGTCGGAGCCGCGCGGCCCGGGGCGCGAGGCCAGCCGCGGCACCCGCGGGGCCAATAAGCGCGTGTCCGTCCCGGGGAGACAGGCTCGAGAGTCCGCAGCTCACGGAGTCTCCGCCTCAGACTCTGTGCTCGACAAAGTGGGTTCAGGAAGGAAGGTGCAGTGGCACATTTTGTCAGATCAGAAATATTTCAAAGCGGGTACGTACAACAACATGTCAACGACATTCATCCCCCTTTCACCTTGGCTGGCAAAGACACGGCATTGAAGTGAAGACGGTGAATGAAGCGAGACTTTTATCCGAAAAAGCCAGCAAAGTCTGAGAGCAACAGCTGCACCACTTTCACCGAGACAGCTCGCTCACACGCCTGACGCTACACTCGCGGACGCTCATCTCCGGAACGAAAGCGTCTCTCTTTGCGAGGATTCACGACGCGGCGAGTCTGGAGCGGACTCGGCGGTGGCGTGGGGCGTGCGCAGGTCTGCCTCACCTGGGCAAGTGGAGCACCAAGGAATTTGGCAGTGAACAGTCAAGGGGTCGCAGGTCCAAGGGTCCCCAAACTCCGAAAAAAGCGCTGGCGTCATTTTCTGCGCCGTCTTTGTGTTCTTCCCCATTTTGTCTCCGTGTTTGTGTTGCTGTGTGGATGTCAGGACCCTGGCCGGGGTTTGTCGACGCAGCCGTGGCGCCGCCTCCGGGAGACTGTGAGACGTCGCCGCCGGATCCTCCCGGCCGGATCTGCGCGCGACGAGGCGAGGTTCTTGGCGCAGATTTCTCTTCAAGGGACTGTGCAGAGAATCTACGGGCTCAGGCAGCAGGCCCGAGCTTTGGCCCTGTTTGTGGGGGGAATAGCTACGGAACCACAAAACCACAGTTGCTTTGCTTATCGGGTCATCATTCGGAAGGTACTTCGTTCTGAGGACCAACCTAGGGAGGTGAGAAAACAGCCCAAACAGCACATTTGGTGGCTCCTGCACTTCTTGAAATGCGCAGGTAGGGTTCGGTACAAGAAATGCACCAAAAGTTGGTTTTGAACTCAAGATCAGAACTGACGACTTTCGGAAGGCTCTCCAGATCGAAGACACGACAGACAAGAAATGACCAAGGAACTCGCAAAGCTTTCAAGCTGAAGTCCAGTGCAGATTTCCCACAGCAGCTGTTGCATGGGATTGTCATGCAACGTCTGTTTCACACTGGGAGTAGGTATGTGCGTTGCTGACACGGGGATCTACGATGCATCTGGCACGAAATGGTCCAGGTCTGACAGGATTTGTGTGATAGAACATTGCACCCAGGATCACAAAGAATTCGGCGGGAAGGTGCATCGAGGCCAGTGCGAAGGAGGCGATGTTCTCGTCTCACCGTGACATCGGAAGACAGGGGGGCACCTGTGGCCCCGGGGTCCTTATCCTCCAAATGATTCATTTCACACACACACACGTGCGTGTACACACACATTGAAATTGCAATCGACAACAAAAAATCTTTCAAAAACAAACACTGGCGAGTAAAACTTTTTGACAGCGCCCAAACACAGACAACACGCCACAACGAACAGCGGCATCTGAAGATCTGATCACACCAGGAGCGTGCACTGAAATAGACTCAAGTCAAACATCACGAAAAGATGCGGTGATGGATGAAACAGAGTCGAGAAAAGCTGGACGAAGATTGACGGCTTTTTCTTGCGGATAATATGATTCGTGTCAATACGATAAGCGCTGTTTTCCCACAGTCGCAAATCGGCGGGTAAATTTGCTTTTCCTTTCAAGCCTGATGGAAACGTGTGGAATCTGTGTACACCCCGCGGGCGCTGAGAGTGCGAGGCGTCGACACCCGGAGCTGGCGACCGATACTCCACCCTGTGACTTGTTCACCTCTGGGCGAAGTCTTACATCCGCCCTGGAGTGTTACGTATGAGGCGAGCGCAAGAACCAAAAAAGAAATCAAGAAAGACTGAACCAAACGTGGAGAGAAAAGACTCTCAACGTGACCAGACCTTGTGCGGTCCTTGTCGACAGTTGTTTATCGCCTCGACTGTTGTTCCTCAGCTGCGAAGAAAATGACGTGAATCACGTCCTTTGTCTTCAAGGCCAGCGAGACGCCCGCGTCTTTCTTTCAGAGGACAATTTATCCACGAGACACAATCGAGGCGCGCGAAGTTCACCGCAAGGCTGGAAGTCGTGCGACTCCAACTCGATCAAAGAAAAGCTGTGGCGATAGGATCCAGCTCCCTGACATGTGCACGTGAGGCGTACAGCGCCGGCGCCGTGAAGACTCTTTCCCACCCCCTCTCTCCTTCTCAGATTGGCTGTGACTGTTCCTCCTCGCATAAAACCTTTTCTCCGACCATTACCGTCGCCGGGGCGCAGCGTCAGGGGAAATATGCCTAATGCGCGCCGAGATGAGTTTATGCTTCTCTCGCGCGCGCGGGCGGCTTTCCGCGCCGACTGCTCGAGGGTTTGGTGCGAAGAAGGCAGCGTGATTCCCGCCCGAGATTGAAGATCCGGGACGCAGGGAACCAAAGACCCCAGAAGCCGGGCGCTACAGACCTTGAATGCTCTCCTCAATTGTACCACAGACCCTTGGGCATTCTCTCTCCCTCAAGATCACAGCAGCTATGTTTGGCGGCCTCTCTCCCCACTATGGATACGAGTCCCTTTGACGGTCTCTTCTGTTAGGTGCTCCCGAAACCCTCTTTTTTCTTGTGGATTGCTGGGTGTTTTGGATCTTCGAAAGATGGGAAGACCTCTTTCACTTTGGAGGCATCTCGAACTCTCAGTGTAAATGTGTGTGTTCGCAGGATCGTGTGCGTACCTTGAGTCTGTGAGACCTCTGGATTGCCCAGAGATAAACACCTGGGATCATCATGCTGACTTTGCAAGAGATTCAGAATTCCACGGTGAGTCACTCTCGTATGTGCGTTTGTGTGTGTGTGTGTGTGTGTGTGTGTGTGTGTGTGTGTGTGTGTGTGCGTGCGTGTGTGTGAGTGTGTGTGTATTGAGCCGAAGCCGCCGTGAAGCGCTGGGCTCGCGTCGCGTCAGCGCCGCTGTGTCGCGTCTCTCGCAGGGCGCGGCGCGGCGCAGGGAGAGGCCGCTCGCCGCCGCTCGGAGGCGCACGCGTGGACGCAGAGCCGAAGTGACACTAATGCATTGCTGCCACGGGGCTCGTTCCCTCCCAAACCTCGGTCTGCGTCTTTGCCTTCCTTGCTTCTTGAATTTTGCTCAACACGAACAAAAGATGAAGCTGCTCGAATTGGGCAGGAAGGGTCGATAACCATGGCTGCACTGTGGAACCTTCACGTCCAGGAGTCGAAAGCAGCAGAGGTACATCTGAGCCCTGATGACAACTGTCTCCGAGGACAGGTGAACACCGCCCCACCTGCAGGAAGAGCTCCCGCTGCAGCTGCTGACGTGACGCAGCGCACGGCGCCTCGTCTGGTGTGGATCGGGCGCAGCGTCCTCACCAAGCCGGAGGCGTCCTCACTGAGCCGGAGGCGTCCTCACTGAGCCGGAGGCATCCTCTCCGAGCTGGAGGCATCCTCACCGAGCCGGAGGCATCCTCACTGAGCCGGAGGTGTCCTCACTGAGCCAGAGGCATCCTCACCAAGCCAGAGGCATCCTCACTGAGCCAGAGGCGTCCTCACTGAGCTGGAGGCATCCTCTCTGAGCCAGAGGTGTCCTCACTGAGCCAGAGGCATCCTCTCCAAGCCAGAGGCATCCTCTCCGAGCCAGAGGCATCCTCACCAAGCTGGAGGTGTCCTCACCGAGCCAGAGGTGTCCTCACTGAGCCAGAGGCATCCTCACTGAGCCAGAGGTGTCCTCTCTGAGCCATAGGTGTCCTCACTGAGCCAGAGGCATCCTCTTCAAGCCAGAGGCATCCTCTCCAAGCTGGAGGCATCCTCACTGAGCTGGAGGCATCCTCACTGAGCCAGAGGCATCCTCTCCAAGCCAGAGGCATCCTCTCTGAGCCAGAGGTGTCCTCACCAAGCTGGAGGCATCCTCACCGAGCTGGAGGCATCCTCTCTGAGCCGGAGGCGTCCTCACCGAGCTGGAGGTGTCCTCACCAAGCCAGAGGCGTCCTCACCGAGCTGGAGGTGTCCTCACCGAGCCGGATCCGGCCCGCGCCCCAGACGGGAATCCCCGCCGCGCAGGCGCAGAGGCCGCTTCCTGCGCCGTCCCAACACAGCCCACAGCGCAAGAGAGCGAGGACTCCAGAGCTGGAACTTCCACCGCAGTTCGTTTCAGACGTGATTTCAGGTTCCTGCAGACATTATTGTGCACCCATACGGGTGTTCAGGGTTTCGCTGAGATGGAGGCCTCCCTTTTTTTGTGTCTGTGCGCAGACTTTCGGAGCACTGTTGCTCCAACAGTCTATGAGTTTGCGAGTTTGTACTCCAGGTTCTGGACTGGATTCTTGTTGAAAGATTTGGAGTTAAAAATTCAAAGAAGCACTTTGCAGGAAATTGATGTTTCTCAAAACGTTGACATTTTCTTTTCAAGGTGTGAAGTCGGAAGGCAAAAAGGAGACGTCGTGTTGTGCAGTCTTCTTTGTGTTAAACTTTTGACACGGAGAATTTACAAAGTTACCTGGGGATGTCAAGGAAACCTTTGTCTCTTTGAGAATTCGAACAGCCACAGCAGCAGCGTTCCCTGTCATGTCGCTGAAAAGAAAAATGTCGCAGCATGATTTCGAGCAAAGTTTGAAAGTCACCGTGATGATCGCACGATCGCAGTGGAGTTTGTTGGAGGAATTTATGCACCTCAAAGAAACCAGTTCAAGAGAAGAGCTGACTGTTGGGTTCTGAAGGTTGTTCGCACTGTCTTTTTGTGAAAAAATCGTCCAGGGACATTGATTTTGTTCAGATTGTGTCCACACCCACAATTCCTGTGCCCAGAAAAAGCTGACATGAAGCAAGTTTGACATTTGTGACTGACTGCATTTTTGCCGACAGAGAAATGTCAAGCAACATGTCCATCTTTCCTGGGAAAGATCACCTGAGACGTTGTGCAAAGGAAGTTCAACAAAAGACCACAACTGTTTGTGCAACACCAACCAGGTCCCGCTGTGTCACGACCCAGAAACACGAGCTGATTGAGCACCAGAAATGACTGCGCATTTACTCAGGCCCGGCTCAGGGCGTCGTTTCCCTTCCTTGCTGGAGGAGGGACGGTTGAATCCGACACTCCACAACTTGACGCCAAGGCAGAACTCGGTGCTCTGCTTCCCCTGTTGGACACCCTTCAATCTCTGGCCGCCTGTGCACGTGCATGTCCAACTTCAAATGAGGCCAGTTTCGACCACCTGCTGCTGCAGTCTGGAGGGAGTCGGGCTCTGTCACAAGCGTCTCGCACCAGCAGGAAAAAGTGCCCGCAGAAAATACGTGTAACGCAGTCCAGCATTTTGCTCATGATAGATGTGGATTAAACCACTTGACCTTGAGGATCGGAGGAGATCACAGTGCCTCTCTACGCTACGCGTCTCGAGGCACTGCGATCTCCTCCTCTCCTCTCGGTCGTCGTGGTTTATTCCTGTCGTATACTTCTCCCACGGATGTGTCTGTGAGCTCCTGTGTACGGAGTCCCGTTCTGAGTCGCACGGGCCTGGCCCTGCAGTGTGCTGCACAGAAATAGAAAAGGCGGCGGCGCCTCATGCTGGCATTCGGACCCCACTCACGGCGATTTTAATCAAGTTTCTCCTGAATAATTCACGAAGAGGCAAAAAATAGAAGCACACGTTGCGGCGCTGTGCGCAGACCGCGGGCGCTTCTCTCGCATCACGGCCGCACAACGCGACCTTTCAACAGCAGGTTCCGCTTTGTGTTCTGAGAGTGGAACCAGGAGCATCGCACGAACACGCAGTCCTCGGAGACTCGGGAGGTGAGTCTGCATTTGGACACGTGTTCTGTGTCCCGGAAATGGCAGGTCCGTGCCGCTCCCCGGGCACAACTTCGGTTGTAAACCTGAAAGCCAAGCATCAACAATTCTGTTCGCTTGAAAAATACACAGAAGTGGTTTGAAACCGCGTCGCAGGTGAACATCTTCTGCCAAGGTCATCATCGTTGAAAGGCACTGTCCTCAGTAGAGCAGTGGGAGGCCCGTGGTCGACAGGCGGACGTGCGCGTCGTCAGACGCTGGTCGGAGAGGGAGCCGTGTGGGTCCGGTGTCGCCATCACGACGCAGCTGCAGACCGGCTCCACCGGACGCATCTTGAGTTGCGGTCCAGGGCAGCGACGTCCGCTGACGCGACGACATTTCTCCACGTGCTGTGCTGGCTATCCAGGGACGCAACACGTGACGCATTGAGTCCGAATCCGGTGTAGCGAGTGGCAGATGCACCTCGGACGAGCGTCACATGCGTCCACCCACAACACCATGCGGCGTGGACATGGCGCCTGAGAACGTTTGGTGACCCCACGCTGTGGAGACCGGCGGTGCGCGCTGTTTGTGGGAGGTGTGTATAATTAGGCCGGAGACAAGCTGTAAGCACGGTGTAGCCTGCATTATTAATAGCGCTGTCCGCGGGCGGGAGGGGGAGCCGCCGCCGCCATGTGATCAATCGACCCCCGAGGACAGCGGGCTCCACCCGGCTCCACCCGAAATAACGCCGCGCAGCGCTACACGCAGCGTGTGCCACGGAAACACGGTCCACAACACGTGAAATGCCTGTCACGGGTTCAGAATTGAACAGGGAAAAGGAGGGTTGACTCAGGCCAAGGCTCAACCACGTCATCAGTCACTTGACTCCCGTTACAGATCCCCGACTCAGGGAGGAGCTAACCAGACCCAACTCCACGAAACGTCTGAACTGAACCCACACGAATTTGGTACGAGGACAGCAAAATTCCACACCAGTCGGCAAAAAAGAAAAAGCACAGGAACAGACGGCCAGAGGTCGGAGCTTCTGGTAAACCCCACGAGGTTCCGCGGACCTCCGAGGAAACGCGACCTGCTCCATATCCCGTGTTGTTTGTGCGAATTCAGGTTTGAGCCTCCTGACCTGAATTCTAGACCCGCTGTGGGCGCCCCTGGGTCCCCCGCGGAACTTGGCACTGACGGAGAGCACAGCGGCGCTGTTTCACGCCGGGACGTCGAGCGGAATCAAGTTGTCGCGCGGCTGCGGCGGGGCCTGATGGACGGGGCCCTGGGGAGGATCGGCTCGGCCCGCCGGGTCCCACTCCGCGCTGCGTCCCTGTACGTCGTGCCGACCCCGCAGAGCTGCACCTGGTGTACACCCGACCAAATGCTGCGATGCGCTGACCGTTCTGACGTGGCCTTTGTCACCACGACGTGACATTGTGGGTGCAACATGTTTGAAACGTGCACCAAACATCGGTTGTTTCCATCAAACTGTAGGATTCTTGTGCTTGACGAAGATCACGCGAATAGTTACGTTGTCTCGTGAAACTTGGGGCTGTCAACCTTGACCAGACTCGCAAAGTTTATCCACCATCCCAACCAACAGCGTGTCTGTCCACGTGGACAAGGTGATCGCTGGTTTTCATCACAATTTCAATTTCTACGTCGGGCTGCTGACCTCTGCGTGCCGTGCGCTGGTTCCCAAGGCTGAGAGTTGATTGAGTCGTCGGTGCGTGAACCGAGGTGTCGAGGGGCGAGGTCGTGGGGACGCGCGGCGAGGAAATGGGAATTCATTGCAGCGCGTCACGCAGGGCGAGGGACGCGATGTCCTTGTGGAGGACACGAGACGTGCAGCCTCGGGGTCGGGGGCTCGCTGCATGGCGTTCGTGCCGCTCCAGCAGCTCCTGCCTTCTGTGTGGACTCGGAACGATGTCACGCCCTGGGCCCTGGTCACGCTGGATGCACGAGACCGAAAGCGACTGTATTCGTATCCCTCAGTTGACTTGCACAAGAACGCAACGCGTGATACGCCCAGTGTGAACCTCGTGTCATTGCAATTCAATTCTGGCTGCTGACAATCAGCCAAACGTGAGCGGATCCAGAACTGAGGTCACCGTGCTCATCTTCGTGGGGCCAAAGAGAGATTATTTCGTTCGAAGCAACATGTTTTGCACCTGTAAATTTCGGTGATTGAGATTGTTCATAAGTCAGGGGCAGGCCTCACGCCCTGGATCCGCTGGATCCCGCCCCACTCGGAGCGGGGCCCCGGCCAACTCATCTCCCTCGACACGCACGCGGAGACAGCCGCGTCCCGCGCTCCTGATTGAGCGCACAGCGGGTCACGTGGTGCGGCGTCCGCTGCGCCAAACAAATGGGGAATAGAATCTGCTGATGACATTTCCTTGTTTGAGAAACTAATTTACAGCCTGCCCCTTCAGAGTTATTTAAGCTGCACGGGACACACAAGCAGGATCCAGGGTCGCGCTGAAAACTTGGGCTCTTGAATGTCCCGTGTTTGCACACGAAACTCAGCCTGGATTCACACTCGACGTCTTTGGAAAAGCAAACTTGGCTTTGGCACAACCGCCTGCTGGTTGGAAAGTCCATTGAAGAATCGAGCTGGATTTGAATGCGCAAGCGCTGCGTAACACATCCTGTTTTGAGTGGCCTCGTGCCGTCCAAACTTTCATCTGACGCACTGACTTGGCGCCAAACAACAAAGGCTCCGTATTTGGCAACAGAACTCTGCTTGGGGACCGATCCCAGGCTGGCAGCTTGTCGCATCCTCTCTTTGAGAGTCGAGTTCCGAGTCCCGTGTTTTCCGTGCGTACACCTGCGTCACTCCACACCTTGACAGCAGGAAACCTGCGCCGCCGATAACGAGACATCAAAGCGGGGCATTTCACACCTGATCGGGCGCCTGATGGTCCGCGCGCTCCCCGCTCCTCGCCGCTGCCGCCGCCGCCGCCGCCGAGACGAGTCCAGGACTGACGTCAGTGCAGCACGCAGCGCTCACCAACTGATATCAAACACCACATGAGTGGCGACACGAGGAGAGTCACGCGTGTGATCGCCAGTTTGAGCGCGTCAGCTCGTGGCTCGTTGGGCATGGGTGTGGTTCAGTAGAAGTCACCTCTAAACGGGATGGAGAATTTGTGTTGTTCACCGAAGCCCAACAGGCGGTGACTTCTGCAGCCATCGTTGACATCGTTGATGCACGCGGCTTGCGTGGAACAACTACAATGACAACGGGCGCTGAGTCGGCTCTGTTGCCGTGGCAGAGCTTTTTGGTCTGCACAGGGAAGAAACAGTTCAACCCTGCGTGCGAAAATAGAAGTGACCCGGACGGTGGTGACACGTGAAACATCATGTGCGAAACGCACCTCAAACCGTTTCCTGTCCAGGACGATGTCCACGTCCAAAAGATGGACAGGCTGTTGAGCAGGGGGAACATGACTGATTCAATTCAGCGGCTTCACGCAAAATAACGATTCATGAGTTGCCAATGGTCGAGGAGGGGCCGCAGATACAGAGTCTCGAGACTGGTCCCGAGCTTCAGGTGGTGTGTCACACTCGACAAAGACAATGACAGTCGTGTCACCAAGAAACGCCCATCACCTCTGAATTAGACAGACAAACAGACAAACAGACAAACAGACAAACAGACAAACAGACAAACAGACAAACAGACAGACAGACAGACAGAACTGAACCTCAGTGAGTCTTGCCCTGGTTTCTGACGGCGCGAACCAGCCTCGCCGACTTGCTGCCTGTGATTCCACCTGCGGAGGAAGCGGCCCAGAGGTTTCGTCCGACGGAAGCTTTTGTGGCAAAGACAACCAACGACGGATTGATGATTTCGACCTCTCAAAAAACTATTTTCACGTTTTACAATCCATATCAAACCACAACCGCCAAACGAGAGGGCAAGTGCGGCAAACAGGGAAAGTTTGTGTTCCTCCCCGGTTTGTGACGTGTGTGGTTCTGAAGGAGCCAATTTGGCGGCAGGACACTTGGTTCCACCCAATGCCGGTCAGGGCCAGGCTCCACGTCCTCCCACCACAGGTTGTTTGTCAGAGATGAGCAGATTGGCGTGGCCGTGCAGCTCAATTGAATCTTTCACTCAACCTGCCCAGATGGTGTGCAAATGGAGGCGTGGTTGTCTTTCTCACTCAGAAGGCACGAGGTGGGTCTGGTGTGGCGCCGAACCTGTTACTCTGCATGTCAGAACTGGTTGGGCCCTGTGCAGCAAAATTTTAACATGGCTTGATGTTGCCTCAACATTGTTTTTGTGCCTGTCTTTTGAAGCATCTGAACGCTGCGTAGACTGCGCCACACAGGGATCAGACAGGAACGCAGTGTCGAAAAGGCCAAAACAGACTTGTGTGAATTGGCGTCGGGGCGAACCCAGAACCTGGTCACAAGGCCAGACCGTCGACCACAGGAACACGATTGCAAATTTGTGGTGCAAACTGGGGATTTGTTGAAGGGCAAGGAGAGCTGGACCCGCTGTGAGGGCACAACCCGAACACACAACTCCAACAGTATGTGCACAACCCACACACAACCCAAACACACAACACCAACAGCGTGTGCACAACCCACACACAACCTGAACACACAACACCAACAGCATGTGCACAACCCACACACAACCCAAACACACAACACCAACAGTGTGTGCACAACCCACACACAACCCGAACACACAACCCCAACAGCGTGTGCACAACCCACACACAACCCGAACACACAACACCAACAGTATGTGCACAACCCACACACAACCCAAACACACAACCCCAACAGCGTGTGCACAACCCACACACAACCCGAACACACAACCCTAACTGCGTGTACACAACCCACACACAACCCGAAGGTGAACCTGCAAGAGTCAGGACAACAGCTTGGTGCAGAACAACGGAAGCGGCGCATGAAGACAGCCTGCAGTGGTGGGCAACATGATGATGGCCCACAAACTTTGAACGTTGACAGGTGAAGGTGGGAAGTCTTTGCTCTGTGAGTGCCTTGTTGGTCGTCTCTGATCTGAAGAACACAGGATGAAGTGTTCGGTGCAGAAAAGTTCTCCAGCCTCGCATTGCATGAACTGCATCTGATTGCGATGATTCAGCTTCATCAACCACATCGAGTCTCAAAATTAATTTCAAAATTAATTTCAAACTGAATCAATCTGACTCAGACAAAAGCTGTGAAAGTCCCTCATTGTTAATATCCTGAGAGCGCAGTATTAAAGTTCTGCTGCGTGAAAATTGAAATGAAGTGAGGGAAAACATGCAGAAAGCCTCGGATGTGGGTGGGTGTGAGCTGAGAAGTAATCATGCCTGTCTCACACTGGATGCGCTGTGCATTGCGTCTCCTGAAAAGACAATGGGTGCTGCGTCACTTTGTTTGGGTACGGTGTACACCCGTGTTTTGTCACCCTCAAGTTTTAGGCGCAGCACCCAAGAAAGAAAGAAGCACCCTTATCGTGGTGCTCCTTATGCAGGGGAAAAATAGCTCCATGGAGCTCGCGGTGATTTGAGGAAATTCTGATTTCAGTCACTCTAATTTTGCTCCCTCTGATTTTACTCCCTCTGATTTTGCTCCCTCTGATTTTGCTCCCTCTGATTTCACTCACTCTGATTTCGCTCAC
>JAAUXT010094756.1_pt1 | contig 13869 bp, 14 predicted proteins | sample 7278171 | NCBI WGS metagenome assembly JAAUXT01 (sample SAMN14350112, study PRJNA611818) | marine sediment metagenome | isolation source: surface marine sediment (1.8m) | place: French Polynesia: Moorea | collected 2018-08 | reverse complement strand
GGTGACTCGGATACTCGCAGCAATTGTGTTTCTCCCTCCGGGTGCACGTTGATGATTGCTCAATTTTCTCTCTCAGGTTGATTGAACACATGATAATAATTAATGTTGATTGATGTCTAGGGTTTTGTGATTTAATTACGGCTTGTGATTTGCCCGACAAAAGAGAAACAAGCAGGTTATGGTTGAAGAAAACTCTCTCTCTCTTTTTTCCCCGAAGTTGAACATGTCTCTCCAGGAAAAATCAATAATTCTCATGTCTCGGATCATGACATCACACGTAAATCAATAATCGTGATGTTTCTTCTCAGTGACAGACATCACAACTCTGTTTGCGGAAAGCGTGAAGCAGCAACAGGAACTCGATTAGTCGATGAACCGATAAACGATGAAGAGATTCGGACAATGTAAGGCGACTCGGCATAACAAGGGAAATCATATCGAACACGCCCTTGGGCGTCGTTCGATGATGCGAAAAATTTAGAGCATCACGTCTACATGTGTGTGTGTGTGGTGTATGTGTGTGTGTGCACGTGCGTGTGCACGTGTGTGTGTACGTGTGTGGCGGGGGGTCAGTGCCCATGCCCTCCCGAAGTCCGACCCGTACCGGCTGTGGAACACGTCGCGTCTCGCCAGAGATTGCGATCGCTCTCGTGCAAAACCTTGCAAACTCACCAAGTCTCCCCCATCTTCCACTTTATCCGTCTCGTCTGCAGACTTCATGGTATTTTCTTCTTTGTCTGATGTTGAATCCATGTTGCACTGTTAAATTCCCTGAACTGTGAAAACAGCCTCAAAACGTCGTGGATGATCCTACAATTTCCAACGTGGAGCTGCCAGTCAGCCAAACAATTGATGCAGCAACTTGAAACTTCAAGAACTTTCCAGAAATCATGGTTATTCAATGGCCTGCAGCTGCTCACCTGTCTTCTTGGGCATTTTAACCCTCATTTTGCGTACTTTTCTTGGTCATAATATTTCAAATATTGTTTGTCGCTTCATTTTCCCATGTTTTCATTATTCATGTGGAAAAAGAAAATACAAACCATGGGCGATAATACACCTATCAGAATACCTTATTTATTTTCAGTCAGCGCAAAACAATATTTACGCGCTGTTTTTCAGAATCGCGCCAACAAGTGAATTTCTAGCACAAGAGAGCTCCAGGTTTTTGGTCCAAAATTGAGATTTCGTGGTCTATTTGTTGTGTTTTAGGTCCCATTTTATGCCTGTGGTCTTGAAAGAACAAAACATTTTCGTAGTTCAGGTGCAAAAGTTCAAAATGGCAGATTCACGATTTATGGACGAGGGTTTCTATTTTTTTTGTGCGGTGTCTTGAAAGTGAGCAAAACAGAAAACAGAAAGGAACACACTCACACAACAAAGTCGGGGGGGGGGGGTCAAGGGTCTTTTTCTTGATAATTTTCGCAATATCATATGGGGTTTCAGGAAAAGCGGATGTTTTCTTCACAGACAATTGTTAGACCTGTGGCTGAAAACAACTTTTCTTTGGGGAAGGGGGGGGGGTATAAAAGAGTGTTAGAGGCCATGTTTTTTCACAAACATTTGCAATTTTGGATGGAAGAAAGAAATTATATGGGTGGAGCCAACCGGCAGGAATCCCGGTCGGGGAGATCTCAAAACATATAGCAACTCTGTTTATGGTGCTTTGACATGGTCACCACGGGTCTAGCTTGCGGTTGTATACTTCGTGTTCCTTTGTGTACGTATTTGGATACACGCGCAAAAATGTGTTCAGAACGAATCTACGAATGATTTACAGGGACGAAAAGATCCAAACTCCGACACCTGCAGGCCTGTTTTCATGCAGCTGCGATCAAAAATTCAACTGCATGCATGAAAAATAGTCTGCAGGTTTTTCCGTGCGCTGGCCAAATTTGACCGGGCCTCATGCATTTCGTTTGTGGTGGTGGCCAAGCACGCCAAAAATTGAACATGCAGCTGACGTAGGGGGACCACCCCGACACACTGTGTAAAAGTGTCTTGCAAAGTTTTTTTCAAATATGCGGGTCTTTTCAGTGTTCGTCTCGTTCGCCAATCAGAATCCATCCTCAAAGCTTGGCACAGTTTCGTTGTTTCCGTGCCCGGTTCAAAGTCCGTTTGAGTCACACAACAACAAACTTGTTGAAAACGTCGTTTTGGAGCAAGGCGATGATCACTCGTTCCAATCAACTTAGTTTGGATGCAATACTTCTTGATTTGAGGTGCCGAACACTGGAGAACACTGACAAATGTTTGTTAGCATCGTGAGATCGAAACTGTGTGAACACTTGTGAGGACAAACGCTTTCACATGGGAACAGGATATTTTCCAACACAAAAAGATTTTTGGCAGATGCAGCCACATTCTACTGCCGCAAGTTACACTGCGTGACAACAGAAGGTTGCAACTCCGCAACTACAGCTGTTGACCAGTCGTGATGAAGCCACATGCAGCGCAGAGAAAGTGTCTCGGGACGGTGGAGAAGCACAAGGGGCTGGTGGCGGTGCTACTCACGGTGGCGGGAGGGCTGTGCGCCGCCGTCTGCCTCCTCCTGCTGCTCGGACACGCCACGACGACCGTCACCGCGCACCTCCGCAGCCGCAACTTCGCCGCAACGTCGTGCACCGTCAATGTGAGTGAGCTGTTTCTTGAGCAACGTGAATTCGGGACAATCGATCACGCACGGGGTGTTTCTAATGGTCTGAACCACAGAACCCTGGGTCTTAGTCCACAAAAGAAGGCATTTACACCAAATCCTCCTTGTAAAACTTTCATCTGGTTTCTCACACGAATCTTTGTTGCCCCGCACCAGAATATAACTCTCCTGAATTGGCGAATGGAGTGTAACTGCAAAGGAGTGTGCAGCTCATCGTACCCGTGTCTGTTGGTCCGGGTCGAGTACAACCTGCCGGGAACCGGAAATGAAGGACCCTCGTCCTCGTCCGGGCGCAACGTGACGACCACGCTCTTTCACACCGACTCCATACTCAATGATGAGGTTTGTGGGTCTGCTTTGTTCCTGCCTGTTCCGGTGAGCTTTCACTGGTGAAGTGTCACAAACGCGGACGAACCTGCAACTTGATCTTTGTTTCACCAAAAAAATATTTTTCAGTGTTCCTACAAACCCGGCCCTCCGTGTTCGGAATCAAAGGAAGAAAACAACCTGGACGTTGAGCACTTTCGTGACACTTTGAAAGAACCTGGTCACAAGGTCCTGAGCTGTTTGTACAACCCGCAAGAGCCTGCTGAGGTCATCCTTGTGCGATCGTCCACGACAGGGAAGGTAAGCTGGTACTGCCTGTTTCTGGCGTTGCCCACAAACTGTGTCAGAGTAAAGCTAGCATCTGGTGAAAATGTGGCATCTGAATCAGCTTGGTCTCGATATTTGATACTTGAGACAAAACAAAACACGTTTTATTTGCAGACAGACCACTTGTGTCTCGCAGCGCAGATCCTGTTCTTTTCATGCTGTCAATGGTAGGTCCAGATTCAGTCAACAATTGTGACTCTTGCTGTTTCGTTTATTTGCAGGTCATCACTGTTTTGTTGGTGCCAGCAATCTTCCTGCTCTTCAGCGTATTTTTCATCATTGCCGTTCATCGCTACGTTGGAGCGAAGCACATCTGTCAGATGATGACGATGGCGCGTCACAGCCCCGAACTGCCGGCGTCACGCGACAAAGCGGCGCTGCCGCTCAACAGAAAGCGACCGCCGCTCAAAGTGTGAGCAACTGCGCAAACAGGGCGCAACATGGAAAAAACATATGGCAGCTCGATTGCGACACATGGCAAAGACTGCATGTGCCACAAGTGTCTCCAATTCGCTCTTGTGTGCTCATCAGCACTGACATTTTCTCCTGCTAAGCGTTTGTGAACTGTCACTTGGGCAACAAAACTTAAAAGTATTTTGTTGTTTTTGAGACTGGAAACTTGGGAGGTTGATGAGGTGCTTCTGATATGACATCGATTTCAACACAAGTGTATGCTTCAGTTTATTCCTATAACATCTCTGTTGTACATCACTGGACACATCCAATTTGTCGGACCGCAACAATTTGTGTTCAATTATTTTTGCACTAGTAACAGGAATGTACATTTCTTTGCAACATGAAGACTTTTAGCGCTCAGATCTATGTACAATGAGAATGTTGATGACAAAAGTCATTACTGGAGGAGAGTTTAGAACCACCAAGTTTGGCTGGTTTGTACATAAAAAATGGGTCTCTATCGCAGTGCAGGATGACACATCAAAGTGATACTCTCGTTGCAGATTTTGAAAGGAACAAAAATACGATCAGCTAAGATTATTGTACGCTCAACACCCAATTTAGTTCCACGAATAAACAACTTTCAGTCAAAAGATTCCTCAGATTTTTTTTTTTTTTGGCTGATTTTGGTCATCGTCAGATTTTGTTTGAGCGACGAAAGACAATCGGCAGTGCAACGATCAACAAACATTGAAAACATTGACATCTTTCGCACGCATCACACACACGCAGGAGTTTTCTTGCAACCATTCGCGCAATTTGACTGCAAGTTCCGGACACAACACGAGCCTGAGCATCTTCACAAGATGACGAGACTCCACCGGCAATCTCAAGATCTACAGCTAGATGGACTCAACTGACGCGTGACAATCGTAAAAGATTAAAGTTCTCATTGCCTGATCACAGAAGTTTATATTTGTCTGAACTATCACAAAAGAAAAACAACTCACGCCCAAACTAATGCAAAACAACTCACTTGAACCACAACAACACGGTCGCTGAAAGACACGAGGAGAATTTTTTTTTTTTTTTTTTTTTGTCAGCATCCCTTATGTTATCGAACGGGCAGATTTTCACAGATTGTTTCTGCAAATCGAGGAGGTTTGGAGGTTTGCCTTCAAACACAAGCATCTTCTCCAGAAATATGCACAGAAAGTGGTCCGAAAGTTGGACACTTCCCTCACCATGGTTGCACACTTTACTTCTCACATCCGTTTTACGCACGAGAAACTTCAATTCAATGCAATTCTTTCATTTGTCAAAGAACCGACACTTCGCATCTCACGTACAACACTGAAGAAAGTTACTCTGACAAAAGCAATATTGTTTTCAAATGTGCCCTTATTTGCCGTCACTAAAGTTGCACAAAGTTTAATTCATTCAGATTCCACACGCTGACATCTCAAGTTCTTTGATTTGGCGAGACCAGTGACAGCGACAATGCAATTTTCTTCATTCTATTTTCAGCGTGAAACAACAAGCTGGCATCTGAAGTCATACAGTGCTTGTTTTGTCAGGACTATACATCTGACATTGCTGGACAAGAAACAGTGATCAGTAGAGATTGTGCTCGTGCGTTGATTCGTCGTCGGTCGGTTCGTTGGACTGTTGTTGGTAAGTCACGTACTGCACAGGCTTCACATCGTTCAACATGAGTGTCTGCAAACAGATCAACCACATCTGGATTGTTCGACAAGTTTGAACTGTGGAACTGTAACGCGTGCCCTGGGTGCACGCTTGCAAGCATGCATCCATGGTGACGGGACACAACCATGGGAACCTGGCCAGCGCACATGCAAGCCGACCCTCGGCAAATACGAGTACATTTCACGAATGGTTTGCAACTCTGCCTGCTTTAAGTTTTGTAGGAACACGAACGGTTTCACCTCAAATGCAAAAATGATAAAAAAAATTGTTTCACACACAAAGCAAAAGTGAAAGCCTGAAATGAAACTTGTCAGTCAGAGCAAAATTTCGCTGTGGATGGTCCGTACTTTGTTCAAAAGTCAGACAAAAATGAATGCTGAGTTTTGCTGGAAGACAAAGAGACTGAAGGACAGAATTCCGAGGAAAGAAGAAAGACATGCTTACACACTGCGCACATTCAGTTGGGATTCACTATTTGTAGCTGTACATTTCACCGTCTTCAGTCAGTTCGTCCTGGGACTTTGGCTGCTGTTTGTACGTTACGTATTGAACAGGTTTCGTGTCATTCAGAACTAAGCCCTGAAAACATGCACAAGAGAGAAGTTTGTTTCAACACAAAAAGCTTCAATCAAATTCAAACTGATAACTGCAAGGCACGGTGAAAGTGGATCCAAAGAGATCGGCGACGGCTGATGATCTCATGCAACAGACGAAGAGATACGGGACATGCACAAAAGGCGCTCCACCGTCTTTTGCCATGCATGTCTTCAGATTTGTCAGTGTCATTCCGTTTGCACAAATTCAGCAACGAACACTTAGCAGTACAGAAATCAAAGTCAAAAGTCTTGAGTCGCACCTGTTTTTCGTCTTGCTTTCCCGGGGGATTTCTCAAGAAGATCATGAGCGGAGCGTACAGGAAGTTGATGATGGCGATGATCCACAGCATCCTGCCAGAAACAAAATTTTGAGTGACTCTGTTCCAAGAATATCGAAACGATGCACACTGTTCACTCCGAATGATAAAAATGATCCAACAGTTCTTTGGAAAACAGCTGAATGGGTTTGCTCACCAGGAGAACCCGACACCTTTCACGATGCTTCCGCTGAGCGCAGGTCCGATGGCGAATCCGAGACAGAAGGCGACGTCAGCGATCGCGTAGACGCTGCCGTACACGCTGACGTGACGCAGGTCCACCAAGTAGCCCATGATGGGCATCATAGACACGTCCACCATACCTGCAGACGAATGAACATTTTTTGTGAAGGTCAAACTTCAAAATCAGAATTCAGAAACAACATCTCAAATCCACGATGGTCTCTCATGAATCACAAATTTCGACCCAGTTCAGCTGTGGGTTTTGCACGTCTCTGTTTGTTCTTACCTATGGCAAATCCCCATCCTGCGTTAGGAACAAGAAGTTGGCTAAAATTTGTGGAGAAAGGAATCTGCAAGAAGGACAACAGCGAACAACTACATTTATGTACACTTGGGGAAAAAGGCAGGAGTTACAACAACGAGACCAAACAGTGCAGTGAACCTTGTTTCGTTGGTCATCAACAGCAGACCAAAACTCGTTCGGATTCTGAAACCAAGGACTTTTCCAGTGTTGTTCTGACGATTGAGGATTCCTTTACTCTTTGGGGAGGAACAATCATCTGCAGGTGTCGTCCACAACGAGGTTTTGTTTGCTGGTTGATAGTTTCCTGAAGCTTATCCAATTTTCAACTTTGTGGGCAAGGCCTCACCAATGACGTTTTCTTGTACCTGTTCTTTTGCAGCTGTTGACACAAAAAATTTTAGTTGATGTCCACGGACGGTGAAAAGTCAAAAGTTTTGAAGAGCAAATTGGCCTTTGGTGAATGCGGGGCCTCTGGCCGATTCAGGAGCCAAGGGACATGGTATGGCCCCAGACAACAACCTTCAACCTCAAAATGTTCGTAGTGTCCGATTTTTGCTCGGTACCACTACTGATTTTGACGAAATGACTGCGCCCCAAGACAGTAGGACACTTGTCGGCCTCCAAACTTGGATTCCTGCAAAAGCTTGGGGTTGTGGTGCAAGGAAGCGGGACCCTCCTTCCTCGTGATCAATCGGTGTGCAGGTAAATCTGTGCAAAATGTGCCGTGGAGTATGCATGGTTGGTGCAAGAGGTGGACAAAATTGTCGCAAGTTGCACATCATTTTCACAGGTGATACACGCGTTGTGCAATGTGAAATCATGCAATACTTGCAAAAAGCTGAAACAATACAACAGGAATGTGGTGTTCATGCTCCTTCTCCTGTGCGTGATGTGTGGAGTCAAGCACAACTGAATGAAAGTGTGAATCAGAAAGAAATCAAAAGCGTGCTGACCGAAGGGAAAATAGCAAAACTGCATGCCGCCCCTCTTCTCCTCCTTTGCACTTACCAATCGAGAAACCGAGGCCAAAATTGGGAGCGATAAGGTGGCCAGGTTTCGTCGCGAAGGGAATCTGGAAGTTTACGGAGTTGATAAGAGCCTGGTGTGGTCGCCAAAACTCAAACAGAAACTTTAATCTTACGAAAAACAACCAAATGATACAGAACAGTGTTGTTTTGATATAAACTACTCTTGTCGGCCAGTTCAAAAACGTGCAAAAATAAGAAAGAAATGTCACTCGTGAAGCTTTAAAAACATATTTTCTTCCTCTGTCCCAGTTCTACTGTTCCTTTTTTTGTTTGTTGATGATGCCTTTTGTGTGTTCAAAAGTGGCAAAAAGCCTGCCCGTCCACACTGCTTCCTTCACTTGATGCGACCAAGAGTTGCATGGATTTGCTCTTTTCACGGGAAGAATGGCTTGTTTTTCCGTGAAGGAATGCAGATCTTCGTTTTTCCGTTGACTGGGAAAACTGCACTGTTTCTATAATACTTCTGGACAGAGAACGGATGCCCTCGCAAATATTTGTGCCCAGCTGAAGGTCAGTCTGCAACTTTCCTTCCGTGGGTTATTGGAGTCTTTCTCAGTTGCAAAACTGTTGTGTACTGACCAGGTCCAACAGCCTAGAGCTCATGACACCTGCTCATGGAGATTGCATGGGAAACCAGGACTTCAGTTGGTGCCACTTGGTCAGTGTGGGAGGGCTCTTCTTTGACATCAGTTGAAGCCTCCGTGTAGTCAAATGTATATGCACGGAGCTGATCAGTTTTTGCACCGATCAATTAAGTCAGTCAAAAGAGGTGATTGAGAGGGTCCTTGGACAACAGGACTTGATTTAGCTTGCCTGAAACTCAACTCGTTTGTTTGTTGCAACACCCAAACAGTCTGCTCACCTGAGTTTGTGGCCTTCACTGCGTAAGAAGCTGCATTTTGTTCAAAAATGCTTTCAGAACCAAAGCAATCAAAAGGGATTTGAGAGATTCTTGATTACTCACAGCAACAAGACAGATTCCGACGACAATCATCCCGATCAGAGCGCTCAGCCACCTGCGAGCGACAAAACAGCAGTTGCACAAACATTCGCTGTTCCGCAAGGTGACGGCAATTTCTCGCAGAAGGTTTTTATTCTCCGAACAGCAAACAACGAACTGAGAATCAAACTTTGATCGACATGCAAAAAGGTTGTGTCAGTCATACCTGCCAATTTTGTGTGCAAGTGGTCCGAATAAGTTCGTGCCGATCAGATAGGATATACTGGCAGGCAGGAAGGCTGCACCTGGAATAAAAAAATTGGGAAAACGTTGCTTCAGGTTTGTGGTGAAAAGTTGACGAACGGTTCATTTATCCTCTCATTTTGGTTCCTGGAAATTTACCTTGCTGCCACTTGGGGGCGTCCATCGTGTCCAACATCCACAGAGGCAAAGAGGGCTCAAGCATCGCAATCCCCATGTTGGCAAATGTGATGGATCCTGAAAACATGACAAATACAACAGTTGTGACCTCTTCAACAAATTGATTAGTTTGGAAGAGATCCGAACATTTGGGAACCACAGGTGTGTGCACTGATGACAACACACACAAAGACAAACATGACGGCACGCTTGTAAGAATTTCAAGTTTCCAGCGAACTATTCCACCGAGATCACGAGCTGCTCCACGCCTTCTGTTCTTCTTTGTAAACCCCGAGAGAGTGAACTGTGGTCAACTGACAGGGAGCTACAACCTCCCCGAGAGGGTTACCAGAAGCAACGATTTGTAGACTGCAGCACTCTCAAAATAAACTTTCGGTTTTCTTTGCACGGGAATATCTGAAGCTGAACAGCAGCAGGACCCATTGCCAAATCTTTCTTTGGATTCAGTTGTCGTTTGATACGACGATATTCAGGTTCTGTTCAGTCAATGGAAGAGTTCGTGTTCAAATTTTCAATTTTTGTTTTGGTTGCACAAAGTCATCCTTTGAGACGTGTACGTTTCTTGTCGCCACTCAAACAACTGCACAACATTACAAAACTGAAATTTTGTTTTTCACAACATATCCTGTTCTTTGCTAATGCTGAACCGTACAATGTCAATGTGCAGGAAATTATTACACAAAAAGCGTCCCTCAATGGGGCTCTTTTGGAGCATTTCATCAGCAGTCACAAAGATCAACCAACCCCAAAACCATCTCGACGAAGAGAAAGTTTGGGATCAATTGGAAACTTCTTGGTGACTGGTTCAATCCGAGCAATGCCTCGTGTGCTCCTTCAAGAGACGCATCCAACGGTCTGGGTAGTGACACCAGGTATTCACACTGACTGAAAATTCTTCGGTTTGCCCGGAAGTTTTGCATGCAACAAAGGTTTCGTTCCTTTCTGACAAATGGGGGGAGGGAATCCTGGTCTCAACGGGTCACTTAGTTGTGTTTTCCCCTGCGGAGGAAACGACAGAATATTTTTGGTGAAGCAAAATGTAAGGAAATGTTGTTCTACCCACTTGATGGACATGAAAATTATTACTGAATGCATCCCTTGACCACAGAAAGACATTTGAAAAATATCACGATTCGATTTGTTGATTTTGCTTTCCACTTTGCGAAACAGTAATAATTTTCAAATGTCCAGTTTGACAGTTTCAAATGTGCTGCACTGCAATATGAACTTCAAGTTGAATGTGCTGTATTTACAACAATTGCACAAATCCGAATCTTGTTGGTCATCTGTCACTGACGCTGCAACTTCAGAACGTCGTGTGAATGTGCGAACCATTGCTATTCTTGCAACATGTTCAGCTGCTTGCGCTCAGCAGAAGCTTGGTTGCGTGAGTGGTTCCCCATTGTTTTCCGATGGTTCGAACATGCAGCACTTCAGTGCGTGCGTCAATGTTACACCATTTTGGACTTGCTCGTTCAGAGCATTGCCCACGTCTGGTGTAGTTGGCTTGTTCTTTGACCAGGATTTGCTGTTCAAGCTGGTATGTAAATGACTGCATATGAAAATCACTGGTGTTAAAACCAACATCTTGATGCAAGAAATGCAGAAGGATATTCAAGTGATGATTTGCAAACTATTTTCGAGTAATTTGAGAAAAAAGATGTAGAAATGCGTCAGAATCCCCTGAAAAGTGGGTCTTGTACACGACATGCACACAATGGTTGCAGGAAGTAACACTTCGTGTCGTCAAGGAAAAGGTACATTCAAAGTACATTTAAAGTACATGTGACAAAAGTGCGTGGCGCCTGTTTTTGACGCCACTCTCACCAGCAGCCAGCACGATATAAGGGTCTCTGAGCAGCGTGCACAGTGGAGTCCCCACTTCAGACTCTGGTTCCACTTTGGGCTGAAGAACGCTGAATTGCAGCACTGGAGCAAAACACAACGCGACACTATTTTAGCCAGGCTTTGCACCCGAACGTGAACAAGCGAGAGACCTCCAGGCTGAAGACGACATAGACTTGATTTCGCCATGGTGCCTCATTCACCAGTCCTGTCTTGAAATCAAGTCTACATTGATGGTCCCATCCCCGGAGGTCCCTCGCTGTTTACACCACGAATCTCACCTGCAGCACACAGAATATACGGATCCTTGATAAGAGTGAGGATGGAAGAGCCTTTCTGATCCTCAGCACCAATGCTGGGTTTTAATGCACATAACTGTAACACTACAAAACATCAAAAGTTCAGGTAACCGCCGAACAAGTCTGGGTTGTGGTGCTGCCCAAACCACGTTGTGTCAAGGGAAACCAGCGCAAAGGTGAATTCGGATGAAACACAGCTTTTGGAAACATTGAGAGGTGGTGGGTATGTGAACGAAACATCTTGTTTTGTTGATTATATACACAACGTCACGGATTCCAAACCAGGCCAAGAATATTAAAATTCATCGCCTCGTCTGCAGCAGAAGTGGACGTGTGGGAAAACACGTGTTGTGGCCACCTCTAAGGAAAAATGGCAGGAGTTTTGAAGCAAAGAAAAAAAAACAAAAAAGTTTGTTGATTTTGTGAAAGTTTCGTACTCACATCCATCTAACAACGCTAGTAATGCTAGAATGAGGAACGGAGACTCTTTGCCGACGAATTCGTACATCACACCTCCAAACGGTGGTCCCACTGCAAGAAAAAGGAAGTTCACAATTGAGATTTTGACACGCAAAGGACGAGAAAGCAAACTTGACCGTCATTTTGAGGTTTGTGTGCAAGGGTGCACCCACCTAACACGCCAAGAGCAAGACCCCCAAGGGCTATTCCCATGGCGTTGCCTCTTTCCCGATCGTCTGGGTATCTGTCGGCGAGCATGCCCATTCCTGAAGGTAAAACAAGCGTTCAAGGCAGAAACATCGGACTTATCCGACAATGCGCTGCTTCTTTGCTGTCTTACATCACAAGTTGGGAGATCTCTGCTGCGTTACACGGAAACTCAAGACAAAATGGGACCATGCACAGTTGGGAGTTTGTCATTTCTTGGTGTGGTGAGTGCTGCAAAAGTTTGAGCAGCTGCAGAGCCAGCACATTCAAGAACCGCTTTCTACCTGACACGCTGGAGCAGGCAGACCCGATGCCTTGGACCGCCCGCGCAAAGAACAACACTGCATAACTCTCCCCAAACGCGAAAACTGAAAAATTGACAGCACAATTTTAGATCTACGTAACGTCTTTGGCTAGTTTTGGTGCGACGCTGTTTCTTCTGAAGACTTGCGTGAATGTGAAGGAATTTTTCCCATTGATCAAATCTGCTTTCAGCTGAGGTTCTGCGTTCTTCACGGCAGAGACGTTGAGTTGATGTGCAGGCGTGTGAAAGCAGACGCGCATATTTTTGACGTGTTTAACGTGCAAAGTTTTGTGGCCCATCACCAGCACGTCTTCGCATTCAGATTTATGCACACGCTCACCATTAGACGATCGCCATAATGGCAATTTGTGTCGGGAATGAGGAGATCGCGTGATCGGTGTAAATTCCACCATCCACCTCCATTACAACTGCACCGGTCCGACCAGCGGCAACAGATGTCAGAAAAACTCGATTTTCCGATTTTCCGCACCGGACATACATGTGACCGGCAAACGAAATGTGTGTTGGCTTGAGTTGCTTAGTGCGCGTTGCTTATTGCTATGGTTTTATCAGAAACATACTGCTCAGTTTCCGGTAGTAGTACGACTTCAGAAAGTCGTACTACCTCATCATTTGTACAAGCAGTACATCAAATTTCCACATTGTCTGTAAATATGCCGTACTGCTTGGAAATTTTTACAGGTAGTACGGCTTTTCAGCCACCTTTGTGTCGTCTGCTAATTTTTTCCCTTCCATTTTCAAAAAAAACGTATTACTCCTCGTGGTTATGTAGTACGACAATTTCAATATACTCTCAAGTCATACTACCTTTGGGTAGTACGGCAGATAAGTATATAAGATAGACTGACAGAAGAAGTGGATGAATGGTATGCGCACTCGGTGACCTTTCCTTTCTTTCCTCCCACACTTCCGATGTACTGCTTGCAAGTAGTACGGTATAATTATTCACAGAAATGATGTACTCGAAGTAGTATGACATCTTTGCTTCATATTTGTCATACTGCTTTCGCAGGTAGTACAGTTCATAAAGACCTTCTCTGGGAAAAGATGTCTTTTTTGTTATACTACTTGGACAAGTAGTATGCTCTTTTCGTCATTTCCCTCTTTTTGCCATACTGCAAGCACTTCCAGAAGCAAGTAGTATGACTTTATGCATTTCCTGCGAGCGATATTACCAGTTGTCTTCAGAATTTTGTCAAGCCATTTTTGCTCAAATTCACACTACTTGTAGAAGAACATCCTTTTCCCTTGTGACTTTTGGGAGGAATCATGTCTCAGGGTCACCTGAGTTCATTCGATTTCGAAGATAGAGGTGAGTTTTCTCCTTTTTTACAACATATTCAGGTGACCTAGATCTACTTTTCAAAAAACATCTCATTCATTCCCCAGAATTTCACTCAAAATTCACTTCTAAAATACTTGTACTTGTCACACTTTAGGAGAGAATGATCTGTGGGATGCTTCCTGGAGAAGCTTGGAAGACCTGCCACCTGGATACCTCCTGAAAGGCAT
>JAAUXT010144115.1_pt1 | contig 13871 bp, 17 predicted proteins | sample 7278171 | NCBI WGS metagenome assembly JAAUXT01 (sample SAMN14350112, study PRJNA611818) | marine sediment metagenome | isolation source: surface marine sediment (1.8m) | place: French Polynesia: Moorea | collected 2018-08 | reverse complement strand
CTGCTCTACTAAAAGAATCTCTAATGATATTAGTAATTACTTGCTTGTTTTCTACAAGCACATTTGCTGCCTGACGACCGTCAAGCGTTGTGATATTGAAGTTGATATTAGAAGGCTGACCTGCGTTCGGCACTATCTCGCCTTGACCTTGCGGTATAAAAAGTTCGGGTCCGGTCTCGCCAACCACATACGGCCTACCGCCGGTTACAGGTCCGCCGAACTGACGTGCGCCACCTCCGCCAAATCCAGGGAAAAGGCCTTTCAAGAATCCACCCGCTATACCAATGAGCGGGTCAATGGCCAAGCGCTTGACTGCAAGCTTAGCCAGCTCGTTAACCAAGTCTCTAAATATATCTTTGATGTCATTGCTAGACGTAAATATACTGTCAACGATAGCGCGGCTTGTCCCTTCAATCTCGACTTTTATATCCTCAAGAAGCTTCTGCGTGTTGTTTGTTGTTTCTTCAGCCGTCTTCTCTGTCTTGCCGCTAGCATCTTCAAACTCAGAAACAGCCTTCTTTACTGCTCTCTGATATAAGTCCCACTGAATAACCTGATCATTTAGAAGCTGGGTGTAACGCTCCAACTGAGCAAACAATTTCTCAGCAGGGGTGCGGGTATCCTCATACAGTTGCTTTACTTCACGGAATGTTTTATCGAACTGAGACCAATCCTGAGTAAGCTGCCTAGTGCTTGATGATTGCTTCTGTAAACTTGCGTCAAACAAATCTGCCGCTTGAACAGTCTCGCCTAACGTTGCCTCGTAATTTTGCAGAGCATTATCTATAGCCTCTACTTCATCCAGGTAGATGTTGGCTAAATCCTGCAGGTTTCTAGCGGCCTCTTCACCGCCGAAGAACTGCGCTACATTTCCGGCAAACCTAGCAAGGCCTGACCTGGCAATGATCACAGCCTTTGTAGCTTTCTCGGCGGCACTTGGTATTATCTCGCCAAGCCCTTCGGCCACGAAACGCACTGCAGGGCCAAATATTGTAACCAACTCCCTGCTAGTTGCGGCAAATACAGCCCTTGTCCTGCCTATCTCATCGTTGGTTGATCTAGCAGCTTCAACAACCTCATTAGTTAGTATTCCACCGAACGATCTATATTCAGCTCTAAGCTGCCTTATTCCTTCAGAGCCAAGCCTAAAGGTTTGCAGTGCGCCTGCGCCTTCTGTATCAAGAAGCTTAACCGCAATGCGCAGCTTGTCTGATTCGTTTTCAAGATTATTGAATGAATCAGCAAGAACCTCAAACGCTTGATCCGACCTTAGCCCTATAAGGTCTTGAGCGCTGAGTCCTAGCTCGTTGAGCGCAGCCACTAAAGGTTTAGAACCGGCAGCCGCTTCTGATATGCGCCTAGTCTGACGTTGCAGGATAAGATTGAGTTGGCTAACGCTTACCCCAGTCTGCTCCGCCACAAACTGAAGTTCAGCCAACCCTTGTGCAGAAATGGGGAGACGTTCTGCGAAATCTGCGATTGCTGCAGTTGCTTGTGCAGCATCGGATGTAAGCTTTGCAAAGGCGCTAGTTGTGGCCGCGCCAACTGCAGCTTTGAATGCGCCAGCAATGCCAGAAAGTCTGCGCTCTACCTGGCGCGCACCTTCGCTGGTCTTATCTAGGATTGCAACTTCAAATGTAAGCTTAGGTCTTTTGGGCATTATCTGCTAACCAGTGAATCCAACAGCCTAATTCCCAAAGCGGCATGTCGGCAATTTCTCCTAGCGTTTTATGAAGCTTAAACGCCACAAGCAACGCCGTTTTTATTCCGGCTGATTCGAGTTTTTTTTAATGTCGTCCTCAGTCGGATCATCCCTTTGAATCTCAAGAGCAACCCTTGTGATGACTGCAGGACCGAATATACCGGAGCCTTTCATCTTTAGCGTTTCCACGTCCCTGTCATCAAATATGTGCTGACCATCCGCATCCTTTGCTCTGACTCTTACACACATCAGCATTTTATTAAAAACGCTGCCTAAATCTTCATCGTCCCACTGCATGCGCTGACCAATTGTCTCAGGCCAAATATATAACTCCTGTTCCCACTCAGGAACCCAGATCTTACGCGATGACTGTGAGTCGAAATTCTCCTTTATCTTGCTACTTAACTTCCCCAAAGTATCCCCCTAATTCCATAACTTAAGGTACGGTACTAGTTGTGAATGATCCGTTTACCGCAAACGTCACTGTCATTGTAACAAGACCGTCAACACTTCCCTCTCTGGCAACTTCTGTTACCGTAGCTCCATCTGCTCCAGTCTCGTAATAAACATCACCAGACGCATTGCCTTCCGGATAGAGCTCAAGATCAATCTCGTTTCCGACTGTGAGATCCCCCTGGTTTGATCCTGCAGCCGGATCCCAATACATCGTGAGCGTGCCAGTCGTCTCAACTGAACCAGCCTGGAACTTCTTAGTGCAAGTGCCTATCTCTGAGGCATCCAATCTTTCCGCTGTCTCTGTGAATGCCCATGCGCTTACCTCACGAACTTGCGTGGGCGTAGCGGTGGCCAAATCATCAGCGTAAACTAAACCAAAACATCCGCGTTTTACGGCCATGATAAACCCTCAAATTGCTGTTCCAGGTGCGCCTTCGGCAACCCGGTAACTAACTAAAAAACTCATTTCAATAATGCCGACTAGCTTTTCTGTTTCGTCTTCGAAGCTAATCTCCTGTTCTCCAATTTCCGCACCGATCGCCAATCCGCCGAATGTCGAGTCAACATAGAATGCTGTCTCGACTTCCTCAGCGATTGTGTCAAGCGTATCCAAAGAAACACCTTTCGTATACCCTATAATCCTGATGTCTACCGTTCTATAAATAGAACGAGACATTATGCTGTCTTCATAGCTTGGCGTGTCAGTACTGCCATACACACACAAGCATGGAAGGTCAGCGTCATGCAAAGGCAGATCCCTTGCCTTATACACATTGGAGCCTGTTGTCACCAATCCGGTTACTGCGGTTACAACGGCATCACGTATCTGCTTACGAACGTGTGCCATTATGCCAGCCTAAGCTCGTGAATCGTTTCGCCAAATCCTGTCGGCTGAACCTCAACTACTGTGTAGTTTACGGTCCTAATTGTTACAGTATCACCCGCTGAGAATGCGTCATCATCCTGGGTTCTAATAATTGGATTAGCCCCAGCGATAAGAACTTCATCAGGTTCTACCGATTCATAGTCGTTATCAAAGATTGCCACCACTGTACCGGATGGGCCAGTGATGTTCTCAGCGAATCCAAGATCAATATCGTAGAAAACGCTGAGATCGTCATCAATGTCAGTGAGTAATGTCAACTCTCAAATGTGTTGATTAACACTTGATGCTGAGTAACGCCAGACGACGCAACCTTAGACTGCAAGGATATCCCTAATGGGGTATCTGTGTTGGTCACGGTTACGCCAGTTGAGGCATTCCAGTAAACCAGGTCACCGATATCAATGTTAAGTCCATCAGCGACCGTCATGGAAGCTGTACCAAATACGCGAACTGTACCAGTTGCGCCATTGGCTGTGGTCGTCATCCACAATACAACACCGCCTCCGGTGACTACATCCACATCGCCAGCCGTCTTAGAAGCTCCTGCTACTGCAGGTACATCGATTGACGGATAACTAAAAGTTTCTGTGCCTTTGTTAGCCATTTCTATTAATCACCATCGTTGTAGTAAAGGCCGCGGAAATCTAGAGCGGCCACGCCAAAGTCAAGGCGCACTAAGTAAGTAACACCCGATCTCGATATCTGTTCTTCCTGGCGAATGACAGGAGACTCCGCACCCTGCAAGAAAGCAACCTCAATCGTATCAGACTGAGTTGTGCTAGCTGCCAGATACCATCCCGTAGCGCCCTTAAAGGAGCTATTGTCGAGCCTTGCTTCAGCAACAGACACCATGCTTCCAGAGAAACGATTTGTAGCCGCTGGGCCTCTCGTATCGTCTGTGGATAGGTTTGGGGCTGCGCGCCCACCTTCCGGAGCTGCTGTTGAGTTTAGTATCGTAAATACTGTTGTGCTCAATGCAACCGGATGAACAATGTAACGCGGAACCAAGTTCAAAGTAGCATTGCCACTAGGATCAGTCTGAGTAGCCATAGCCGTAAAGCCGGCATCGATTGTGTCGATTGTTGGCGGGCCACCAGAGGTTACGTAGTTCGCATGCGTAGACGCATCAAACAACGCTGTGCTGTCCTGGGTTAATGTCGGACCAACACCACCTGTTCCCTTCAGGATATCCTCGTAAACAACATCACCAACTTTACGAGCAGCAGCACGGCCCATGGCTTGTGGTATACGGCTAAAGCTATCAGTATCATCATTGATCAACGCTTGTCTGCTGATAACAAAATTTTTGGCGTATTCACTTGCCTGAATAGGCTCACCAACGTCCGAGAACTCGCCAACTTGATAATTAGCGCCGTCTGGAATTAGATCTAGATTCGAGAAAGCAGACAGGTTAACCCTCTTAGCCTGCTTAAAATCTGGCACGGAACCCGTGCGGCACCATACGCGCCAAGACTCTTCAGCTTCCTCGTAGCCAACACCTGCCGCCTTGGTAGCTATATTCTCAAGAATGTCGGTAAAGTTAGATGCAGTTTGACCTACACCAACATTACGCATAATCAACGCTTCACCAATTACATCATGAGCTGGCAAAAGGTTCGCGTGTGCTCTGCCTTGTCTTACTAAGAATTGACGGGCAATTTCTGATAAAGGAGTGTGGATAAACTGAGCGGATTTAGCCTTCTCATTATATTCCTTCTTGTCCTTAATCATGTTGGTGCGTATCATCAGGGAATCTTCAATGTTGCGAGCGAAATTATCAGACTCGTCTGTGATGATTTGCGCTTGCACAGGCTTGCCGCCATATGCTTCTTGTGTGCTCTGTTCACGCTGCACTGGCTGAACTTCACCGATATGCCCCTCGACGATATCAGCGTACATCTTAGCGGCACGTTCTACAGAATGACCTTCAGCGATGCATTTACTCTCAAGCTCCTGCGTCGCATCGTTCTTTAATTTACGGGTACTGAAATAAGTACGCAACAGGCTAATGCGCTTACGCTCTTCCGTAACGCCCTGTTGTTTCCCTTCCGCTACGCCGCTTTCGAAATTGACGACGTTGCCGCCGCCTTCGTCGTCTATCGACATGTTTGTTTCCTCTATGCTTCTATTAACTCCCACAGAATTATCTGCAGGCACCGTAACAAGCGAACCCTCGACCGGCGTCCACCTTGTATGTGTAAAGATGGCAGAATCATCACCATCTTTTCTTTTTGTCTCTTCGATTGTTCCTGCAATCGACATCTTGCCAGCAAAGTTCCGCTTTACCTTTCCTTCCCACAGGACCGCAGCAGGATCTTCCATGTCAAAAGCGATGTCACCTCGTAGCACATTGCTACCTGGTTGACCCTTCTCAATATTTATATTCTGGATTCTGCCAAGCAAAACACCGCGATCATGATTTAACAGAAGCGGCAAACCTTCTTGCGCACGCTCCATGTTGATTGAGTTTTTACTATGCTTTAGAACCTCGATTCCCCATGGCATACGTATAGGCATGTCAGAAGAAAGCGCAGCTCGATAAATGCCGTCGCCAACAGGTTCTATGTCAACCTCAAACTCTCTAGTGAAATCTTTCATATGATCACTTAATGTTTTCTGGATTTAGGCCCATTTTTACTGGCTGAGAACATCCAATGGGCGGGTTGGTTAGAGAAAAAGGCTCCCCATTCATGCCCCTGAACTGACCTATTCCCTCATCTGATCCAGCTTCAGCCAACTCAGAATCAGGATTAAGTTCATAATTAGAAATTAGGGTTATCATGTCTTCCATGTCTTGATGTATGTATGCAACCCTGTTTGTGTCGACAACCCTTTGAGGGTTCTTTTCCCTTATAGTAAACCTTGAGATATCATTCATTGTTCCTATTTTTCCGCCGGCAGCAACAATAGAATCAATAAAGTACTCATATTCCTGATAAGTTGGGTCGGTATGGCCATAGCAATGCATGCAAGCGCCTGTGTACCTAGTTAAAAGCGCAAGCATTGACCCTCTGCCTTTTATTACAGCTTCTGTCTGACCGCTTACCAAAGTGTCAACCGCATATGAACCTGCAGAGCTTGATCTATAGCCAAAATTATTAGCTTCAGGATATGTTCCATCGCCCCAATAGAATATGTCTTCTCCGCTTGCTCTATTAACAATCATGCCATTAGCTTCTATTGCCGCATTATGTGTGTCACTCTGATACAGAAATGGAAAAACCAAAGTTCCAACGTCCATATTAAGATCCGGCAGGAACTTATTAACATCCGCAACCATGTTTGTTATTTCTTCATTGAAAAACAACGCTGAATCATATTGAGCTTCATAAGATACGTTGCCGCCCAACTTTATATCCTGATCTGTTACGGTCGCTAAAGTAGATGTCCTTCCCTCTCCAGTTTGCGCCCTGTCTGTTGCTCCAGTTCCATAATCTAAAGTAGCATCTCCTACGTTATCGCCTACAAACGTTCTGGCCCTGTAGTCTGTTGTGCCATTAATTGCGGTAACTAGATCTTCGCTGGACGCATAATCTGATGCAAGCCAAGTCTGGTCCGTGCCAGCACCATCTAACTGAGTGGTAACCTGGGTAGGGGTTATGCTTACCGTAGCAGTCGTTGCAGCGCCATTGTATTGAATGGCAAACGCATTCAGTGTGCTCATGTTTGTGCCGTTTCTAGTATGGCAGCTGATCTCATGCCCTTTCTTGAAGTCCTTCCTGACTGAATCCCAAAAAGCCGCGCCTCTCGTCTGCGTAAAATCCACAGCTAAAACGCCCTTCAAGCCATGCTTCTCTAGGGCTGACGTCATTTCCGGCCATCCGTCATCAAAATTTTGGCTGTCGTCAGTAGTAAAAGAAAGCATTCCGCCTGCATCGAAATTGTCTATATTCGTGGTCGGCACAAATGCAGAATCTATCAGGTTTCCGCCTTGGTCGTCGATTGTCGTATCGCCATCGATGCCAGAGCCAGTTACGATATATGTGACCCTACAATTTTTTAGAACTATATTATCGGTCGGCTGATCAATAGCCGCATAACCACCGACAATTAGACAATTGTAAAGCTCCATAACTACGTCTGCTTCATCGCTATCTACAAGCCATGTTTCGTACCCAGCAAAAGTGCAGTTATATAATTTTGTCTCACTGCCGCCTATTTTTGTGCTTCTTATTCCGTATGCTCCCTGATTAAAAAAGCATCCTTTTGCTATTATTGATGCGCCGCCAAAATCATTCATTATGCCATCGCATCTAAATGTAGCGAGACGTTCGACATCTAGCGTTCCCGCGCCAACCTGCGCGACCAACGCCCTGGTCTGAATTCCATGTGTGTTATAAATAATCGTTTGGATATCTTTTATTTTTAATGTTCCGGCAGAACCGATAGTAAAGCCTTTTGTTAAGCTTGCGCCTTCCGCAAAATTATACAATATAAGCTTTGCGTCCTTATGCCCGCTTATCGTTCTTGTGCCCGCAGTATCAGAATAAACAAGACTCACCGGATTATTGCCATTATAATCAAGCCTAACTTCACCAGGTTCAGGAAGCACGATATCAACCTCATTGCCTCCGGTGTTAAGCCTGGTTGTATCTGACTCGTAATATGTCCCTGGGTATACGTGAATGACATCATTATCAGCCGCCGCGTCTACAGCCGCAGTTAGCTCTGTTACGCCGCCACCGCCAACTGTTCCGGATCCGTCTGCCTTAAGCGTATAAATTGCCATTTTCTTAACCTCTCTGACTGATAACGATTGCTGGCGTAGCAGCAGCAGCAACATATCCAATATGCGTTGCAGAATCCGGTATAGCAAAAGACTTCTCACTGTCTGCTCTTACAACGTCTCCATTGGCTGCATTTGTTTCAGCCTCTACCGCAGTTTGTCCAACAGATATTTTTACGTAGTTTGCTTTGGTTGAGTCCAAGTTCGTAACAACAATGCTTTTAACGCCGCTCACTATGGTTATGCTAGCCGCCGTAGTTGACGTAGCTAATGCATAATTAGCTGTAGACAAAAGATCTCTAATTGTGACGTGCAGGGCACCCTTAGTCTGTCTGTTGCCGGTTAAAGGATCAGATACGCTCATTATGCTGCCTCTGTCTCTGTTTGCTCTTCATCATCATCCTGCACTGGTTGCTGTTCTTGCATAACCGGCATAGGTGGATTAAATACTTCATCTTGCGCCTCTCTCTCTAGTTCTTCTCGAACCTTCTGCGGGTCTCTTCCGCGCTGCCTGATGATCTCAGACCTTGACTCAAGCCTAGCCTCGATCAATTGCGCCCAAGCAGCGGCTTCTTTCTGCGGGTCTATCCACGGCAATGCAGGAGGACGAAAGTCAACGCGCCTAGCGGTAGTGAGATCAACATTACCAGGGTAAGAGATCGGCGTAGCGTCAAGAAACTCGCGGTACACTGGCCGTGCTGCATTCATTTCTAAGGCGTTGAATAATGCTCGATATCCTATGGATTTTTCAACAAGCTCCTGACGCTGTGCCGAATATGTTCCGTTGTAGTCATTTGCAATCGATGAGAAGCGCGTCATCGTGCCTGAAGCCGTAGCCCTCATCATGGCATTCCTAAAATCCTGAAGCGCCGTGTTGGGCCTTTCAGACTTTATGGTGCCAACATCTTCTCCGACCATTAGCTCGAAGAATGCGCCAGACTTCATTTCCAGTACGCGATCGGTGTCATCGATGTCACCCTTGAACTCGCCTGATCTTTTGATGAAACCAGTAAGTTCCGCTGCCATCTTAGCGGCTATGCGCTCTGACTCCTCATAATCGTGGATATCTCGTATTCTGCTCAGTGTACTGTGCATAATGGGCACTCCCCTGAGCTGATTTAATCTACGAACAAACCTTAAATGTATAACTCTGTCAGCGCTATAAGCAGTTGTTTTGCCAAATAATTCCTTATTTGTCAGATGAAAGTCACCAGGGTGAGAATCGTAAAAATAGTACTGTGCAGGAGCGCGCCACTTATTCAGCTTTATGCCGTGAAGGATTCCGTTCTTAGGATCTGTAAGCGTGAAAGGGCAAAAGTCAGGCTCAAGGCCTTCAAGCGCTAAACGCGTCGAAGTGCGATAGTTGAAATTGTTTGTTCTAACGAAATGAATGAATGCTTCGCCATCGCGCAGCCAAGTCCTAGCAAGCAAACGCCAAAACTCAGTAAGACTATAACTTCTTGTTACATCAGGCTTTTCCGACCACTCTTCATATCTCTCGCTAATCTCTTTGTTAACATCATCGGCAAGGCTACCATCTTGATTCTTTACCATTGGGGTCGGCCTTAAGCCAGTTCCAACGATGTTGTTTATTAGGTCATCAAGTATGCCGGTGGCCAAGTCGTGATTTTCATCCAGGTAGCGACATAGTTTGCGCAGAGAGTCCTGCGTAACGTCCATAGTGGAATTGCCGCTATGAACGGAACCACGACTAGGCCTTAGATTAGTCGGTGTTGCCGCATCGTATAGCCTTTTCAATTGGCCGCGCCGAACATTAGCTTCATAGCGACCAGTCAATTTAGGAAATGCAGCTCTAAGTAATGCGCTCAGCTCCATTTCGGTGTCATAAACCCTGGATTAGTTACGCCAGCGGCTGCATCCGTCTTTTCACGGACAAGCCTAGACCAATATTGGACTTCTGCAGCAAGTTCGGTGATCCTTGCTCGGGTAAGCTGCCGATCACCAATGCCGTACTGAACAGCTTTACGCGCCTTAGTTAGCGCGTCTTGCGCATCGGATAGGTGTTGTGTTGCGTCTGCAAGAGATATGCCGTCTGCCATACGGCAATCATAACTGAATCAAAACAAAGATCTACGGTCGAATCTTTCCCTTCTTTGTCTATTTTCCGTTTTGACCGGACTTTTGCTAGCGTCCGATGGGGGTTTTATTTCTTTTAATTCATCAACATGGATAGCCATTGCTGCTGCGCGAGCATACGCCTCACAATCCAAATAATGGTTTTCCCTGCGTATCTTCATAAAGTACACCGTACCATTTGGCTTGCGCGCTTCCTCTTCCGCTAATAGCTGCATTGCGTATTTATTGTCAGTATCACGGTGCAGATTGAATCTACCCGGCTGGTCCGGCGGCCAATTTAGCCTCTGATGTATCCAGCGCTTAATGCTAGTAACATCAGCAAGATAAAGCCTAACGCCGCCTTTTATTACTACGCCGCCATGAGTGTAGTCTATGTGACGCACGCGTACCGGCACTTCACCGCCATCACGCCCCTTAGCGGCATGCACATTAACGCTTTTTACTCTCCTGCAGAATGAATAGACAATATGATCGGGCCTAGGTCTGTCATCGAACTGCGGTCGGTAGCCAGAGTCTATTAAAGTGAGATCGATCTTCCTGCCGTCAATTCCACCTTCAAGGAATCTCTGTAAACGCATCCATACGTTATCATAAGCCGTCTCACCTGCTAGATAGCCATAGTCGATGAGCCAGCTTTCGGAATTGTAACCCCATCCGCGCACAACGTAATATAGACCGTTTTTCTGAACGTCAACGCCGCACGTGATTTTCTGGATTCCAAATATAACGTTTTCTGGCGCGTAATCGGAAACATTGTGCAGGACTTCTTCGAGGGTTGGTGCGTCACCTGATTCTGCGAATGGCTCGCCGAACCACGTATTAACCACAGACTGAACAACGCTAGAATCACCACCAAGATTGGCGCTGTGAATTTTATATGCGAGCGTTCTAATTGAGGTGAATAGCGGCACGAGGCCCGAGAACCAATAGCTCGCTGATATCCTTTGTTTCTGCTCTTCGTCGGGTACGTATCTGTCGAATACTGCGTTTTTGGCCGTCTCTTCATCTTCAAGTTTCCTGTGTCTAATGTACCTGCCGTTTTCGTTTAACGCATTCTTATCCTCATCACTATATTCTTGTCCGCAGTGATGGCACGCAATTACCGCAGTTTCGTAAGCAAGATCCGCATCTCCTGTCTCATCATACAGCAGATTCTCTTTTGTCGGGACAAACCACTCATTGCATGACCGGCATAACCACCCGAACATGTGCATCGTTCCCTGCTCGAATCTATCCCATATTGGCGAAGAGCCCCAGATAGTGGGAGATGATACGCACAAAACTTTACCCTGGGCATATCGCTTTGTTCTCGCTTCAGCTAACTCAAACGGTGATCCTTCGTTCCCCACGTCTGTCGGCATGCGATCAAGCTCGTCCAGCATAACCAAGCCAACAGGCCTAGAAGCAAGCTGCGAAGCAGAACCAGACCAGCCGAATGACCAAGGAATCCCTTTAACCCACTTCTGCAATACCGCATAAGCTTGCCCACGTGCAGTATGACCCCAGAGACTTGGCGTAGACCGCAGAAACTTATCGACACGGTCACGCACTAAATCTTTCGTCATGTCTTCGGTAGGGCCAATATATAGTATTGGCACCCTGGGACCATCATCCAGCCTATGCCCAGCGATGTTAAGCAAAAGCTCTGTCTTACCGGATTGAGATGGGCAAGGCAGTATTACGTATCGATATTGCTGTCCTTCGCCAGTGAGTCCTGCAGCCTCATATACCTCAATCCATTCAGGTGGCGTTTTCCACGCTCCGCTTTGATCTGTTCCTTCGGGTAGTACTCTGTTTTGGTTTGCCCATTCCGCCGCTGTCCTCTTCGGCGGGGCTTTCAATATGTCTGCGACTTGCAATAGAGCCTGCGAGATCGCGTATGCGTCGCTCGATATGTCCGCGATGGACATTTGCCCTTTCTTTGAGTAGTGCCCGATCCTTTGCCTTTTCACACCATGTTGGGGCAATTTCGATCACCTCCGTCAGCATAGCAGCCAATTGGTTAAAAACATCCATCATAGACTCCCGCTCCACCAAGTCATTTCGCAGTGAAGCGTTTCTCATCTCTACGTTCTCTTTTTGTGCTTTTATTAACTCTCCACGTAGCTTTTTTATATCCTCCGATTTATCTGTATCAAGACTTAAATTGAACAATATCGCATCCTTGATATAGTATTTTCCTCGACCGGCCTTTGTTAAACCTTGCTTTCCCCAATCATAGACAAGCGTTTTACCAACGCCAAAGAGCGTAGCAAGCCCCTCGGCATTGGTCGTCAGATCTGATGTGTCACTGACGTGTGTCATCCTTACTCGGCACCCCCATTGCCGTCACCACCGTCACCACCATCGCCGCCGTCACCGCCGGACGAGCCACCGTCACCAGAATCGCCGCCATTCCAGCCGCAATCGTAGACATAACGATTACCTACCTTCTTTGACTCTACACCGATCGGCTCATGTCCTGACGTGCACTCCCATGGTGCTAGCGTTGTTGTGCCTGCGCATCCAGACAATACTGCTGTTGCAAATAATACCGATGCCACTTTCATTTAATTTTCTCCGTTATATTTGAGTCGAATTTTCTCAATACGACGTCCTCGTAAAACATGTGCCCGCATTTTGGGCATTCCTTCTCATATGTCGTGCAGTGGTTGTATTCGTCCTCCCATTCATATACAAATCTTCGATTGATGAATATTTGATCTTCGTTGCATGTGTTGCAGTAAGTCATAATTTCCCCAGTAACTTGTCATAAGATAGTTTAGTCATATCTACCTTTATTATCATATTTGTTGGCTCATGCTTAAAAACCAGCTCTCTTCTACCCTGGTACAGCTTAACCTCATCGCATGTCCACATGTCCTTCTGAAAGTGGTCTACATCGTACTTTTGTACGCAGTCTAGTATCTCGTATAAGTTCAACATTCCTAAATCTCTACAGTAAGGTTGCTGGGCTCGTCCAGTTTGCCATGGCTTATTTTTACTTCAACATAATTACTCAAATCCGAATCGCCTATTTCAGGGTGATATGAAAAAATTGATAACTTATATTTAACTCCCCTTTTTAGTCCAAGATCAGAGCAGCTCACAGACCTTATGCTTTGGTTTGACCCGCTATCCCAAATAACACCAAGCTTTGTATCTGTCATCTTAAAACCATAATGGCGAGTTTCTGTTGAGGGATATTCCCATTTGAGTAAACATCCTGGCTCAGCTCCTTGTGAAACATTCATTCCGGCATAAATTAAGGATAGTATCGTCAATATGACTGCAACCAAAGCCATAGATACAGTGATATCTCTAATCAGCTTCGTAACTTTCTTCATCTTTGCCTCCAAAATTAAACTCAATGTTTATGCTGCTGCAAGATGAGCAATAGATTTTGTTCTCTCTCACGTTCTGCTGAGCATCGACTTTCATCTCTGTGCAGCCGCATGGCTTGCAGCGGAATGTTCCCTTTTCAATCCTGTTCAGCCTTGTTGGCGGACCGTACGGGAAAAATCTTCTAGATCTTGGCGCACCCATTAATCTAGCTTCTCATATTCTAGCGACCACTTCTCAACATCGACCACAATGTCACCAGCTTTTAAGCAAATTTTTTCTGTAACGCCGGTAATTTCTTGCAAAATCTCATGCTCGGTTACCATCAAGCGATCAGACTCCATAGCTTCTAAAATTTGAAGCTTTGCCCTTCTCTTTAATTTTTCAATTCTAATATCGTCCATAAGTCTCTCCTATTCTCGATTTGCACGCACAAATCTTTTAGCCTCAACTTCATATGCATATGAACCCTCAGTCGACTTTCCTTTGATGGTGATGCTCAATGCGCCAATATCCGATTTATAAGTCGTAACCTCAATCGACTTTGATTCTATAAATTGCTCAAGGAGTTTAATTAAATCGAAAACCTTCATTTCATTTTCTTTCATAAGTCTCTCCTAATGTAACTTTTCGTTACAATTCCTTAATTTTAAAAAACGTTAAAAACTGCGCGCTTTCCGCAT
>JAAUXT010121021.1_pt1:0-10000 | contig 13874 bp, 18 predicted proteins | sample 7278171 | NCBI WGS metagenome assembly JAAUXT01 (sample SAMN14350112, study PRJNA611818) | marine sediment metagenome | isolation source: surface marine sediment (1.8m) | place: French Polynesia: Moorea | collected 2018-08 | reverse complement strand
AGGCAACACGCGAATCTGATGGAAAAAGGGCCCCGCCGGGTTGCATGCACGGGTGAGACGCCTGAGAAAGTCAGGTGCAAAATCTGCATGGTTGTGTATGTGTGTGTGTGTGTGTGTGTGTACAAGTGTGTGTGTGTGTACAAGTGTGTGTGTACAAGTGTGCGTTGTGTCTGTTGCTCTCTGTCCATGCCTTTGTCTGTTTCCGTTTCTCCAGTTTGTTCCTTTTTCTTTTATGTCTCTCCGTCTCTCTCGCTCTCTGCCTGCCTCCCTCTGTCTCTTCTCTTGCTCTCTTCACACTCTCTGTCTGTTTTTGCGCACATGTAGAGTGCGCCGTTGGGAAATCTTGGCGCTTGCCAAACACTCCTGCAGTGATTGCCAGGAATGCCAAGCCATGTTTTTGAAACATAACTGCGTGACAATAGAGAGTTTAAACACGACGTTTGCGGCAAACGTCGCCTTTGATCTTTGACGTTTGAAGTTTGAAGTTCAAACCTCAAACTTCAAACTTGGTCCAAAGTCCCAAAACAGTACTTTTTTACAAGTATAATAAGCAAGTAAAATATTCTTCTTGAAAACTAATTTTGCAACAAATTTGCAGAAGAACATCTGAATTTTACTTGGTAAAGGTCTGAAATGAAAAGGTTTGAAATTCTTTGAGTGACACAGGAACAAAAATCCAACCGTCAAAAAAGCAGTTCTGATGTTTGAACGTCAGAAAATCCGACGTTTCATGAAATGTCGCTGTTTAAACTCCCCATTGTATGACGCAAAGATAATACACCGACTCCATTCTCTAAACACGGACCGGGTTTGCATAACCCGGATCGCAGCCCCTCTCCGCAGAAGCCACATGTTGAGCGGAAGGAAGGAAGCCATGCTGATCACCATCCTCCATGGGAAGCAGTTCCACATGCATCCAGGGCACAAAAAGCTTCGCGCAGGGGACTGTGATTGCAGTTTGTCCTTGCTCGAAGGTGGAAAAAGCCATAGATTCACGTACTTTTTGTGCGGCAAGCCCTTCACGTGCAAACACACGCACATGCAACACTGCAACAAACACAGATACGGTCAACACTGGCAGACCGCTTTCCCCCTTCCCAAGAAAAAATTTCCACATGTTTTTGTGCCACACCCCAATCTATGAAAGAACACCCTTCATTTCCCCCGCCCAGTTTCGGGCGTCTGATGGTCAGACCTTTGCAGATACCTCGGTGGGAGCCCCCCTTCCCAAACGAGATCACGATCGGACGGAACGCACGCACATCATGACACAGCGCAACAGGCAGGGCCGTCCACGGGAATGCTGCTGCGGTGATCGGGCTCATTGACATGTGAAGTCCCTGATCAGCAAAGGGCATGTTGGGTGTGGTGGAGATAGCGGCATCCCCGCCGCACTGTGCTCTCCCCAGAGGAATGGCCTCTATGCGAAAAGACACATGTTTACAAGCATGACTGGTTCCTTTGAAAACAGCAGCTTTGACTTGCAGATGCCATAAAACAGCTGCGGGTTGTGTGTCCTGCAGAATGCAATGCGCGTGCGCGCGCAGGTGCGCAATCATCCACAGCACGCAGATTGGCGATATTTCCTCAATGAAGCTGAAAATGAACATTCATTCATGTTGCCAACTCAGGCTTGACAGAGATTAGGCAGGTAACGGAGACGATGACTTTTCATGTCGCACGTTTCGCTGCAGGAAATTGAGTTTTGAATGTCAGAGCCACGCGAAGCTTCGTCCTGTATGTCACACTGTACAGTCGGCTCCCGGCTGACTCGAACTCACCAAATTTGGAGTGAATTAGAAACGATTTGCACCCATTGCTTCCTGCTTTCTGTTGGTTTCCCTGTCCTGTTTCCTTTCGCATTATCAAATCTCCCTTTCCCTCAGGCTGGCATTTTCGTTGTCCACGAGACTCTGTGTGTGTGTGTGTGTGTGTGTGTGTGTGTGTGTGTGTGTGTGTGTGTTTGTGTCTGTGTACTTCAATCTGTGTGTGGCAACACGGAACTTGTCACGTGTCGCAAGGTTCGTTGAACCTCAATTTGGAGAGCCTTTGAACGCAACACCGCTCGGTCCTCGTTCGGTAAACCTGATTCCACGGGCTCTTTGTTCAAAGCGAGGTGGAAATGAATTCGCTGATCCTGCAGTAGCTCATGCAACACGATCCCACCGTCGCGTGCCGCGGCGCAGGGGCGGATCCACGACTCGGCCCGGGGACCACGCCCAGAAGGGGGCGGGGTCCACCAACTTGAAATTTTGACAATGACCAAGAACATACTCTTCGCCTGTTGTGGCCCATTTGAGGTTGACTGACTTTTTCAGAGAGCGGGTTCCAGGTCCCTGGATCTGACTCTGCAGTGCCAGGTAAAGTACTTGGCATCGAACTGAGAAGCGAATCAATTGGGAGTGTTTTGAAATGAACACTTCCAGGCTCGGTGAACCGCGGTATTGAACAGGGAAAACCTATAATCAGCCGCTCCGCTCGCTCGCGGGGTGACGAATTCCAGTGCACGTTGGGGTGGATCCATCGACTCGGTCCTCGAGCTCCAGCAGACACAGTTCTAAACGGTGCAGTGGACAGGCAAGGCTTTGGCAGATCTGTGGTGCCCAACTCGTGTGTGTATGTGTGTGTGTGTATGTGTGTGTGTGTATGTGTTTTTGGCAGCGCCTTGACTCATGCAGTCATTCATTAGCTGAGTTGAACGAAAGGTTCGCAGATGTTGGTGCGAACGCTTGCAGTGTTGGAGTCGAGACCGCTGTGGCTTGCAACAGAATCTGCACAATTTGCAGTTTTAATTTGCAAACGATATCTGCGGTCAGAGGAGCTGTAATGGCCTCAGTGCTGACAGAGACGGCTACGAGTTTCAAGGGTTTGAGGGTTGATACTGTTGAAGCCGTGGGTGCTAAACTCTGATTATGTCAGCAGGTTCTGATTGAAGTTTTCCGATTGCGAAACAAACCCAGAGTTCAGGTTTTACCAATGGATCCCTGAGTCTGATTCCTTGGAGACCTGCGGTGAGAAAATCCTGCGCGAGAGGAATTTAAAGCGTGCATCTGTCGCATGCAGAGATGCATTTGTGAAATGGAATGCGCGCTGAGAAACCCGAGTGGTGAGAACCAATGTTCCGCGCCCCGGAGAGGTGTTCGGAGACCAGCTGCACGCGGCGCTAGGCAGAGTGAAGCGCACGTGCATTGTGTGCGCGAGAAGTCTCAGCAGATCCAGAGGGGCCGGACTCCTGCCCCATCTGAAAAAAGTGCTTCGTGTGTTCGCACGTGTACACACTCTCTCTCTCTCTCTCACACACACACACACACACACACACACACATTTTTCTTGCGTTTGACAGAAGTCTATGTTGGGACCTGCTGACCCGCCAAAAACAACCCTCCCCCGCTGAATAGGTGCCTGTACGAGTCAGAGTCCAGTTGAGACCGAGGTCCGCCTGCTGCCCCGAACCTGGATCCGCCATGCAATACAAGGATCAATACGCATGCGCGGCGGATCGGCGGTCGGCCGGGGTCGCGCGAGTCTGGGTCGCCCAAGTGCCGCTAATTGTGTAGTGATGTATGTTGAGAGCTGCAGTAACGCGCACCATAACTCATGACATTGTTAGAGGTGAAGGCTGCAAGATGGGCGGCGGGCAGCCGCTACCGCCGCCGCCGCTGCCGCTGCTGCAGGCACTTGAAAGAGAAAGGGGGAGTGTTGTCTCAATCTGGAGGATATTTTGAAAGCGTTTAATCTGATAAGTAATGGAGTTTTGAGTCCCTCCCACTTTGAGTACAAAACCACTTGACTCCATCAAAGTTTCGTTTCTTGTGAATGGGCCTGTGTTGCAGCTGTATTGCTGTCCCTGCAGGGTGGAGGCTGCACAGGCAGGAGGCCCTGCAGGGAACCACAGAAGGAAACAGACCTGCAGAAGTGGGGAAGATATTGAGGTCAATATCTGGGTCAAGAAGGTCAGAGACAGCCAGAGGAAAAACTCATTTCCACGCGATTCCAATCTGGCGTTGGGAGCGATGTGCGGGGCGGGGCTCAGGCCTGTTTCACACTGATTGCCTTGTGTGGTGCGTCTGTGCACTTCTACACAGCGCCCATGGGCTTGTGGGACGCAAGACAGAACGCATCTGGTGAGATGCAGCACCCATTGACTTGTTCTGTGACGTAACGTCCTTTTGCGTGCACAATGTACAGGGATCAGCAGTGCGAAGCAGTGTCAGCCCCTTGTACAGTGTGGCTTGCGCAGGGACACCACGCCTGACGCATCCATTGTGAAGCGGGCCTGTGCGGAGGTGTAAACATGTCTGAGGGAAAACAGTCGGGACGGAGCTTTCTCCCGCAGATGCGTCTTCGGGTCCAGAACGGGCCTCAGACACGAGAAGAATCGCGGTCAAGTGCCAGATCAAGCCAATGGAGTTGTTCTTGTGAAACCGAGGAGCGTCTGTGGGTCTTTTGTGTGAAAGTTCTTTGTTGAAGAGGCACCATATTGACGCGAAATTGAGGAAGCCACAATTTACGCACGTGAAAATTGCTTGTCGCATTTTTTTGTGAAATTTTATGAGCTGGTTGCCTGAATTAGCAGCTTCTATCTCGTTCTTCATATCTCGCCGTGAGCTAAATCGAGCTGCAGTCCGCATTCATTGAAAACCAATTTCATTCACATGGACGCTGGAATATTTTTAGCCGACAGCGCCGTGGCATGCAAATGTGGAAACACAGAAATTGCATTTGGGATTAAATGTTCGCATTCAGTGTGTGGACGTTGATTAATCGTCGCATTGTGTGGGTTGAGGCCGTCTCTGAGCCGGGTCGGGTCGGGACCGGGAGTAATCAGTCCGGTGCATGTGCGTCTTCCTGATGCCCCATCCCTCCGGCTGATCCAGGGTCCAGGCCAAAGAGGAGGGGGAACTAAATTTCGATGCAGGAAACCAATATTTTTGTGCACACTATCGTGTGTGTGTGTGTGTGTGTGTGTGTGTGTGTGTCTGTCTGTCTGTCTGTCTGTCAGTCTGTCTCTGTGACTCAATGGAACATTGCATGGATCACTAAAGCCACAGCGAAAGCAGTTAGGGTTAGGGTTAGGGTTAATTTACTGCACCTCCTGCGATCTTGCCACACAGTTCAAGAAGTCCTCTCGGTGCTAGGAGGGGGAGGCTTCGGTCTCGTGCAGATTAATTCGCACTTGAGAGGATGTCGCCTCTTGATTGAGAGTCTGGTCAACCCCTGGCTCGATCTGGCGGCCCCTGAAGCTGTGGGCAGGGGCGGATCCAGGGGCCTGCGGGTCCACTCACTTGACCCTTTCAAGCAATACCTAAATTTTGCGCCCCATATTGTGAGCTTCAATTTACGTGGACAAAGTTGAGGTGAGGCCTCCCTCTGGGTCAGACAAGTTCTGGAGCAGCCCCTGGCCCGGGTCGCAGAGCTGCGTCGCACCGCACATGGTCAGTGCGAGGATGATAAAGCGACCGCAGTGGCCGTGCAGAGGTCATCTGCGACTGTAACTTGTTTCTGCCCCGATCGCGCGTTCACTACGCGCCTGCCAGATGGTGCGGCTGGGGCCGAGGGACCCGGAGCCCGGGGCGGATGGGGAGAGGAGGGGGGGATCAGGCGCCCCGGGGCGAGGCGTTGAACCCTCGAGTTGGCGGCGCGTGGTGGGGCTGATCCGGGTGCGCAGGGACCCCGCCGCCCGGGGTCGGGTCGCTGAACCCCGAAACTGCCGGAGTGTGATTGGAATGACCACAATTAATTAAAAGTTCGCTTTCCCCGAGCGGCTGATTCCTCTCGGATCGAGACGTATTGATCTGCACGTCAGCGGGGCTGCTTGTCTGTTCGGGGTCGTGGCTGAGGTGCATTGTTTAGTGCAGTGCGTCCAGGGGTAGATCCAGTGGAGGAGGGTCCCCTTTGTCGCCTTCCGGTTTTTGCGCCGTCCTTTTCTTGGCCAGTGATTCACAGTTGGAGTGCACGCCCCCAAGAAGTCAACCGTCTTCCCATGGTGACATTGGAGATCTTGGGATTTGTTTTCTGAAAGAAAGAGCTTCAGTTGACAGTTTGAAATTCATGGCAAAATGAGTTTTGCGTTGAACATTTTGACACGTTCAAAAAAGTGGTGATGAATTTCAAGTCAAGTTGAACCTGATCTGAAAGCAAGGCGTGCTTCAGAATGAGGAGTGTGGGAACGCATGAGCGATGAGCTGATGTGACGGCGCGCAGCGTGCGCGCGCAGCGAGCATGCGCAATCCGTCCTCAGGGAGACGCGCGCTGTTTTGACATCTGCGCGTTGCACAACATGTTTTTGTTTAACTGTTTTTGGCTGTTTCCTGCGCCCGAGGGGATGCGCGTCTCACGAAAGACGAGCGCTGAAAAGTTTGTGAAAGATAAAAAGCATCTGCATCTTGTTTTCTTCTCCCTTTCTCACGCACGCACCGAGTGCGCCATGTCAACAGCTTGTTGTAACCACCACAAGCTGCTGGCTGCGTTTTTGAAATCGACAGCTTTGATCAAAATCAGGTCCAGGGGCAGAGGCAGCGCTGGGACGCCTCGCTGGCACCACGGCGTTTCACGCGCGGAGAAGCAGTTTGGGGCGGATCCAGGGGTCTGGGCTCTTCCGTTGACGTCCCTCTCCTATCCAAGCTGGTGGGGGGCTTTCTTTCTTGTTGATTGTTTTGAAGCTGGAGTTGCTGCCTGGTCAAGGTCTGACCCCCACAGCGAACTTTGAGGACAATTTTGAAGCTCGTTAAAGACCGGTCGAGACCTGACTGCATCCCAACACAGAGTCGGACCGAAGTCAGGACGACCCCCTCCCCCCAATACACACATACACCCAACGGGATTTACCACTGGTTAAAGATCTGTTCGCTGGCCCCCCGGATCGGCCCCTGGGAGCGGCTGCGGATCGCGGCGGCAGCGCGGCGCGGCTATCTTGACAGCGTCGCCACGGCGCGCTCTGCCGCAGCGCTGCGCACTATCAGCTGTAATCGGGCCCGGTGCACGGCGCGCCCGACGCGTGCAGCTCACTCCCCCGCGCAGACGAGAACCATCTGGAGGACGCACCGGCCTTGGGCTGCAGACGCTGGTCGCGATCGTAACTGCCCTGTGGAGACGTTACCCCAATTTTTGTATGGGAAAAGGCCATTGAGTCTCTCATGGACCAGTTCCTTGTCGTGGGAATCTGATAACCTTCGAGTGATCAAATGCAAATCCAAACAATTTTACAGCCCTTTGTCTGAAGAATCCAGCAACTACTTTTTGCTTCATATGCAGATGTAACACGCCATATTATTCCAAATGGTTTTGCACTCTGCCTTTTTCTGCAATAAACAGTTGCAGTTTGATGGCCGGAATGCGAGCCGCTCACCTCGTGCGTGTGAGAGCGGGTGGAGCGTGAAGGCGACGTGGGGCTGGAGGGGGTTGGCGTGATTCACGCGGGACGTCGCGAGATCTGACGCGAGTACACCGCCCCTGTGGAGCCTTCTCAAGTCTGGCTCCAGGATTTGGTCGGAGGGAGGGGTGTCCTTGGAGACGGCACCATTCCTTCGTTGAAACCCTCCCCTACATCTGTCCCTGACTGGCAAACTGGAACTGAAGCTGTTTTCACTCGAAGAGTCAGCTGTCCACATCTGCACGCAAACTGAGACTGAAGCAGTCGTTCCCCTCGCACAGCTGCACGCGTGCAATTTTGATGCGCGTCTGAAAGCCACATGCAGACAGCGAGGAGAACTGACGGCGCATACCGCGATAAACTACTCAGCAGGGATCACTGAATTAACACGTTACCCAGAACCCCTAATTGGAGCCGAATACTCTCAACGCGCGCTGTGCACAGATCTGCGCGCGCTGCGAGGTGGGGTGGTGGACCCAGGGCAGAGGTGCGCGATTGGGGATCGGAGTGGGGGTGCAGCTCAAAACTGAGCTCGAAAGCAGTTTGGGTGGGTGAAAGTGGGCTGATCCCTGGGTTATTGGGGCGGATCTCTTGGCCCCTGGATCCGCCCCTGTGTGCTGTGGAGATACGTCTGCGCGCGGGAGAATTTATGCGCGAGTTGCGACTCATTTGCAAAGGTTTGGCGCCGCTCGTGAAACGCCCGGAGACGCTGACTGCGGGCGGCGTGTTTAGTCTGGCGTGCGTGTTTGTACACAGACGCTGACCGTGGCGATAGCAAGGCAATTTCTCACTGATGAGAAGGACAGCATGGCGGTGGCGGGGAAGCTGTATGTCCAAGAGATGAGTGTTTCGATTTGACCCCAGATCCCAGTGCTTGGATTGTTTACTCGTTCTCGCTGACGGCATGGGGTCCGCAGTCTGGACCATTTGAGTTGATGAGTTTACAATTGATGTACAAATACCACTGTGCGTCAATGTGTACAGCAGCATGTCACAGTGAGGTGGTGGTGGTGGTGCGCCATGGCGGTGGATTTGCTGGACGTTATTGGTATTTTTATCTGCGTCGTATCTGCGCTGACTGGGTCATTAATCAGGAGCAGATCACAGGAGATAATTACATGTGATCGCTATCCTCCCTCCGCTCCTCCTTCCCTCCGTCAGATTCATTACTACAGGCCTCCTGCGTGGATTCCACACTGACTGTGCAGGGGCGGAGCTGGGGGCTTCAGGAACCCCTGGCCCTTGAACACATTTTGTGTCCAGGGACCTTGGAGGGGGGCGGCGCCTGCCCATTAAACACAAGTGTACGAGGGTCCGTGGTCATGTTGTGAAGGCCCATTGAGTCAGTTGTGTGAAGAAGACGTTTCTCTCTGACTGGGACCCCAGGGACCCGCCGCAACTGCCTCCCGAAGGTCACTTTCCGGAAATTGTTTTGTTGTTCACTGTTGCTGTTTTTTGTGAACCAGTTGACTCTGCGGTGGCCTCTGCGGATCCAGGCGTTGAGGGCTCGGCCCCCTGGCACCCCCCCTCATCGAAAAAGTTATATATACCCCTTCAATTTGAATCACACGTACTATTGTCAAACAATGTTGAATCAGATTTTTGACTGAAGTTGGGCCCCCTTGATCCTGTTGAAAGAACTTTGTGTCCCCAAGTTTGTCCCTTTGAGGGTAGGCTGTGGGTCGAGACAGAGGTTTTCTCCCCACGCCTGGATCCACCAGAGGGGGCGATTTGCGGTTCGTTCCCTGATGGCAAACTGCAGTGCGCATGTTTCTCAGAAAGCAGCTGTGGCGGGAAGAGCACATTGCGAGAAGAGGCAGATGCCTCTGGAAGCTGTGTCGTCCTCATCAGGAGGAGCCATGGAGTGCGCATGCCCTGCACATGCTTCCAACACTGATTGAGACATTAACTCTGATTTGGGCCGCACTGTCTTCCTGGAAAAAGTGGCAGAATTCGATTGACTGCAGCACTTGCGTTGGACGAAGCTGTATGTCCAGAGCTCCAGACTTCAGAGCCACCATGCTTAATTCGCCTCTTGCTTCTTTTGTCTGGTTGCAATTTAGGAGCCTCCAATTTCACTTGACTGTGGTCTGAGAGCCTCCGTGGCCTCTATCGCGAGCCTGAGCTTCGAGTGGGCCCCAGAGTGCACACAGAGCGGGGGAAGGCTTTTAGCCTGTTCAGCCCGTTTACTTGTGCGATGCATTGAGGGGCCTGGTGCTTACTGACTTGTACAGGGACACAACGCACGACGCATCCAGTGTGAACAAAGATCTGAATTTTGAGTTTGTGTCTGTTTCAAGACATGCTTGTAAACACACACAAACACAACACTGCAACATCCCAGCCAACAGCAAAACAATCAATGGGCCAAGAAAATGTTGCAAATTGGAAGTGCTCGGTTCCCAGGGCCGTGACTAGGGTGTCCTTGCTGCCTCGAGACATGCGGCGTTGTCCTTGGAGTTGCCTTGTGCAGCACCCAGCGGCCGCGTTCCGGAGTCTCAGTTCCAATCACTCCCGACCACACACACACACACACACACACACACACACACACACACACACACACACACACATACATACTCACTCACTGACTACCTCTCTCTCTCTCTCTCTCTCTCTCTCTCTCTC
>JAAUXT010127582.1_pt1 | contig 13875 bp, 14 predicted proteins | sample 7278171 | NCBI WGS metagenome assembly JAAUXT01 (sample SAMN14350112, study PRJNA611818) | marine sediment metagenome | isolation source: surface marine sediment (1.8m) | place: French Polynesia: Moorea | collected 2018-08 | reverse complement strand
TGAAATCAGAGTGAGCGAAATCAGAGGGAGCAAAATCAGAGTGAGCGAAATCAGAGTGAGCGAAATCAGAATTTCCTCAAATCACCGTGAGCTCCATGGAGCTATTTTTTTTCGAGACCGCGAGTGATGGAGTGTTCGGGAGGGGGGTTTTGTTGGGGTCCACCGTGGTGGGGCTGGCTGAGCCTTGCAGAACCACGCTGACCTCTCGCAGTCTCGCAGATCCATTTTGCGTTGGCGCCACAAAGTCAAAATGCTTTCTCTTTTGGGTCAGTCACGATTGTGAATCCCTTCGAGTTGACCTGAACAAAAGAACTATCACTGGCATTGTGTTTATTACATGACGAGAATTGAACATGATTGACACATATCGACCGTAAGATTGTTGCCAGGTCGCATGTTGGCACAAAATTAGGTTCATAACGAGAATTGAGATGACATGTGGGTGGTACAAGAAACGTCATTTGCTATTCAATTCATTTTTCAAAGTCGGAGACAATTACGCCTGTGGCGTCTGTTTCTCAGAATAGTTCGCATGTTGTTCACGATCTGGAGAAGACGCTTCCATGGAGTTTTTTGCTGACCACATCTGTCTCCAGACGAGAACGTTCAGCTGCGGTGATGCGTCCAACACACGACCCCAGCACGGAGACGCAGGGGCACAAACTAGGCACACGTGGTGCGCTGACAGCAGGCGCTCCAGAGTCCATTGGAATTGAGGATTTCGGAGTCTCAACTCTTGCAGAAGCCGCAGATTTGAATCCCACAGGACATGACTTCACGGCAGCTGAAAGTTCCTATTTTCCGAAAAGTGCGAAGCGCTATGGCAAAGATGGAACAGGAAACGAGAAGCTGTCCACATCGGCGTTCTCGCGAACGAGCTCTGGTTGTGTGTCGAGTCCCTTGAAGGACAGCAATCCATCAAAAGACGGGTCTCTTCTGCCCACGTGTGGGGTTTGTCTGAGCCTTCATCAAATTAGTGCGTGTGTTCTCCTCTCACGGAGCGGACGACATTTCTCTCCGTTACGCAAAAGATACAGCACCATCACATTGACAGTCACAGGACCAAGTCATTTCTGTTGCTTTCTCCGGACTTTTTGTCACCTGTTGATGTGTTTTCACGGATGCATCTGACTTTTGGTCCGTGCGACTCTGAAGCGTGGGACTCTGATTTCAACTGAGAACAAACATGATGTTTGTAAAGTTTGCGCCTTTGGGTGCAAATTCTGAGGGGAACAGGGTGGATCGGGTTGGGGAAGGGGTGCATGAAATGACAAGAGCGTCTGGCCAATTTAATTCTCACGTTGAAATCAGTGGGCACAGGCCAATCAGAGCCTTGATGAGTTTCAGAGGGCGGCCATTTCAGGTGGGAACTGAAAATGGTCAGAGACTCAGGTCTCCTAGTTCGGTTTGTCTGGCCGTTTCAAAACACTAGGCCTCTGGATCGTGTTCTCGCACGCAGCTATTTTGAAAACACATCAAATCATGCCACTCCTGTGTTCAGACAGCAGGGCCCATTGCTTTCCCAGCGTCAGTTCAGGGCACACTGCGTTCGACTTCAGTCATTTTCAAGTTCTAAATTGTAACGAGACGTCACAGTTCAACAGCTTGTACACATCACAAAACCGTTCCGAGGTTCACTGGTTTCAGTTGTGGTGTGGTGACTCCTTTGTCATCACCACTGAGACGAGTACCACGTGAACACGAGGGCGATGGAGAAAGTCTCATTGATATGCTAGTGGGGCACGTCGCACTGCAGCACTCCATCACGGCTTCAACTCCTCAAGTCACGTGTCGTCGCCTCATGACTTCCGGCTCATGGGCGGGCTCCGGGTCAGTTTGTGCTCGATGCGCGACTTGTAGGGCGACGTGTAGACGATGCTGTTGCGCGTGTTTCCGGCCGTGGACCTGATGGACGAGAAGCGGTACCACGACGCCTCGCGCCCCGACGCCCGCCGCTTGAAGTGCTTGTACTTGCTCTTGAACTGGGCCAGAACCTCGGCGGTCCCGAGGCAGTACAATATAGCGACGAAGATACCCTGCAACGGGGAGAAATAAGCATTTGTTTTCCTGTGAAAAATACGAACAGACAGACACACGCGTTTGTTTCTCGAGTTTTGTCGGCATGTGCTCGTGCACTGAACTTCCCGTGTTGACATACTGTTGAGCACTGAGCACTGAGCACTGGAGAGACAATGCACCAAAGCACGTGCAGATCCTCCAGGCAAGTCAAACGTTCGTTTCGACCGCCAAAGCTGTTCGTGACTTCATCAAGATCTGGGAACAGAAACCGCTGGCAACACAGTTTGAGTTTGTAAGTGGCTCTGGTGATTCTCAGTGGCAAATGTGGAACTTGATGAAGGCAGCACGACCCTCAAGGGCCCCTGAAATTTCAAATGGTTCAAAAAGAAGAGGGGCTGAAAAACTTATTGCGAATCATCAGGTGAGTCTATGAGGCCCCTGGTTCCGCAGCTGAAGCAGTTGTCCTGGATGTCAGACGCCCACGTGAACCGACAGACCCCATTCCTTTCATTTAAACTTTAGTTGTGCTTGAGAATCCAGGTTCATTTTACAGTGATTCTGTGCATTGTGCGATGAAAACGGAAACTCACCTGTGCGAGCGTTCTCATCATGTGGTAGAAATGCTCAAAACAGGCCTGCGTGCTTTGATCTGTTGTGCCCGAGTGTTGACAAAACCAAACCCAAAAACCTGACCCTTGTGTTTCTGACAGGTCCTCAGAGACTGACGCTGAGCAGAACATGTACTGAACGACTGACCTGTGAGTTTCTGATGACGCAGGAGAAGTACTCGTAGGCGACGTTGTCGACGTCGTTGTAGATGACGAGCAGCGCCTGGAGTCCGAACAGCGGCGTCAGCATGAGCGCCGCCTTGAAGCCGCGCCGCGCGTTGCTCGTGTTGCCCGGGTTCGCCTGCAGCTTGCACAGGATGATGCGCAGGATGTTGCACAGGAACACGATGTTCACCTGCAGCGAGAGGCGGGTCTGTTCACACTGCAGCAGTTGGGTTCTGTTCAAAGGGAGGGGATGGAGAAGGCGGTTGAACCGGGTTGACAAGGAAGCACAGACGCAGCGCAGGTGGTGGGGAAAAGAAAGCACCTGTGGGCTGACACGCTTTGTGTCAAAGTCAACCTGGTGAAGGGAGGTGGACGTGTTCAGGAAAAGCGTGAGGACCTTGTCAAAGAGGGGATGAGGAACGACACTCACTGGGGGCGTTGTGCCTTGGGTTCCAGTCAATACCTGGGAGATGCGACATCGCTTGTTGTCCCCAGCTTCACAGCCGCGCAGCTTAATTGCTGGCTTAATTGGCTCAGATATTGTGGACGGCGTTTACCGTCCCTGGATAAGGCTGTGAAGTGGCTTGGTGGTCAGTTGCGAGTTTTATCCACATTTGAGGTCAAGAGGATTTGAGGTCTCAAGGTTTGCCGTCTCACTCGAAACAACCTGCAGTGACACGAGCGGATTCACGGGCTCATCTGAGATTCACTCTGTTGCCTACATTTGTGCCGTGAGATTCTTAGCACCCAGTTTCAGGCCCGCTGGGGCTGACTCCTCGAACCAAATCCTGGATCCATCCCTGGGAACAAACTGTGTTTGTTGGAGCGCAGATGGTCATTGACGCTTCCGGTCTCAGATTGGAGAAACCCAGATGTGATTGGGCCATAAAGTGCAGTGTGGACGTCACAGCTTCATTGTTACAGCTGCAGTAAAATAGCCGCGCGAGGCTTCGGTGGACATGGACCTGCAGCAGGGCTCACCGGGGGGTCACGCCTTGGGTCAGCCGAGGTTGCATTGAGCGACACAGCACCCAGAGAAAGGGTCAGGGATTTCCTGAACAACGGCTAAAGGCTGCCTGCACACGTCCAGAAAACACTTACTTGCAAAGAAACCCCCCAAATGGAGATTTTTGATGAAGACACTCGCCAGGGACATTTTGGACCCTCAAGAACTCCCGTTTGAGACCCCACCCACGGAACCTCCGTGGAACCCCAGGGACCAATACTCTCCTCAGGTTCCAAGGTTCTCCAAACCTCATGGCTCCCCTGCATACTGCAGAAAATGCTGCTTTCAATGTGGTTTTCCCAAAGCTGAATTCATGCAAAACATTGTGACCATGAATATTCTGCAAGAAAATTTCAGATACAGGAAGGATCCAATTGCACCAGAGTGGGATTGTGAGCGGTCGAACGAGGCACGATGCAGGGGATGCGGATTTCAACCTCGTTTTCAACCTGTCAATTTGATTGGAATCCCCCACAAATCACGTGTGCGCTTTTTTTGTCGCCTGCTTCATTGTGCGCCAACATTTCCACGGTGAGCACTGAGTGGACTTCACGTGAAACAGCTTCCGTTGCATCAGCATCAAGAGGGCGATACAGGATGCGTTGTCTCCATCGACTTCGGACGCCCACACTGACCCAGGTTACACCTTTGTTCGTCAGCCCACGGAAGGAAACAGGGAGGGGAGATCATCCCAAAATTGGACACTGGAGGGAGCGTGCAAAATTGAGAACTGGAGCCCGTGAGGAGTAACAATATCAATGTTGTGCATTCTTCCCGGAAGAAGAAGGATCTCAAACTTTCTGCAAACTTTCTGCAAGCGGGACTGAGTCTGAGAAATGTTCTGGTTTGTTTTTTGTCCCGAATTTGCAAGAAGAACACGTCGCTGGAGCGGCGTTCCGATCCCCCGGGGACGCATTGCGCGCAGAGGTACACCTGTGTACCTTCAGAAATACTGCGAACAGTCATCCATACTCACAAGGAGACAGGAGAGATTAGGAATGTAGATGATCCATTCATAATACATGTACTGAGACGCCCAGCAACCCCGCCTGAAAACAAACAACACAGTGTGGTTAGGTCATCTGTCTTGTGATGGTCTATTGCGGGCCGCGACCCGGCGCATAGGGCAACTCCTCTGGGGACAGATCATCTATCGCTCCCAACTTTCTTGGGCTGCGACGACCGTAGACGACAGCGAGTTTATTTTACGACGGACTCCTGGGATTCTTTGACAAAGAGTTGATGAAGAACACGGTACATAAAACTTGGAGTAAATTCGGCATCCCCGTCATGGCAACAAAGCTCATCGCGACGTCTGTTTGCGTTCAGCAAGCTGCATTGACTGAGACTGGGAGACGTCCAATGAAATTTCCCTACGCTCTCCACGAGAACAAGACGGATGTACAGTGCATGATATTGTTGTATCAAAAGATGAAAGGCGCATTATCTCATTTACAAACACTCCTCTCTTGTGCGCTTTTGATTAACAATTGTCGATACATTTTAATCATAGTTCTTTTGAAGCTGTGCTTTTGTTATCGTGGGTGTGTTCGATTTCCGCGCCGAACCACTGCGGCCTGTTCGGCCCCGTCGACGCCAACGAGAAGGGTCATCTTGCGCTCACAGTGCATGGGCTCGGGGCAGCGGTCAGAACCCAAGAGCCCCCTGTCCCTTGTCCAGCTTCGTTCAGTTTGGTGAAGTGGGTGTTCAGAAAAGTAAAGCCTTGCCACAATGTGAACAAAGTGTTGACAAATTTTGGCCAAGGCGAAAAATTAAATCAACTCCCCGGTTTTCTGTCAAATCCTCACGGGGAGTTTGTCAAGTCTGTGGTAAATTCAATCAAAGTCTTCGGAAAATTCTCTCAAAATTTCATTTTGGTTTCACGAAAGCTTGGTGAAAATCTAACAAGGAACGTGCCTGTTTAGATCTATGTGATGTGCTTTTTTGGAGGCGAGCTTTGGATGCTGCGTCTGCTTGTTGTGGTGAACTCGGCTTGGCCAGATCACCTTATCTTGACTCAGGTGAAGTCACAAGAAGGTATCACCACGCACAGATACACAAGCGCGCATACAGGTGGTGAAATCTTGCACTCACACCGTGGGCTGAGAAAACATTTTGTTGTTTGGCTGAGACGAGGGACAAACCGCGATGCGCTCGGAGCGTAAGTCGAACACCCCCGTCGACACGTAGGTACATGTACTCACTGACTGTCGTCGTCCACGGAGCGAATGATGGCGTACGTGATTGACGGGATCAATGGCAGAGCTGTGGAAGAAAGGAAGCAGTTCATGTTTCCTGGGTGTGCCTTTCCCCTTCCAGGCTGAGCCTTTCGCACCTACACAAAGGTCTCACTGCACGAGTTCTTTCATTTCGGACACCGGGTGAATAATTCGCGCGCCTCATCAGAGACAATGCCTGGACAATCAACTGGCCAGGAAGCGTCCCCGACTCCGTGAAGCCGGTCCAATTGAACCGAGGCACCCAGTTCCGAGGCCTTTCATCAGGGCATCGCCGTCTGACTCGATGGGCTGTTTGCGTGACCGAAACGGGATGAATTCTGCAGACGACACTAAACTTTCTTTGGAACGTGCTTCGTTTCTGAAATGACTTTCACCTTCTGTTTTGTGGCCTGAAAATCTCCGTTGATTTCCAGCGGAAGGAATCACGCGCGGAATGGGCAATTTTTATCGCGACGATTCGTGTTAATTAAAAACGTGCGGCAAGAACCGGAAACAAACGAGGGACGTTCACGATGTTCTTGTTCCAACGCTATTCTGGACAGACGAATAATCGCAGTTTTTGGAGAAGGTCTTTTGTTTTGAAGAAACTACGAGACGCCTGATGTTCACATTGTTCACATGAATCCGGAACTTGAACATTTTGAGTGGCCCTCGTACACGACTAAAAGCGGAAGTGAGGCCCGCAGATCTATTTCGGGCTCGGCCGACTCGGGTCGGGAAGTTTCACCTGCCGCACAACAAGCTCGAGTCACGCATTGCACGATCGTGACCATGAAACCGATCTCGGACCATATTTGTTTCTTTCGTTTGTCTCTTTTGCGACAAAAAAAAAACACGAAGCTGTTTTCGGTAATTCTCTCGAAATACATTCAAACGAGTAATTAGTCCACATTTGACGAAAATAGAAACAGACTCTCAGAAGTAGAGCAACAAATAGACAGTTTACGCTGACGTGAGCGCTTTACCAATGGCTCAGTCCAGGGCTAGAGCACCTCCGACTCTGAAAAAAATTCCCTCCTTTCTTTGCACCGCAGTTGCAAGTGTTTGTTTTTCCAAGGCTGGAGTCAGTTCGCTCGCCCCCACCCTTTGTTGTCAATCCTGGACTCGGCGGAGAAGAGACGAGAGAAGATGTGGGAGCGCGCGGTGAATACAGAAGCGACTCGACTCACCCCAGCCGACCAGGTAGAGCGGGATGAGGCTGGACGGCGGCTCAAACACGTTCGTCGTTATTCTGTGCAGATAGTACCCTTCACACGCCATCCAGAAGTAATTCGTCATGCCGAAATGGATTTTAAAGAAAGACAGAAGCCTGCACCAAGGCTGCAATGGAAGAAAAAAAGCCTTTGAGTGAAGGGAACCCGTTTGGGAAAGAAGCTCCGCATCTTGTCAAAGTTTGGAAAGGTTTCAGATGTTTTTGAACAGATCATTGAAACGTAGCATCGTAAAGTTTTGTTGGAGAGTCTCATAAACCAGATGCTTCTCAGTGTAGACCCTGAATGGGCCTGACAGGGAAAGCGAAGAAATGGAGATGGGACGATTTGTGGAGGTCTGCGTCGCAGCGGCAGCGATCAGCACACGCAGGGAACCAGCTCAAATGAACAAAAGGCCTGAGACTTTCTATTGTTGTGTGAATCACTTGAAATCAAGACAAATACACTGACCGGGTCTCTGTGGATGACTGTATTGGATGGCTTCCCGCGGAGCAGGTCGTAGTGAACCAGCATGTCCCACAGAATGGTGCAAACACAGCTCAGCGTTAACGACACGAAGAAGTGGATGTGCATCCGGATTCTGTTCTGAGACCTCAAGTACCTGCAGAAAAAGAGCAGACGCATTGAGATGCGGGGCGGGGCTGATCGCGCTCGGGAGGCTCTTCAGTGAACGGAAGGAGTTGGCTGCAGTCGGGGATTCGGGTGGACCCGACAGCTGGTCATTGAACAGTGATACATGTACCAACAGGGCAGATTCTCACTTCAACAACAGAAGCGATTGTTGACACAGCCCACAATTTTTGGGGAGAGAAGTTGCTTTTGGGACCCCGGGAGAGGAGAGAGGTCCCCCCGTCGCCCTGGATCCACCCCTGGGGCGGCCACAGCTGCAGAGTGAAGTCATCTGCGGCGGGCGTGGCCGGGGTGAAACAGCGTGATTACCACTGCGATTCCGCGCGAGCCTCGCATCTGCGTCTTCTGTCGTAAATCGGATCGGCGGCGAACACGTGGGACGCAGCTCAAGGTCACTTCCGGTCCTCAACAGGGTTGTTTTTGTTTTGACAAAAAAGAGTCACGTGTGTGTGGGGGCAAACATCACCTTCTGGATGATGAGTCCTTGGCGAATCCATGATTAAGGTCAGTCAGAACCCAAACCTTGGGTGGGGGGGCACAATTCAACTTCTAAAACGCAAAACGTGCATGTGACGCACAATTGAGGGTCAAGTTACCTTTATGCGAGGGGCGGGAGGAGGTCAAGGGGCCCATGTCCCATGAATCCGCTGCAGCGAGTCCGTTCAAATACAGCTGTGATTCCCAGTGCGCAAAGGTTGAGGAGTTGGAAGAAACACGAGCGAAGATCTTTTGATGGACGACCGTAATTGAATTAACCTATTTTGTCGCAAGATGGAACTCACTTTGAAGACAGCGGGACAAGTGTCCATTTCTCCATCCAGGTTTTCACAAAGAGGAGACACCGACAGGTTGATGGGGTTCTGGGGCGGATCCTTGTAGGTGGGTCAAGACCCCACCCTCACCGCGGAAGCTCGTACATGTATCCCTTTTGTTTCGTGTTCCAGGGCGGAGCATATCACTTTTCAAAGGTGGTGTTAGTTTTTTGTAGGAATGTTGGGCCCCATCCAGGCCCTGTCCTGGGTCCGCCCCTGGGGCTTAAAGTTTGGTGTGGAGACAGAGAAAAGGAGGCTCACTTGAAACCGACGAAGATTCCTATTGCAGGGAGGAGGGTGAGGACGCTGAGCGCGCTGAAGGCCACCGCGATGTAAACCATCTGCACGAACCTCTGAATGGGAGAAAAACTTCATCCATTTCATCCCGCTCCGCTGCAGACAGAAGCAAGATGGATCTGACTCGGAAAGCGAATCCGCAAAGTGGTCTGAAGTCTTTTGCAAGAAGTCCGTAAAAGGAGATAGAGTGATTAGAACACATGAACTTGCAGATTCTGCGCAGAAGAGACGGAGCCTACAGGAACTGATAGATCGCGTGTTGGGACATAATCAACCGAGTCAGCAGGCGCATTTGCATTTGTAATTTGCGCACTTGGGGGATTGCAAGTCCGCGGGAGCACACACGGGGCGGCGACGGAGCGGTTCCCACACACACTCGCCGCGCTACTCGCGGCCGGCGCTGTTACCTGTTGGTCCATGCAGGGCGTGTAGTCGGTCCACTCCATCCCGGTGTTCTTCATCCAGGTCCCGTTGTGCGTGCATCGCTTCACTCCGCTCTCTGCCAATCAAGAGCAGAAAGGGCTCCTGAGTGCCACAATGTTCCACCAAGACGGGTGGTAGTCTCATTGTTTGAGTCTTGTTTGCATCTCACCATTTCCCCTCTTCCCACATCAGAGAAAACAGTCGGGAAAGAGAATCTGCCGTGGGAGAAGAACAAACCCAGGAGGCACGAGGCCCCAACCACGTGTGGGTCGTAAAGGCGCAACTCTGCACATCCCACGATCAAATCTTGAACTGAAAAAGAATTCGCTTGACCCAAATCTTCGTGGTACTTGAAAAGGCGCCTAACTTCCGCCGTGGTGAACCCACGAAGCAAAACGAACGAGTAAGACGCGACAATGGAGAAGCCATGTTGTTTTGATGCTGCTAATTTATCGCTGTTTCCCCACTCTGATGCTACTTTGGTAAAGAGCAGATGTTTAGGATTTCCTCTTGCAGCGTTGTTTGATTTGTTGGACGCAGGGTGAGATTCATGGCTCGGTAGACGCGGAGCCGCTGCAGATTTCTCCGGACACACAGACCTTGCAGCGATAAGGCTCCCTCACCGAGAGGACTTTGCCACTGAATAATCTGATAGGACCGGGGCTTTTTTACGAGCGAGATCGATGAACAACTTGTTTTACTTGAGTAATCCACGAATCTGGAGCTGATGAAGGGCGGGCATCGGTTGTGCACGGTGGCTCCGGGGGTGGAGTCGTCCCAGCAGCTGTATCCGTCCCAGGTCCGCGGGCAGAAGCCGGGACCCGCTTCCGCCTTCGCGTCCGGTTGTTTCGGCGGTAACCGCAATTGTCGCTCACAGCACGCACTCGCTGACATGCAACACGCCTGCCACCGCCGACACCCGTCCTCGTCGAAGTATTTGCAGATCTGTTTGATGGAACTGTCATTGTTCCAGTAGGGCTCGATGATGGGGCGGTGCTGCGGCAGCGGCGCGCTGCGGCCCCCGGAGATGTTGTGCGTCGGGAGGCGCAGGAACTCCCCGTTCCTCCCGGCGAGCACGAGCGGCGCGCGCTCCTTGTTCTCTTGCTGGTACAGAAAGGTGAAGCACATGGAGCAGCTCCTCAGGTTGAAGATGGCGGGCGGCAGGAACCCGAACCGGTCCCGACACTGCTGCGCGCTGCTCACCGCCACCAGAATCTGAAGCGAAGCGAAGAGAAAGAGCCGTCACCGGGATGTCGTCAGACCAAGGACAAGGCGGGGCTGTTCTGGACAGCGGGACCGATGCGCAAACAGAGAGCGGAACTCGGGCGTGCAGGCGGGTGGGCGGGGGGCGGGGGCGTCCATCCTGCAGTGTATCCGCTCTCCTCGTCAGACGGCATCCCACGGGCGGAGTGGAGTCCGTGGATCCCAACATTAAAAATTTTTGATTTGGGGCAAATGAAAATGCTTGATTTGCGAAATTTTACATCTGGAAAAAAACTAGTTTTCTGTGGAAAATCAAGGGATCGGCTGCGGGTCCCCAGAGCCTTCCCTTGTTTGGATTATATCCCGCGGAGGGCACTACGTTTTGTGAAATCGTTTCTGTGACAAAATCCACCTCAAAGCACCCAATCTGCTCTGGGTCCCCTTCGCCCTGATTGCCGCCGGTGTTATAATTTGCTCCTTATGAGAAGGTCGCTGCGCTCACAGGCTTCTCTCATACAGCTAAATAATGAATAGATATTCTGGTCTGACAGGTCATAAATGTCGAGGTCGGTGCGTAACTTTTTCAGATAATGGCTCCCTATCTGAGGGAAATTGACTTCCCTGTGTCCACGGGGATGATCCACAGGCCTCGCGCCGGTGTGTGCACCTGTGAGCTCGCTCGTATCTCTGCGTTTGGCTCAACGTTGTGAAACTTTGTTCTGAGTTGAAGACTGAGCCCAGAAAAACGCTTGTTTGTGTTTTATGGCTCTTTTCGTCAGGGTTGAGCCCTTTGTGAAGCTAGGAGTCCACGAGGAGCCGTATCTGCGGCTTCGTTATTGGGTAAATGTCACGTGAAGCGGAGAAAGCGCGCCCGCCCGAGCGCTGATGCAGTCAGACAGCCCTGGCGCGGTCAACTCGGCGCCGTCACCGCCACCGCGACCTTCGTGATTAAAATCTGCGGTGCGGTGACGCCACAGCTGCTGAGGCGGGGATCCAGTGTGTGTGTGTGTGTGTGTGTGTGTGTGTGTGTGTGTGTGTTTGTGTGTGTGTGTGTGTGCGTGTGTGTTATGTCTGTGTTCCTGCAATCTCAACTTCCCTGAACATGTCAAATCCACGCAACATTCGGCACCGCAGGCATGAAATGTTTTCACTTCAAATGGCTTTTTTTCCAAATTAGGAATCGTCAACCCCCAACCCCATCCCCTGGAGGTTGACATCGTGGACCCGCCTCCACTGCGAGTCGAGTTAACGCGGCACGTTCTTCTCGGTAAGTCGTGGATCAATCTGATTCCTTGAGGAGTTATAGTCTTCAGTGGCAGGGATGTGAATTATGTTGTCCCAGTTTGTGCTGTGTGTCTCACCTTCTGAGACGAGTTTTCTTTCTGATTGCCATTCGACTGAAGGGTAACTGCAGAGGTTGGGTCAGAGGTTGGTTTGATTGCCTTTGGCAATGGCGCGCGTGTGGGTGTGCGTGTGCAAATAGTGTAGGCAAGCGTGCAGTTTCTGTGTGCATGTGTGTGCGTGTGTGCGTTTCATGCAAGAGCGCTAATGGTTCCCAAGTTGTAGTGATCTCCACGTGTTGCTGCGGTCCCTCCCTGCGCTCCTGTATCATCTGTTCAAAAGTACAGACGTCAAACAGCTGCTGGAGCCAGACAAAATATCACGACAGCTCATCAGGCATTCAGGATCACAATGTGTTTTACATCGAGACCCCAGGGACGTGGCTCATTTATTCCACGGACCCCGTGACAGTGCTTCCCAGTGTTCACAACCACCAGCTAAAGGCATTGTAGTTGTGGTCTTCACAACATCATCAGATTAAATTGGTTCTGTCAGAAGCAGAAAGGGGAATGCAGACACGAAACATGGACAGCGAAGTACAGACTGGTGTTGACTGCGCCACACAGGAACGGGTCCTGTGAGGGGAGCCAGGTCGCGCAACTCAGGTTCCGCTGAGGTGCAGGCCCCGGACCACGTCCTTGATTCAAGGTTGCAACAAGAGCGAACCTTTGCGTGATTCGAGTCAACTTCAAAGTGGAGTCTTGTCCGGTGGATCACACGGATCTGCCGGAATAGTGGCCTTCACTGTGCTCCAGGGAACCACGAGTTGCCTGCCAATCAATCACGGGGACCCGGACCAGACACGGCTATTTGTCTTCGTGCATCGCACTACTGTGACACCGTGTTCAGGACCTGAACTCACTCGGCGAGGTCTGCCTGCACGCCCGGCGCCGTCCGAAGTTTCGTCTCGAATCGTCAGACTGGCCTCGGGCGTGCAGCGAGTTCAAGCATTCGTACCAAAAACCCTTGCCCGTTCCACACAGGATCCAGCTGTCAATGGGCAGCAGTCACTTTGGCAGCCAGTCTGCTGAATAACATGCAACCAAGACCACACCAATTGGTAATCAACGTCATCACGTTGCAACGTGAGTGGATACGGTCTGCGGACCGTCAGCTGAGCGTTCAAACCGCCTTTTTGAATCACGCAATCCATCATAGTCGTCGACGCAGTCCCCGTGGGACCTGCATTTGAGTTGGCCTGATCCTCTCGTGCCAAACCTGTGTGTCTGGTTGCGTGTGTTTGTGGTTACCACGACTGCTGGGCACGCAGAAAAAAATCAACAACCATTGGTGAAGCAGATGCGAGAGCTTCATCCCCGGGCTCGCGTGTGTTGATGTGGGTTAATTGCAGGAAGCATAAAACGCTGCGTGTTTGATTTATCCGCGCCTCCTTTTGAGCAAATTACCTGAGGATTACGCACTGCGTGTTCCCACGGGTCGCATCGTGACGACGCAGCCGCTCTGCAGGCCAAAGTGTCCGCCGGGGCTTTGGGACAACAGTCAGTGTACGAGGTCGATCTCATAACTTTCCACTATGATCGAATAAAAACACGACGACTGGAGCGATTTCAACCAAACTTCTTGAGCATCCAAAATACATGCCAAACTTTCAATTCAGACCATAAAAAACATGCAAATAAGGTGTAAACGAAGGTAAAAATGTCAACAACACATGCTCAAAGAGACTGTCTGTCGGCAAAACAGTGTTCAAGGGAAATCAGAATCCTCATCATCCTGAGCCTGCTGCAGTTCTTGGGCCAATTCTGGTGCAATTTCCTCCCCATTGACATGCCAGCCCTCGAAATAATCGCCCCTTTGGTTGAGGCATTTGGTCCACCTTCGAGGCAGCTCCAACAAGGCAGCTCTGAACATGTCTGGGGTGATGTTCTTGAGAGCTTTGTCCACAGCAGCCTGCACCTC
>JAAUXT010114318.1_pt1 | contig 13875 bp, 18 predicted proteins | sample 7278171 | NCBI WGS metagenome assembly JAAUXT01 (sample SAMN14350112, study PRJNA611818) | marine sediment metagenome | isolation source: surface marine sediment (1.8m) | place: French Polynesia: Moorea | collected 2018-08 | reverse complement strand
GAAGCTCTGAACACACGCGCGTCATGGTCCTTCCCTGGGGGACCCACCACAACCGAGGAAAACCGCATGTCATGGACAGCTGTAATCTGGCAGTTCATCGTGAACCTTTTCGTCCGGTTCGAGAAATAGTCTTGAGGAAAGAATCTGTCAGGTGGGCGTGCGATCTGAATGTGCGTCCCATCAATAGCTCCAATCACCCCTGGGAAGCTGTACTTGTCCTCGTAATATTCAGATATATCTTTCTGCTCACGTTTCGAAGGCCATGACACAAAGGTTGACAACAAATCATTTGACAACACTGACAACACAGCAAAAACGTGCTCAAACATTGTCGATCTTGACACACCGAACTTGTCAGCCCCTTGAAAGTACTTGGCTTCGTGAGCCACAAAATGCAAACACATCAGTAGCTGTTTGTGTAAGGGCACAGCATCACGACCACCACCTGCAAAGAAACATAACATGCTCTTTAAATTGGGGTGGGGGGGTGTAGACAGCATCAGATTCCGTAAATAATGCGCGTCACATATTTCAGTGCAATGAACACAAGTTGTTGACGAACTCAACATTAACACCCAAAACAGCTTCTGTAAATAATTTCCCAACCAAATTCTTACTGTTTTTGGCATCAGCCAAGAAGGGAGCAATGTCTCTCAGCAAACTTTCAGCTGTTGATGGCAGCATACGAAAGAACTCCCTCCACTGATTCCCTGTGTAGTGTGCCAAATGGGTCTCCACAAAGCCAACTTCCTTCGCAATGTCCTCCCGCAACCTGTGACAAGTCATCATACCCAAATGCAAATGACATTTTCTTTTGGAAGGGGGGGGCCTTTTCTTTCGTGAAACTGATCGAAATACGCCATCAGAAACTGACTCACAGTGCTGTGAATTGCGCTACCATGACCAACAACTCTTCGTCATCCGTGTCTTGAGACCTTTGCTGTTTCCGAAACGTGTTCAGTACATCTGTGATCACTCCGAAGGCCACACTGAACACTCTTTTTCGCCCCACATCCATCGTAGATCTACACCAAACAGGCTGAATCTGTTCAGAACCCCTTCCTCACAGTCAGGAGACAATCCAAAGCACATAACTCGAGTCAAAAGTCGACAAAAAAAGGCTCTGAAGCACAAAAACACGTCTTACCTCAAGAAAACTTGCCACTTGTTTTGTTTTGGCGGGACGTGACGTCACGTGTTTCCGGTAAAACCTGTGGTAGACCTGTTCGATTGCAAGAAGAATCTGCGGTAGAGGCAGTTTGCTGTGGGTGCAAACTCGACCAGAAATTTGCGGTGCAATCGAATAGGCCCCTGGAGATCCTAGTTTCTAGTCGTTTCAGGTCCCAACCTAAAAAGGCCAGACACCCGTGCCTCGTGATTTCATTGCACCGGGTACCCATTGTTGTTGTTGTTCAGGGTTGCTGTGGAGCCGTGGAGCTTCGGAGACCTGACTCTCCACAGCGAGGGGCTGACGGGCCTCAAGAGTCTACACGTGCGGCAGCTCGAGTGTATGGGATACAAAATTGTTCAGGCAAGTGATTTCCACTTCCAATTTAACACGTTCGTCAAAGTGGTCATATTTTCCCTGACACATCCGAAATATTTTTGCCCAAAGTGCCTTCCACGATTTTGAAGCCAGGCACGTGCCCACACAGATAAGTATTCTTGTTTGCTTCTCAGGTCCCACACACAGAATGGAGTCGCTTGCGCACGACTGTCAACAAAGTGAAATATCTCACGAACAAAATCGAAGCAGCTGTGAAGGGACAGCAAGCTAGCTGACGCTCAAACTGAAAGTGAGACACAGAAGGACACAGAGAATGGCACAACCTTTCCATAGCTTCGTGCCTGCGTGCAAAGGGACAAAACAGAGTGGAGGAAAGGATACTCGTGTGTCGGTGGAGGCGAGTGGCTGCTTCTCCGAGTCCAGGGATATTTGGCTGAGACTCCGTCCTGCCAGTTCCCGAAGGGTGCCATGTGATGTGCTGCGTCAGTTTCACTGGGGAGTTTTAGCAAACAGCCCGGAACCCAAGAAACGCAAATGCAATCGCAACTTTTGGCATGGTGTGATATATCTCGTCAAAATTTTCGTTTGCGTTTCCAGATTGTGGGCTGTTTGCTTGAACTCACCAGCCAGTGGTTTCTTCCCAAACGAAGCATAATCGGCTGTCTCAGGCTGACGAGAGTGAAAAAGAGGACGTGCGTCTGACAAGTTCACGAAACTGCAAACGAACACACAAACCGTTTTGTGTGTATACGTGTCTTGTCTTCTGGGCATGCAAAATGTTTCTGCTTCTCAGTATCATTGGGGCAGATCTCGGCCCACTCTGTCAGTCTGTTTTGCAAGATCATCAATAAATGTGGGAACAAAATCTTTTGGCTTCGTTTGACTCGAACAAGCGTTTCGGTTGAAAAGCGCAAATTTCACCGAGGCAAAGGAAGGCAGCTCTTGGTTTGTGATGGCTGCAGAGACTTTCTTGTCTACGGGTGTCGAAGGCTTATTTCCGAAGAAGGCGCAATTTTTCAAAGTTTGGGTGAGTTTTGTTCGAATTTTACACTCGTTCTTTTCCTTTGCAGTCAAAAACTGCGCTGTGTGCTCTTGTGTTGAACCTTTAAGTAAATATCACGACAAGTAGGCAGCAGTGCTTTGACAGGAAAGATTTGATTGGCCAGAAATCACACTTGCTTTCAAATGGTTGAGCGATAATACGAGTATGGTTTATGGCAGCTGCTTGAGGTTCCCCAAAAATATAATTTGGGGAAAGGCGATTGAGCGTCCTGTGTTAGACGCTGGCAGACCGAGAAATAGATACTGGATCTACTCATCCGTCATCCGTTGTGGTCTTGTCTGTTGGCAAGTTTGACAGGTGGTTTCAAGACCATTGCTCTCGCTGATCTCCACGCAGTGGTGCGTGGATCTAAATGCAAGGCTGCTTCAACAAGTTTGTCTGTCGTATGTGCCCAGTTGATAACTCTCTGCGCTTTGACTGCCTTGGATGACAGTTTTATTGGTTGGCACTCGTACTCGTACCAGGCGTTTCGAAAAGTCGCGTCCGTCATGTTTGCGCGTTGTGAGCGCCCAGCATACGAGGTAAAAAATTTTTTAGGTCCTTCATGATCAGCTGCGGCGGTGGCACTTCCCACTCTGCGACGGCACGAAATAGTCTTGTTGTGCGTGACCCTTTTGGTCGATGACGAATGCGTCTGTTTTGATGTTGACACCAGTTTGAACATGACGCACGCGACTTTTTGAAGAAGTCTGACAGCTGCTGAAGGAGCACCACCACCTGCACCAGCTGCTCAGGAGAAAGTTGTGAATCCTCACCGACGTCACTGTTTCAGCGCCATGTCTCGCGAAGATTTGCTGCGTGTCGCTGCAGAAGGCGAAGAAGGGCCTTTCCTCGAGCTGATAAAACAACATGTAAGTTCTGCAACAAAGAGGAAAAGCCTCGAGACAATTCGTGTTGGGTACGCACCAGTCTTTGGAAAGGAACGTCTGTTTAAAAGTCCGCGGCCTTCCCTCGAGTCGCGGGCTCAGTGCAATCGTGATGGTGTGTTGTTCTACGAGGGTAATACCAAAAGTCTTTGCCGTCATGTTCAGCGCTCGTACCGCTCTTGACTACAGAGAACAATGCTTTGATGGACAAGCACAAAGCCTGATCGCAGCAAGGTGCTGAACATGAGGGAAAAGACTTTTACTATCACCCTCGTATTCGTGTGGGTGTAGACAGGTGATTGAGGGGTGTGTTGAAACACCCATTGGTTACTTTGCCCCAAATGTTGCCATTTGCCAGACCAACAGTTGGTGACTTGCCCCCTCCCCCACCCTTTGGTTCTTTTACACATCCCAGCTCTTGTGCACAGTAATTGACAGAGAAAAGCACTGGTCCTTGCCAGGCAGCCACGGCTGTATGCTGGAACAATGCATGTTGTGAGCACAATGGCTGCTGTAAAGTGCCGCGGGTTCGTTTATCTGGTCTCGTGTTTTCAGGAGAGCAAGGACAGTCCGTTTGACATGAAGGAAACGATCGAGAGTCTGAACCACAAGCAGCAGGAGGAACTGTGGACGAACCTGAACCAACTGTGCACCACGACTCTGCTCGGTCTGGCCGCTGAGGAGGACGACGAGGAGGGACAGGAGGTACTCGATTCGTTCACTCCACCCCAGACAAGGTTGTTTTGTCCGTCATGCATGTTGGCAATACGAGGGGAGTCCCAAGTTCCATCAGTTCAAAAATGTTGTGTCACACAGTGTGACCATCAGAAACAGGGATGCGCCCTCAATACCTGTTGTGCGCAGATTATTGTGGACAGAAAACCAACCTGATGTTTGTATGTTCAGGGTCGTCAGAACTTAGACCACCCTCGTGACAACCCAAACAGATAGGAATGCAGTCAACAACTTCTAAACTTGGTGACTTGCACGTTCTGTCACCAGGGCATGCAGAGAGCCGGTCAGGTGCTGCAAGGAATCGTTCTCGCCGCGACAGCGGCGCTTCAACAGGAAGACCTCTTCATTCCGCTTCCGCTGGTGGAAACCGCCGTCGTGCTGCACGGTGCGTGACCACAACTTGCGATTTTTCACCATTTTCTGAATCCCACCCGTCTCAACGAGTGAGTTTCTTTACAGGGGTCTTGTTGTCTGTGCCTGACACGATGCCCAAGTTGAGCACGGGGATTGCGCGACTCTGCGAGCACTGGTGGACCCACAAGCTGCGCGACCGCGAGTCCCTGGCCGTGAACACGATCGCCTATCATCTGGAGAAATCTCTCCTCCCCACCGCACCGGTAAAATCACGGTTTTGAATCGTGTCGTTTCTGCAAGTTCACACAAACATACACAAGACACACACGCACGCACGCACGCACGCACGACACATGTACAACCAAACGCGCGGGCAGGCACGCACACACACACACACGCACACACACACACACACACACACACACACACACACACATCCTTTTGCGAGCGCCAAAGCCAACTGCTTTCCGAAAGCATCAACGACGTTTTGTGGTGTGCGTTGCCTTCACTGGCTGAACAAATGTGTTTATTCTTGGAACAGATTGCTGACATAAAGCGTGTGTGGTCACTGCGTGAATGCTTGCTCCAAGTGCAGTTTGACAACGAAAGCAGCGAACGGCTCAAAACGCTTCTAATGGAGACTCTCGCTTCCACCAAATACCTGAAGAATGATCAGGTGAGGCAGAAATTTTGAATTTTATTTCCCATTTTGGTAAATGTGAAGCGACGCTCTATTGACTCTTTTGCGTGTGTCGCTTTTTGAATTTTTCAGGGAAAGAAATTTCTGAGCTTTATTTTCGGATTATCTGTCGACTTTGTCGATAGTTTACACCAGACGATCAAAAACCAGATCCCATACTGCAGCATGTGAGTATTTTCCTCACTCAGTGAATGTACTGTTTGTGTTCCGCACAAGACTTGGTGTGATGAATTGTGATGAATCTGACCTCACCAGCTGGTATGGTGAATCTGGCCTCACAGTTGGTGTTGTGGGTCTGGCCTCACCAGTTAGTGTGGTGAATCTCGACCCACAAGCGAAGTGTATTCTTGCAGGGCACTGTTGCTTATCTACGGCGAAGTTTACTTCAGAGCGTGGAAAGAGGCCACGGGACCAATTGTGGAGGTACAGCACTGCAGCATTGTCATGATTGTGCACCACGTCTCATTCCAGCGTCAAACACCTGCCTCTCAAACCCAGAGTTCAAAACCGTTTCATTCCACATTTGCCATTCTTTTCAGAAAATTGAGAACAAATGCATTCAGGACCTGATGTACAAAGGAGTTCACGCAATGAGAGGCAACTCCAGCTCCATGGCCGCCAGGCTGAAGAAGGTTAGTTCCCGTACGGCTGACGCTGCAATCAAGTCAGGCCTTGCAATTTGTCCTCATCAACGCGTAACTCAATCGCGCTTTTCAGTTGCTGGGATACTTCCACCAGCAAAAGAAGCAGCAGGGAGTCGACAAGATGCTTCTGAAGCTGTACGAGCCATTCTTGTGGAGAAGCTTGAAGGTTTGTTTCGCCAGAAAAGTTGGAGGAAAAGGGGCGGTGACGAGAAAGATGACGTAAACACACTGACCACCACACATCACGTTCTCGTAAAGCACGCACACATCAGAACACAGACCATCCCAACACAGACACGCACACACCATTCCAACACCACACACACGCACGCACGCACGCACCAAGCGCAACACGAAAACAAAAAACATTTTGTACGTGTAGTCATCCCAGTTCGTGAACTGAACAGCGGTGGCGCCTCTGTCGTCACCAGGTGGCGAACGGGCTGGTGCGCGCCAACGCCATCGCCATCCTGCTCGACGCCTTCCCGCTCATCGACACGGACGCGTCCAACGAGGAGACGGACAACCTGCTGCAGAAGCAGTTTGACCTCTTCCTGGTGCGTCGACCTTCTGTGGCTCCTCGGTTTCTTGTGCCGCGTGTGAGACGCATCTTGTATCTGCGTCGCTGCTTGTGTTGACAAATCCACTAATTATCGCCCACCGCAGACGCTGATGAAGGACCCGGTGGTGACGGTGCGCGCCACGACGGCGCTGGGCGTGTGCCGCGTGCTGTCCGTCTATTGGACGCTGATCCCGGGCGCCATGATCCAGACGCTGCTCACGTGCCTCCTGCAGGATCTGGCGTGGGACGCGTCGTCGGGCGACGTCAGGACCGCCGTCGTCACGGTCAGCTTCCGGTTTTGCAGCTTCCGGTTTTGAGTTCACAACTGACGCGATTTCCATTGGTTGTTGTGCTGTGTCCCTCGAAGGCAAAGCATGTGGTGGTGCGGTGTGCTCGATCGAGACCAGAGGTCACAACATCACCCTGGCACACACATTACACGCACACACACGCACAAGCTACAACCAACCACCCCTGCATCCACGCACACACAAAGTGTCACACTGCACTCCCAACTACCCCTGCACACACACACACGCGCGCGCGCAGAGCCACGGTACTTTAAGTAATTCACACACGCACAAACACAAAACACACACAATCTGAAGCTCCACAGAGATTCCGCTTTTGCAAATGCAAATGAACCCATTTGGATACATTGCACTTCCCTGACGCACTGGTGGTTTTGTTGGCAGGGCATCGCGCAGCTGCTCGAGAACCCGATGAGTCACAACATGCTGCGCGGCGTGCTGCCCGCCATGCGCAACTGGCTGCACGACGTCGTCGAGACGGTGCGCGTCGCCTTCGTCAATCTGCTGCTGCGCGTCAAGCGCTTCAAAACCATCAAGGTCGGTCTCCTGCCCAGGAATTGTCAAGAGCGAATTGAAGACGTGTGCCCGAAATGACTGAGTACGAAGCAAACATTGCTTCAGTGACGAAATATTCAGAACGTGCAAAAAAAGATGATCTACTTAGAGTAAGCCACACACAAATGGATAACAGTGTGTGTGTGTGGGTGTGTGTGTGTGTAGTTTGAGGTACAGTGTGTGTGTGTGTGTGTGTGTGTGCGAAGCAACATTAGCTCAGTGACGTAATGTCCAGAACGAGCGAAAAAAGATTGAGAGAAAGCCACACGTGATAAATCGATAACACTGTGTGTGTGTGTGTGTGTGTGTGTGTTGTGTGTGTGTGGTTTGAGGTGCAATGAATGTGTGTGTCATCGTCTTGAGTTGATCGGTTTGGTTCTCGCGCGCAGTACTGGAACGTGGCGCCGATGGATCACCTGCTGGCGCGACTCGAGGTCGACGAGTCGTCCGCCGTCTGCAAGCGTCTCGTCGAGCTCCTCTTCAACAGCTACATGCCGGTCGACAAGCCACCCGAGGTGATGACGAACAACTCATTGGTGGGGTTACGCAACGCCGTTTCGCTGAACGCCGCGCCAACGTCGGGTAGTGTGTGGTGATTGACCAGTGCCATGGAAACAGTGTTCAACGTCACCAGTTGGTGTGCTTTTTTCGACGTTGGCGTTGGTGTGACGTGCATTTGAGGGCCTTGCATAATCTCCCGGTTCTTTTCTCGCAGAAATGATGGAATTTGCAACAAGGATCAGTCTGACTCAAACTCCAAGGCTCAGTCTGAATGAGTTCCCGTTGTTCGTGTCACGTGTTTGGCTTTCCCCTTTTGACCGGGTCTGTTCGGTTTGTTGCCTGAAGCGTCATGTGACTGTTTGTTCAGGTTCAACTGGAGCGGGTTGTTTACCTGGTGAGGAAGAACCGCGGCGCAGCCAGGAAGTTCTTCAAATACGCGCTGCTGCACATGTCGCCGTCCACCGTCGGTGAGTCCGTCACAGCGCCAACATGTCAGTTTCAAAACAATCGTCTGGAGAGGTTGTTCTGCAATACGCGCAAGAGTTATTTCATGAGAAAAACGGAAAATACAGTTGACGTGCTCCACCATGCAAAACAATTTTTGACCTGAGATGAGAATCAAAAGAAAGGGAGCTTCTTTTCGTGGGCGCAAGTTTGTCTTGGTTCATTTGGGACTTCAGTTTCAGAAAATAAAGAAAAATATTTGGGTACCTCTTGAACGTGGGGTGCGACACACAGCTGAATTCGCTGGAGCTTTGTGATTTCTTTTGTAGCGAAGTTCATGATTCTGGTGTGTAAATGCACGCTGCAGTGCGTGAGGAAGGAACAGAAGAAAGAGGGGAGGACCGACTCAGACCAGGACACCGGCGAAGACGACGACGCAAACGTGCGTGATGCCCACTGTTTCACTGTCTGAAAACTTTCTCGAACTTTGAAGGCCTCTTAGCTGCGAACACATCGGTGGTGGTGTTGTCATTCAGTTCAAGAAAAGCTGTGCTCAGCATGCGCTGCGTCCCAAATTCGTTTGAGGCGATATTTTCAAGCCATAGAAATTTTTCTAAACACTTGAGATGGTGAGAAGGTGAATGTTTTGAAAACAATGACTGCAATTTGTCTCGTGCATTGCTTTTTGTCGTGACTGAAACTGGGTCCTGTCTTCCTGCGCAGGAGGCTGAGGCTGAGGAAGGAGCGGAGGAGGTGGAGGAGGGGGCGGTGTCGGCCCGCGACGCGCCGCTCATGGCCGGGCTGCTCGAGGCCGTCATCATCATGTGGGAGGGCTCCGGCAATCTCTTCAAGGTCTCACTACAATATTGTTTTCTTTTGCTGTGATGACCCAAGTACAATGCGCATGCGTACTCTGTGCTTTGCGCATCTCAACATTTGTCCCGAGTTTGGAGTATCAAGGTCCCGTTGAAACAGTGACAAACGCACTCCCGTGAAAATTGTGGACCCCTTTCTCTTAACCGTCAATTTTGTCCAAAACAAACCAGAAATGCGCGTCACTTGGGCGACCACGGGAAGTTGGTTACTCACGGCATTTATGTTGATTTTCAACAGCTGGTGTGACAAAATTCGTGATTGGCCCACACGGACTTGTCATACACACTGCAGCCCCGACGCGCGTGCGCATCACACCAGCGCTGACGTCATCGCCCTGACGAACGCAGCTTGTGTTTCCAGGGCTGCGACAACGACCTGAAGAAGGCGCTGGACGCGACGTTCTCGCGCGCGCTCCCCGAGCTCTTCCGGTTCTTCTCAGACCCAGAGGTCTGCTCCTGCCTCATCCTGCTCGCGGGATTCGTGCCCGCCGGCTCCGTCCCAACCTTCAGGTGAGACTGCCCCCCCCCCTGTCCCCACCTTCAAGTCAGACTGTCTCCCATTGGCTCTGTCTCCACCTTCAGGTAAAACTGTCCTCCTCTGGTTCTGTGCCCACCTTCAGGTGAGACTGCCCCCCCCCCAAGTGGCTCTGTGCCCCCTTCAGGTAAGACTGTCCCCCAGTGGTTCTGTGCCCACCTTCTTCAGGTAAGACTGCCCCCCACTGGTTTGTCACCACCTTCAGGTGAGAGACTTCCCCCGCTGGTTCTGTCCCCACCTTCAAGTGGGAATGCCCCCCCCCCCCCATTGGCTCTGTCCACACCATGAGGTGAGACTGTCCCCCATTGGCTCTTCATTCCTTGAGGTGAGATCTTCCGGAGGAAACACCAGTGGAACCTGCAATGGACAGACTCGGTGCTCGTGAGCACCTGTCCCAGTCATGGAGTCGCCAAAACGGAGGCAAATGCGTGAATGGTTGTCTGTGTTTGCCTGCGCAGTGGCTGCTCGTGATTGAATGCTCACAGCAGCATCACAATGCAACAAGGGGCAAAGCTGGACCCCTGATTCAGACTTGAGTGCGCCAGCGCCTGACGCACGCATTGTGTACTGTGCACCAGCGCAAGGTCAGGGTCGGGACCGTTTCATCATCATCATCATGTGTGTGTGTGTGTGTGTGTGTGTAAGCGTGAGACCCATCTCGGTGTGCTGTGACCATGGTGTGCGCGTGCGCAAGTGCACCTGGTCCAAATAAGTTATTCACGTGCCGCTTGGTCGAACTGCACAGAGTCACGTGACTCACGCAGCGCTTCCGTCTCGTGTTCACAGCCGCAGCCTCGTGTCGAAGCTGCGCGGGATGGAGGAGGACGAGGCGCGGGAGGAGCAGTTCGGGCCGCTCCTCGAGTCGCTCTGCCGCTGGCGCAAGGCGGGGGACCTGCTGCAGCTCGTCGGGGAGTGGCTCGAGGGGAGCGTCGTCGTGCCGCCGCCGTCGCCGCCGCCGCAGAGAGACTCGCTCCCAGAGGTGAGTCCGTCATGCGCGGAGGGGGGGGGGATAAATACCGTATCCACCCATGTGTAGGTCGCGCCCAAGCAAAAGATGCACCTCAACTTTTGCCTTGATTTTCTGGTATCAGGTCACATTCAAAATTTAGCAATCTCATATGCATGTGAAAGACACACCCCTACTTGTGGTACATGCACTCAATTTGGGACAAAAATGCGCATCTAACACACGGGTGGATACGGTACGTGGGGCAGTGTGGTTTGAGAAATTGAGTAGGCGTCCAGAGACCGCAAGCAGAGATCGCGGTTTTCTGCAGTCACTGCACACTGATAGCGCAATCTGCTTGTTTGGTGTTTGGCCGCGCGTGTGACGACGGTCACCTGGTCACCCAAACTAGAACAGGTTTCAGAGAATCGCGGCCGCTGCGGTCGGATTTTCAAACGGAACCAACCACTCAAAGCCATGTGTTCCCGTCCCCACCCGTTTCTGTGCAATTCTTGCTGTAAGACCCACACTTCTGCTGCTGCAGAACACATCAATGCGTGCGTCACGCGTTGCACGTTTTCTCCGGCAGGGGGAGCGGCCGCGGCGCAGCGGCAGTAAGGGCGTGCGCTTCAGCGCGCCCGTAGAGACGAAGCCGCAGCTCGGGCTCGTGTACGTGCAGTACCTGACGACGCATGCGCAGTGCCGAGACCTCGTTCTCGCCAACCACAGGGCCGACCTGGTCGCCATCGTAACGCTGCTGAAAAACGTCATGGTAATCTCAGAATTCTTTGCTGAACAAACTTGATAACTTTTATTACAAAGACTGTTTTGATTGTCTTGGAACCGATTGTTTTCAGAAATGCATCGAGGCACGTCTGCAGTCCGGGAAGCCGCCCAGCGAGCAGCTGACGGACGAACTTCTCGTGAATCTGTTTGAGGAATACCTGAGACTGACGGTTCTGCTGCACAAACCGGTGAGTTTGATGGTCACCAAACCCACAATGAAGTCTGCGCAAGCGACGCAACTCATCTGGCTTCGTTCTTTGGACAAAATCAACTTCGTCACAAAAACCTAATCTGGATAAATTGACCATGAAACGCAAAAAAAGGTGACTGCCTCAAATTCAAACACTCCAAACACTCTGACCTTGACGCGTGCGCACGCTTTGATGCGTTTCCCGTCAGGGGGCGGAGGACGCGCTGCCGGCGGTGGAGGCGGCGGTGCGCTGGGCGGCGCAGAACCTCCTGCCGCTGCTGCGACAGAGACGGCCGCACAAGCGCAAACTGCTGACGCAGACCGACACAACCCTCGCCACAGCCGCAGGTGCGTGTGCAACAGCGATGCTCAGAGTTCGTGTCTCGGCGTAGGTGTAATAATGTGTTTTGCTGGAGTTTGCAGACGCTTACACATTGCACCGAACAGTGATGTTGAACAAAAATCGTGTGTTCATAATGCAGTTTGGCAACTCTTTTGCTTACGTTGTGTGTGCAAGTGTTGACAACGGACCTTTCATAGATACGTGCGCGAGTGTTTGCGCGGTGTTTGTAGTGCGTGATGATCTCTCACGCAAAGACGATTGCTCCAGAGTTGAGGTTCTTGATTGCGTGCTCACATACTCGCACGCACGCACACACACATACACACACACGCACGCACAGACACACAAATACGCCCCTCCGGCTGCTGAGGCAATCGCACGCGTACCTCTCTCTCATCCACATGCACACCCCACTTGCCACTTGGATCAGCGCACGCATACCCCACACGACCTTGTCGTTGAGATGGGCACACACACACTCACACACACACTCACTCACTCACTCACACACACACACACACACACACACACACACACACACACACACACACTGTTTGCCTGCTCATCCCACAGAGAGCACGATGTTGGGAGACCCGACGCTCTCGACGACGTTGCTGTCGACGACGCTGCGTCGCGGCGCGGGCGGGGACGCCGCGGAGCTCGGCAGCTCCGACGTCGCCACGCAGCTCATCAAGGTGAGCACAGCCGTCAACTTGTTGCAAACACCGGAAGTTTCTGAGGCTCGATTCAATTCAAGAACAAACACGTTTTTGTGCTGTGGAAGTCTTCTCGTTTCCTGTTGCGTACTGTTCACCATATACTGTTCATTTCAGGCTGTGTTGTTGGTGACCGCTGACATGTGCCTGGTGGGAATCGGAACTTACAAACTGGCGACGCAACTGGCTGATTTCACTGTGAATCTGCTCAGCACAGGTAAACAGGTTGTCCTGCACCTCAGTAAACAAAGCATGATGGACTCTGTGTTTTAGTTTCTGCATCTGTTTAGAACAGCAATATTTTTACATCGCCATTTGTTGTCGTGTGGACGTCAAACAGTAAACATCCCAACGAGAGCCTGGTTGTCACCTCGGCGCATGTTTTCTTGTTGTCAGCAAATGGACCGTGTTGTTACAGAGGACAGTGTGCGCCTCCTGACGGAAATCGCCAACCTCATGTACCAGATCACCGAGTTCATGCTGTCGCGCCAGAAGCGCCTCACTGCGCAGGACCGGAACCAGCAGCAGCGGGAGGACGAGAACGAGGGCGGCGGGGACCAGGCGGCTGCGTCACGTGACTCCGAGGCGGAGGAGGAGAACACGCGCAGTGACATGGTGCCCGACATGCTCAAGAAGGTGCTGGCGATGGTGGCGCACCTGGTCAGGGTGAAGAAGGAGCTCGCTGTCAGGGTGAGTGAGCGCTTCACTTCGGGCTGTGCGCAGAACACACAACCAATGTTGCTTCACAAAGGGCGAACGTTACAAAGTTGAACGTCAAGTATCACGAAGCATTGTGCCTCTTCCATTGCCGCCCATATGGGTCGGAGATTGTCGTACAATTTGAATCGCGCAGTTCAAATTGCAAAACCACGGGACACTCCTTCTATTTGGAAGAAAGACACACGCGAGTCTTTGGAAATTGCGAGTCCACGTGATCATTTGACCCAACTGACACTACTGAGCGCGCGCCACCTTCCGCCACAGGTGCTGCCGACGTTGAGGCCTGCGCTGACGGAGATGATGGTCTCCTACTACCACCTCCAATCGCTCAACGAGACGCTCTGCTCTGACGTCATGGCGACCGTCATGGCGAGCGTCGTCGCAGAGATGACGCTGGCTGTCAAGAAGGTGTGCGCCTCTGTGTGTGGTGGGGGGGGGGGGGGGGTGTGGGGGGCGGGGGTGTGTAGGGGGGGGAAAGTCGGGCGGGGGGGGGGGGGTGTGTGGGGGGGGGGGTGTGTGGAG
>JAAUXT010102398.1_pt1 | contig 13875 bp, 10 predicted proteins | sample 7278171 | NCBI WGS metagenome assembly JAAUXT01 (sample SAMN14350112, study PRJNA611818) | marine sediment metagenome | isolation source: surface marine sediment (1.8m) | place: French Polynesia: Moorea | collected 2018-08 | reverse complement strand
GTCCGATACACCGGTCGCCCCCCCGTGAAACACGTAGACATGGCCGATGGCTTGGGTGCCGGAAGCGCCGCTGGCAAGATCCGCGTACCCATCACCGTTTATGTCTTTGTTGGTCCCTTTGCGAACGACCAAAGAGAGAACATCAGACTCGTTTCCGGACCGATCCCGGGCCCTGAACTGAATGGTGTGGCGGCTGTCATCGCGCCAGGTGTCGGGTCCGGTTGGAAGCGGAAAAGACCAGGAATCGGTGCCGCTTGCCGGCCTAAAATTGCCGTCATCGAGTTTGACTTCCACCACCGATATCATGTCGTCGTCGGTCGCCGTTCCGATGACAAAACCGGTGTTGATCATTGCCTTCTCGCTCAGATTCGATACGAAAACCATTGGCTTGACATCATCAGTGATTATCTGACCGAATTCCTTACCGCAAACGAATAAATCCTGTTCATCAACGTTGCCGCTGTCATCCACATCGGCGGCAGGATCTTGGACTGCAAAATATCCGGAAAAGGCCGTCAGGTCCTTTCCATCGACATCCCAATCCAAGTCATAATCACAAAGCTGCATCCCAAAGGCCGGCAGGGAAAAGAGCATGATCGTTACGGTCATGAGTTTATCAATTAAGCTGTTGAATTTCATTATAGATAATAAATGACGAATGAATATTGGATCCGCATGACTACTTTAACCGGGGCAAACCGGACAGAATTAGCCAGGTCCCCTTTTCGGAATCATATTCCCAGAGTTGGTCATCGGCGATGGATTTCACGACCAGATTGTCCACCCTGAAATAGGAAATTTTCACAACCTGCCGTACGCGTACATCCGCCTCCACCACTGAAAACGTACGGGGTTCATAGGCGGTTACCTTGAAATTGCTCAGGTGTTCAATTTGAGATGTCTTCTCCGCCTCCGTTTCATCCTTCAGAAACGTCGCAGCCACCACATATTCCGACCAGCTAATGGCCTGGCTGTACACCTGGTTAGCCTCGTTAAATGCTTTCATCGGATCTTTGAATTTCAACGTACTGCAGGCGCAAAGGAGTCCGATCGATACCGCAAAGATGATAGTCCGTTTCATAGTTTTCCTATCAATTTAGATCGATTGTCATCAAAACGTCCCGATATCGGGGTACGCTCGAATCTGTTCAAAATCTTTAAACCCGTCAGGCGGAATGAGGCAAACGCTGAAAGAATATATTGCAGACAGCAGCCTTGGCATTCAGCTGGGTTGTGTTTGACAATCTGTAAATTTTACCGGTGGAAACACAGGATTGTCAACCATACAAATCAATATCGGCCGGTATTTGCTTTTGTTACTCCCACTCCTCGTGTGAAACTTCACCATTGTAATTTTTCACCGCAGAGGTCGCAGAGCGACGCAGAGATTATTTAAAATAGGCTTTCTCAGCGTTCTCAGCGAACTCTGCGGTGAACTCTTAAAGTTTTTTTGATCAGACTGGACGCAAGCTGCCAGGCGATGCTGATCCCAAAATCCTGCCCTCGAACCCGAAACCCAAAACCTCATCTTTATTAATCAACGATCAGAATCCTTTCAACAATCCAAAATCCGCAATCGAAGATCCAAAATCGAAAAACCCTGAACCCCAAGACCAAATGAATAATGAATACTGATAATTGAAGAATTGAAGAAGTCGCTTCACTCTATCTGTTGATATTCAAAAAAAGATAGAATTCCATCAACCTCGAACCCTGAACTCCGAACCTTGAACCCCGCCACAGTTTGTATTAATCCTTGCAGATTTTATCGTTTTGGTTCAAAATGGGGAAGTTGAATTGATTAGAAATACAAATAATTTTAGAATGATGTAAGTAATTTTATAGAAAAGCGTATTTGTAAAAATCGTAACAGGCATTATGAAAACAACCAACAGAAAAATCTTGGTGGTGGATGACGAGGCCGACATGAGAATTTTCGTCTCGACAGTGGTTGAAACACGGGGATTTGAACCGGTGATTGCCGAAAACGGGGACCAGGCCCTAAAAATGGCACAATTAGACCCCCCGGCGCTGGTCATTCTGGATGTCATGATGCCCAAAATCGATGACGGTATCCGGACATATCAGCATTTTAGAACCAATGAGACCCTTAAGCAAATTCCGATTATCATGCTGTCTGCAGTTGCCCGAAAAACCTTTTTCCATACGATCAGGATGCTGAAACCAGCCCAGGACCGCATCTTAGCCGAACCCGAGGCCTACATGGAAAAGCCGCCGGACGCGGAAGAGCTGATCAGGCTCATCGATGGAATTTTAGCCGGAGAAAAGTAAAAATGCTGAAATCACTTAAAAAAAGCCTTGTATCGAAGTTGATCGTCCTGGTGGGATTAATTCTATTGGTCTGCCTGTCCGGCTGGGCTTTTTTTGGCATTAATTATCAGAAGCGTAAAGTAATGGACAGTATCATATCGGATGCCGCCAGTTTGACCAACACCATCAAGCTGGGAACCCACTATGCGATGATGCATAATTTAAGAGATGACATCACCTCGATCATTAAAAAAATTGCCAGGGAGCGGAATCTGAAAAGCCTTCGCATTTACAATAAAGCGGCTGAAATAAAGTATTCAAATGTGAGTGCGGAAGTCGATCAGGCAACCAATATTGAAGCTGAGGCGTGTTACAACTGCCATCAGTCGGACCCACCGCAAACTCATCTCAGCCTGCCGGAAAGAACCCGTATTTTTTCCACGCCGGAAGGAAGCCGAATGCTGGGGATCATCAGCCCGATTTACAGTGAACCGGGATGTGCCTCCAAAGTCTGTCATGTTCACCCGGAAGGCAAAAAAGTCTTGGGCGCACTGGATGTGGTGGTATCGCTGGCCGGAGTCGACCGGGAATTCGCTCATTGGCAAAACCTGATGATTGGCTATGGTATCTTTGTTTTTTTAATCATTGCAGGCATTATTTCCGTATTTCTGCACCGGTTTGTCAGACGACCCATCAACGAGGTAATTGCAGAAACGAATTCAATTGCCAACGGCCACTATAAATCAAACCTGGCCATCGATCAGGATGACGAAATCGGCCGCCTGAGTTCAGCCATAAACAAAATGGGCACCAAAATCGGAGACCAACAAAAAGAACTCAACCGGCAGCGGAATGAATACCAGAGATTGTTTGAACTGGTTCCCTGTTTTATCACGGTTCAGGACCGAAATTACAAACTGCTGCAGTATAATCGGGACTTTTATGAAAAATTCAACCCCAAACCCGGCGATCATTGTTATCACGCCTATAAGGGCCGTGAGCTGAAATGTGAAATCTGTCCGGTCGAAAAAACATTTGAAGACGGCCTGCCCCACTACAGCGAAGAAAAAGGACTCAAAAAAGACGGAACGCCCACCCACTGGATCGTCAAAACATCTCCAATCGAAAATGAGCACGGCGAAATCATCGCCGCCATGGAAATGAGCGTCGATATCACCGAGCGCAAAATGCTGGAAGAAGAACTGAAAAAATCTGAGAAAAAGTATTACGCCATATTTGACAACATACCGAATCCGGTTTTCGTACTGGACAAGGAAACACTCGAAATACTGGACTGTAACCACAGCGTCAAAGCGGTTTATGGCTACGATAAGGAAGACATTTTCAGAATGTCTTTTCTGGACTTTTTCAAAGATAGCGATCGTGAGGGACTTGCCGCATTGATCAAGACATCGACCGTTATCAATCGGGGCAGACATATCAGTAAAGACGGACGTAATCTGTTTGTCAACTTAAGAATATCACCCTCCGAATATCCTGGCGGCACAGCGCTACTGGTCACAGCCAGTGACATTACGAAACGGCTCGAAACCGAGCAACAATTAATCCAGGCCAGTAAAATGGCTACTTTGGGAGAAATGGCCACCGGTGTCGCCCACGAGCTTAATCAGCCGCTGTCGGTGATCAAGACCGCCAGCCGCTTCTTCATGAAAAAGCTCCAAAAACAGGAAAAAATCAAGGACGATATTTTCCTGACGATGGCTAGCGAAATCGATTCCTACGTCGATCGAGCTGCAAAAATCATCAATCACATGCGCCAATTCGGTCGCAAGTCAGATATCGTACTGGAAAAAGTGCAGGTCAACGACGTTCTGAAAGCCGCCATGGAGATTTTAGGCCAACAGTTGAAAGTTCGGGGAATCGACGTGGTCTGGGACCTCGAAGACGATCTTCCTCTGATAATGGCCGATTCCGACCGTCTGGAACAGGTATTTATTAACCTGTTGGTAAATGCCCGGGATGCCGTTGATGAAAAGTGGCAGTCCAAGGTGGTTGCTAATGATAGTAAGCAGATCACGCTCAAAACCAGATCCCGCGATCACGAAATCGTGGTTAAGATTAGCGATACGGGACCAGGGATTGAGGATGAGGTCATCGATCGCATATTCGAGCCCTTTTTTACAACCAAAAAAGTCGGTCAGGGCACGGGTCTGGGTTTGTCGATAAGCTACGGCATTATTCATGAATGCAAAGGCCGCATTAAAGCCGTGTCTCCTGACCGTGACGGCGCCACGTTTATCATGAAATTCCCGACGGCAGATGATACCTGATGGAAAAGTCAATTCTACTTGTCGATGATGAAGAAGGGATCCGCACGGTTTTGGGCATTACGTTGGCGGATATGGGTTATCGCGTGCTAACCGCTGAAAACGGCAGTGAAGCCGTTCGTATTTTAAAAGATCAATCGCCTTCGATAGTCCTGACCGATATAAAAATGCCCGAAATGGACGGCATCGATCTACTGCGCCGCATTAAAGAGATCAATCCGGATACTGAAGTGATCATGATGACCGGTCATGGCGACATGGATTTGGCCATTAAAAGCGTCAAATATGAAGCGACGGATTTTGTCACCAAACCGATCAATGATGGAATTCTGGAAATCGCCTTGAACCGCGCCGGTGAGCGAATTGATATCCGGCGGCAGTTGAATGAATACACACAGAATCTAGAGCAACTGGTACACGAGAAGTCTCAAAAACTGGTCGAGGCAGAGCGTCTGGCAGCCATCGGTCAAACCGTGGCCGATATCTCCCATGCAATCAAGAATATCGCCGGCGGTTTGAAGGGCGGCGCCTTTGTCCTGGAGAAGGGAATCGAACTCGGGCAGCGGCAATACCTGCTACAGGGCTGGGAAATGATCAAGGGCAATGTCGATAAAATTACGAATCTCTCAATGGATTTACTTAATTACGCCAGGGGCATTCAGGTTCAAAGCCAGCTGGTTGATCCGAACCTGCCGGCTCAAGAGGTTGTTCAGCTGATGTTGCCGGTCGCCGAAGAGCAGGGAATTGATCTTCAGTTTGAGCCGGATCGAAGCCTCGAGGAGATGTATTTTGATGCGGAACTGATCCACAGTTGCCTGCTTAACCTGGTCACAAATGCCATTGATGCCTGCAAATCGGAAAAATCGGGGAATAGCCCTAAAGTGGTAAAGATCAGTACCGCCAAGAGGCGCGGCTGGGGCGCAGAATACCAGGTCGCGGACAATGGCAGCGGAATGAACGCCGAAACAAAAAAGAAAATATTTCAGAGATTTTTTACCACCAAAGGCAGCGCCGGCACCGGCATTGGTTTGATGGCAACTCAAAAAATAGTCGATGCACACGAGGGGGAAATCCAAGTCGAGTCGGAAAAAAACCGGGGCTCTAAATTTACGATCAGAATACCCGGGAAAATAAATGAAGAATGAAAATTGAAGATTGAAGAATTGCGGAAATCGCTCTCTGAGGCGTAGGCGTTACAACCCCTACGAGCCGGAGGCTTCGCTCGGTCGATATAATATTTTCACCCTCTCACTAGCTTCCGGCCCATGTTTCCTAAAGGATTTAGCAACTTATTTATCGGTTAAACGATTAACAGCAGAGAAAGGTCATAAGAGTTTCACAATGTATTGGCTTCAAGTTTCGCGATATATCATTTCATTACATGCTACGTCATGTATATCCAAAAGTGTTCGCCTGCAGGACTCAGAAGATGTAATCGATAGAATACCACAAATCTTCAATCTTCAATCTTCGATCTTCAATTGCCATGCATGATGTTCTTCTGAAATACAGTCAGCTCTGCGATATTTTTGACTGCTTTTCGATCGGTGTCATGATTCTGTCGCCGGATCGCAAGATCGTGGTGTCCAATGAATCGGCTGCGGCAATCGCCGGGTACGCGAAGTCCGAGCTGGTCGGCGAGTACTGTCATCACGTATTTCTGGACCCCCTGTGCGGTGAAAAATGCGCCTATCTGGAGGCGATCCAAAAGAGCCAAAAATCCGGCCAAATTGATTTTAAGGTCACGGACCAGACCCACCAAAACAGCAATATCACCCGCATTATCTCCCCCGTCTATGGAACGGACAGAGAGCCGTTGGGATGCATCGAGGTATTTCAAGATCATTCAGCCTTTAAGAATTTGCTGGAGCGTGTCCGGCATGATGATCGTCGGCTTAAAAGCATTCTGGACCATTTGGATATCGGCGTTCTCACGGTTGACCGCGGCGGGCATATCACGCTATTCAACAGCACCTCAGAAAGCATCACCGGATTTTCGCGTGGGGATGTCCTGGGAAAATCCTGCAGTAAAATTTTCGGTAAGGCGTACAACCGGGATATTCTGCTTTTCAAAGAAACCATCGCGGATGGCCAGACCCGATCGAGCACTGACGGCACCATTAAAACTCGCCATGGGCAGCTCATACCGATACGGGCCAACTACATGGCGCTAAAAAACGAAAACGGGAATATTGTCGGTGGACTGGCGACTATTTCCGATCTGTCTTTAAAATATCAATTCAACAGCGAGATCAAGGGCCGCTATACCTACTATGACATGGTGGGCAAGGATCCCGCCATTCAAAAGATTTTTGATATCATCCCGGTGGTGGCTTCCAGTGATGCAACCATTCTGGTTGAAGGTCCCACCGGCACCGGAAAAGACCTTCTCGCCAAAGTCATTCACAATGTCAGCAAGCGTGCGAACAAGCCCATGGTTAAAGTGAATTGTGCAGCATTGCCGGACAATCTGTTGGAGTCGGAAATGTTCGGCTATGTAAAAGGCGCCTTTACGGGAGCGGATAGGGACAAACCCGGGAGATTTCAGGATGCAGACGGCGGCACCATTTTTCTGGATGAAATCGGCGACCTGCCGCTAGTGCTGCAGGCTAAATTGCTCCGGGTACTGGAGGACCAGGAATTTTATCCCCTCGGTAGCCGCAAAACAGTAAAAGTCGACGTTCGCATCATCTCCGCCACGAATCAAAATTTAGGGCGCCTGGTGCGGGAAAAGCGATTTCGGGAGGATCTTTACTACAGCCTAAATGTCATGCGTCTTGAATTGCCGCCACTGATTGACCGCAGATCGGACCTTCCGCTTTTAATAACCCATATTCTCAAGCGTATGAGCGCAACCCGGGATGTTACGATTGATACCATAGCAAACGACGCTATGGAAGTCCTGTTGAACTATGACTATCCTGGTAATATTCGGGAACTGGAGAATATCCTTGAGCACGCACTCATCGTATGTCGTGATACGGTAATTGAACGCAGTCATCTGCCGCTCAAATTTCAAAATGCAATGGAAAGCCCTGCACCCGCTGAAACTCACCGCACGATCGAAAGCGAGATGGAATTCAATCAAAAAGGCCTGATCCTTGAAACCTTGCGAAAACACAACTGGAATAAAGGCAAGACTGCCGACGCCCTCAATATCAACCGCACCACCCTGTGGCGCAAAATGAAAAAATACGGTCTCAACCCGAAAGACAAGGACCGGGAGTGAATAGCAGACCCGGCAAAGATCGCAACACAATGCATCGAATGTTGCAAAATGATGCAATACTGCATTTTGTTTCAATTCCACCTTCCATGACCGCAGTCAATTCATCAAAAATTCTTATAAATATTTGATAAATAATAATATTATCAGAACTTAGGTCTCTTGCAGCACCCTCTCTTAGATTCAATTAGTGTTGCATTATTGCAGCATTAGTTTGCTCCGACGCAACTTCCCAGATACCATCAAATCGTCATAACCATTTAAAATAAATCATATATTTTTTTGTCGCAGGCAAAAAAATACTTTGGCATAAAACCTGCCTTAGGAAGAGTCAGGCAGAAACGGATTTGGCTGGTATGGCAACAATTCAAATGCAAGGCGCACGACCGGTATGAATGCTATCACCCTCAAAACAGATGGATCGATCGAGCACAGGGGAAGCTGTGTCCAGTCAGATATCCTCGGATTTCTCGGCTCGCAGATCGAACTCGAAAAGGGATATTCTTTGAGAAGCTTTTTTCTAATGCTCGACCGGTATGAATTACTGGTCGGTTTAAACAGTTTTTTCCCCACCTATACCGAACAGTATCGCAATTGTCCGCCGGAAGGATGTGCTGCCGGAGCCCCGGAGTACCTTGAGTTCAGTAAAACCGTTGAAATGATTGGATTTCCGGACAAGCGACTGGAAATATACAACAGTTTTACCGGTGTTTTTAATGAAGAAATCTTTGAGATCCGGTCCCTGCAACTCGACAGCATGCTGGACTTACCGGTCAGGCTGGGACGGCTGCGGCATATCATTTTCGGCGATCCGGTCGATCTGTTCGAATTCGATACCGTGTTTACGCTCTTTGAGTTTATTGATGGGATTGCATGGGAGCTCAGCTTTCATGTAACCCCGGCCCACTGTGAATTGAGGAGGTGAAACATGTTTAACAAAATTTTGTTTGCGACAACGGCATCTCCAACCTGCGACAATGCAGCCAAAGTCGCATTCGATCTGGAACTGAAATGGGACGCCAGGCTTTACGTATATCATGTGCTGGGCATCCCCTCACGCGGATACAGCCCGTTCATTACAGACGCCCGCACAGGAGAATTGGAAACGCCAGACCCGGATTATGTCGATTGGGTGATCGAGGAAATGAAAAACACCTACGATGTGCTGTTGCGTGACACAGAGGACGTGGCCATTGAAGCGGCCGTCGGCGTTCCTTACCGGGAAATACTGAGAAAAGCCCGCAAAGAAGATATTGATCTTATTATTATGGGGGCCCACACCCGTCAGGAGGACGTCGGAGCAACCCGCTATCGCAGTATTGCCGGCAGCACCATGCAAAAAGTTGCCAAGGCCGCCCGCTGCCCCGTGGTGATCATCAGCAGGCCCTGCACCACCTGCTGGAAGCTGTTTTCCAACATCGTTTTCGGCACCGATTTTTCCAAAGCGGCCGACTATGCCTATATGTTTGCGTATCAACTGGCTAAAGAAGTCGGTGCCAAGCTTCATCTATTCCATGCCTGCAAGATCAACACTGATGAAACGGGACAGGTTCTGGGCCAGACCGAAATAGAGAAAAAGATCGAAAGGGCCAAAGCGGAGATGCAGAAACGCTATGTCTCCAAAATGAGCGAATATGACAATTACTCACTGGAAGTTCGGGAAGGGATTCCCTATGTCGAGATCCTCAAATTCGCACGTGAAAAAACCGGCGACCTGATCGTAATGGCCCACCACACCCGGGAGATCGATCCCGAAAAAGCGGTTCTCGGCAGCACGGTCGAACAGGTTGTTTTGCGCTCGGCATGTCCGGTGGCCAGTGTCAATCACCCTGACAAAGTTGCCGACATGTAATCCACGGTTTCCCGCAACCACGGCTGCAGGGGATGAGGTTGTTTAATGAAAAAGACAGTCCTTATCGTAGAAGATGAACTGGATATGCGAATATTCATATCTACACTTCTGGAAACGAGCGGATACCGACCGATTATGACACGGGACGGGCGTGAGGGCATAATCAAAGCCAGGGAAATTCATCCTGACCTGATTATACTGGACGTCATGATGCCCGGCGAAGGTGGCGTTAAAATGTATCGGCATTTGAAGACAGATGAATCGCTGATGGATATACCGGTTATTCTGCTGTCGGGTGTCGCCCAAAAAACCTTTTCCCACTATCTGAAAATGCTGAACACCCGAATCGAAGCGTCGATACCGGAGCCGGCCGCGTATATGGAAAAACCGCCTGAGGCCGAAGATTTGATAAAGCTGACCGAACGTCTCATTGGATAGGAAATGATTATTGAATATTGACAATTGAATAATTGATGAAGTCGCTCTCCGAGGCGTAGGCGCTAAAATAACTACGAGCCGGAGGCGTCGCTCCATCTATTCATAATCTATAATTCGATAAGATACCATCAACCTTGAACCCTGAACCTTTGAACCTTTGAACCTTATATTTTTGAACTTGAAACCCTCATCTTTCATGGAGCAATAACCATGCACGATATAAACAACTGGAATTGGGATATCGACGACCGGGAGATTGTAAATATCATCAACTGGAAGCAGGAATTCAACTGGGTCGAAGAGCCGTATGTGAGTCCGGATGGTGAAAAGATTGCGGCCATTGTCAACCTGGCGGAAGGTGAGTTCAATGTTTGCGTCAACGGTCAGACCTGGGAGAATGTATTTGAAAAAATCTGGTATCTGCGTTTTGCACCTGATGGACGGGCCACGGCACTGGTCTCGGAGATGGGTGAATGGACCGTGGCGGTGGACGGCGCCGCCTGGGAGAACAAGTTCGGATATGTCTGGAATACACTGTTTAGCCCGGACGGCACGCACATCGCCGTAGCGGCTCAACAGGATATGACGTACTGCATGGCCATGGACGATGCCCCCTGGGAGGAAACGTTTTCCAATATGACCAATCCCACCATCAGTCCTGATGGCACCAAGACGGCCGCCTGCGTACAGGTAGTGGACTTGTCGGAGGGCGAAATCCATAAATACCAGCAGGGTGCCTTTACGGCGGCTCTGGACGGCAAAACCTGGGACACCCGGTTTGTCAACGTCTGGAAAACGGCGATCAGTCCAGACGGCCAATCGATGGCGGCCGAGATCCGCCGCAGCTTGACCGATTACACTATTGCCGTTGACGGTATCCCCTGGGAACAGGCGTATGGTTGTGTATGGGAGCCTGTGTTTCACCCTCAAAACGGAACCGTCATCGCCCCGGCGCGAATTAACGGCAAATGGACTCTGGCCTGCGACGGCCGGGTAATTTGGGACCGCAAATTTTTCCAGCTCTGGCATCCGGTTTACAGTCCGGATGGTGCGCACATTGCCGCGATCGTCTCCCCCAAATACGGTAAATGGACCATCGCCCTTGACGGTCAGCCCTGGTCGGTCATGTTCGCTGATCTTATCACGGATCTGGTGTTCAGCCCGGACGGCAGTCGGATTGCGGCTGCCGGCAAAAGCAACGGCAAATATACCGTTGCCGTAGACGGTACGATGTGGAAGAACACGTTTGACATGGTGTGGTGTCCGGTTTTCAGCCCGAATTCAACCGACACGGCTGTTAAGGTGGAACGAAACGGTAAATATACGGTCGCCTTAAATGACCGGATCTGGCGGGAAGAATATGATGCCCTCTGGGACCCGGTATTCAGTCCTGCCGGAGACAGAATCCTGCTGTGCACCCTGAAAGACGGCAAATACGCGAGACGTGTAATTCCCGTGACAAAAATACGGTGACCGAAACTAAACCGGTTCCATATGGTTGGGCTTTGATTTCCTGCCGCGGATGGATAGACGAAAATAGTCGAAGCGATAATTATCAAATACAGAGCAAAGGAGGGGTCATGCACAGTCTATACAATTTTGTGAGCGGCCCGTTGGCATGGACGGCGTTTATTGTATTTATTGCCGGCAGTCTCTACCGACTGGCCGGACTCTTTCTCTTGATCAATAAAAAAGAACCATTCATCTATTCCTATTTCAGCCTGAAGTACAGTCTGCGGTCTATCTTCCACTGGAGCATACCGTTTGGTACGGAGAATATGCGCCGACATCCGGTATTGACGATTGTCGCGTTCATGTTTCATATTTGTCTGCTGCTGACACCGCTATTTTTGCTTGCCCACGTGATGTTGATTGAAGAATCCTGGAACTTGAGCTGGTGGTCTCTACCGGAGGGTACGGCAACTGTCATGACCATCATCGTAATCGCCGGCTGCATATTTTTCCTGATCAGACGTCTGGTGAGTCCGGAGGTCCAATATGTTACCTCGGCTTCCGATTTTGTCATACTGGCAATTGTCGCTGCTCCATTTGTCACCGGATTGCTGGCCTACTATCAGTGGTTTAATTATCAGCTCATGGTCATTTTGCATATTCTGAGCGGCGAAATCATGCTGGTCGCCATCCCCTTTACCCGCTTGAGTCACATGTTTACGGCGCCGTTGACCAGGGCCTATATGGGGTCCGAATTCGGAAGCGTCCGGCATGCGAGGGATTGGTAGTTTTTAGGTGTCAGGTTTCGGGTTTCAGGTGTCGGCGTGTCGGGTGTCGGGATAGCTTTTACCCGAAGAATTGTCGTGTTAAGTGAGAAGTGAGCTAAAACTGAGGAATACCGTCCAAAATAAATAGATACAATACCATAATTTTAGGCATTTTAGACACTTTAGGCAATTTAGGCATTTATCTGCGGAAGGGACTGAAACAGATAGCCAACAACTAGCTGATATAAAGATATAATATGGGTAACAACAAACAGGGGAGACACCAACCATGGCTGAACCGGCAAAAAAGGAAACCAACGGCATAATCGATGAAGGTCTGAAAGTCGGGATGCAGAGGATATCGCAAGACCAGATCGAACGGGTGATCAACCGTGTAATAAAAGGAGAAACCGGCGCACGCCTGAAGGCATATATCGATACCTGCATCCACTGCGGACTGTGTTCGGAAGCGTGTCATTATTACCTATCGCACGATAAGAATCCCCGTTATTCACCGGTGGGCAAAGTTAAACAAACCCTGTGGGAGATGCTGAAAAAGAAAGGTAAGGTCAGTCCCCGGTTTATTCAGCGAGCATCTGAAATTGCCTCGACTGAGTGCAATACCTGTAAACGCTGCGCCATGTATTGCCCCTTTGGAATCGATATTGCCTACATGATGCTGACGGTTCGCAGAATCTGCCACCTGTTGGGTGTCACACCGCTTTATATTCAGGATACCGCCCACAGTCACGCCGCCACTATGAATCAGATGTGGGTTAAAGACGATGAGTGGCCGGATACGCTTCAGTGGCAGGAAGAAGAAGCTCAGGCGGAAATTCCGACCCTTCGGATTCCATTGGAGAAGGAAGGCGCCGATATTATGTACTCGGTGATCGGACCGGAGCCTAAATTCCAGGCCCAGTTGATCTACCAGGCAGCAGTTATCATGGATGTGGCCGGTGTGGACTGGACCATGCCGGCAACACCCGGCTGGGACAACAGCGACATGGCGATGTACACCGGCGACAACGAAATCATGGGACGCGTAAAGCGGGCCCATTTTGAAACCGCTTCCAGGCTGCGGGTGAAACGGATTGTCATGGGCGAATGCGGCCACGCTTTTCGCTCGGTATATGATGTGGGCAATCGCTGGCTTGGCTGGCGCATGCCGCCGATTCCGATTATGCATGCCATCGACTTCTATCATGAATTGCTGGAAAGCGGGCGGATTAATGTGATCAAGAAATTCGAAACACCAGTCACCCTTCACGACCCCTGCAATGTGATCCGCGGCGGAGGACTGGCCGAAAAATCCCGTGACGTTGTCAATGCCATTTGCGACCAGCTGATCGAAATGCACCCCAACCGGGAGCATAATTATTGTTGCTGTGCGGGGGGTGGCGTGATCAATTGCGGTCCACCGTTCAAAAGCAAGCGTATAGATGGCAACCGCATCAAGGCCGAGCAATTGTTCGCAGCCAAGGCCAGGGGCGCCAAAGTCCTGATTGCACCCTGCCATAACTGCCACAGCGGTCTGGAGGATATCAACCACCATTACGGACTTGGACTTGAGATTAAGTT
>JAAUXT010105473.1_pt1 | contig 13876 bp, 14 predicted proteins | sample 7278171 | NCBI WGS metagenome assembly JAAUXT01 (sample SAMN14350112, study PRJNA611818) | marine sediment metagenome | isolation source: surface marine sediment (1.8m) | place: French Polynesia: Moorea | collected 2018-08 | reverse complement strand
TTTTAGGAACCAATATTGGCCCAAGAATGCTCATGCCAAAATCCAGAAAGATCAGTACAAACAAATCCATAGGACGAGTTCTTGTTCATTCTTTTTGCGACCTGCCTCGTAATTACAAACTCCACAAATCGCTGCTGAATTATTCAGCCTCGCCACAGTTAGCAAAGCGACTCCACAATTACCGAGCTGTTTCAATAAAACACGCAATCCTTGCTTTTTTGCCGCAGGCGACGTGGGACTCTACTACGACTGCTGCACGTGTATGATGGACTCACTGGAGAGAGAGAGAGAGACCCTCACACCCAACAGTGGATATGTTGTGAGCAGACTCGTTCAAACTCATTGTGACACGCCATTCGGGATGACGACGCACTTCTGACACGCTTCAGCGTGGAGAACTTCCTTTCTCGCACCACGCCAGGCAAAAAAATTTCGTCTTGCGTCGAGACTCGAAAAAGCGTTGATTGTCTGCAGGGATGTGAGTAACGTCCTCCAAAGTGACACAATACTAGATGCAAAGTTCAGGTTGTGTGCTCCGAACGTCTTGTCTTTCTCTGATGCAGAGAACTGTCGAATCCACGCCTTTCTTCCCTCATGACCCAGTGTGGGGATGCAAAACTCTTTAATTCGATTGCGTCCCGCAGAAACGAAATCTCATTTTGATTGGAGGCAATAACTCAGGAGCCATGTGGTTCCTCAGTGACGAGGCTCGTCTCCTTCTGCCGCCGCGCAACGCAGCCTTCTGTCTGCAAACAGCTCCACAAAGTGAAAACTCAAATCTTCACACCGGGGAATGCTGAGGGAAACAAGAAAACATCCCATGCGCCGTTGCAAACATTCTTCAAGAGAACCAGCAAACGCTCGAAGGCATGGCACGACCAGTCAAGGCACACCTCAACATTCCACAAGTCTGCAGCTTCCCCTGGCTTTCCTTGGAAAACAAGTTGCTTCGCCACATGGGAAGCAAAAGCTCCGATCTGTAGAATGGCATCATCTGCAGGATGTTTATTGGCAACAGAAGCGTCATTTGACAAAATGTAGTGGAATAGGAAAGCTGCATGTGTCTGTCTCAAACCACACAAATATCAATATTCCGGCCTTCCCCTGGGTCCTCAATACAAGCGAGATCAAAAAATTGGATAGCTTCCCTGAACTGAAAGCTTCCATGTTCATTCTGCTTGACTTCAGACAGGCCAATGAAAAACTGGAGCCCGAGACGAAGCCACCGGGTTGTCCTCTCCCGACCGAGGCAAAGCAACGCACACGAGTAAAGACGGACAATTATTCCCAAAGTTTGAGCCATGACGCCTGCTCCTTCGTTGATGGTCCCTGCACACAACTTACCCAGCTCGAAGGACACTTGGGTCACGCGGGTGGATGATCTGAACAGTCTCGAGTTTTTCTTTCGTGCTGTCGGCACGCCAAATGTTTCTTCGGTTTTTTGAAACCCACAACAAACACAACACTGGCATCCTGGTCCTGGTGGTCTGTGGTTCTCGACCCCTGGTCCGACACGCTCCGGTAACTCACCGAGTATCCAGCCTGGAAGAGCTCGTGCACATTGACGGTACTCGAGTAGCCCGACTCCTCGAGGCGATCCAGGCTGCCCAGGCTCGAGCTGCTCGAGTTGCTGTGGTAACTGTGACGCGCTGATGACGTCACGGACGACGCGACCGACACGCCCGACTCGTAACTCTGGCCGGACAGTCGGTGCTGCGACGTGATCGCCACATTCACGTAATTTGGGTGACCGCCGAACTGCAAGCGAAAAAGAAACATATCGTCAGTGAAGACAAGACAGGACAAAACAGAGAGAGAACGCAGTCAGGCACTCTTGTTTCGTTGGTTTCCACGTCACCATTCTGGCAAACGACCGCTTCAACCGCCAGCATCGCTCCTCTACAGTCTCTTGCACTTGAAGTTTTCGACAGTTATGGACGAGAACCACGCCAGCTACAAATAGCCTTGAAAGCTATTTGCTGCAAATTTTCCAAAATTGTCAATAACTTCTTGTTGTTTTCACATCATTTCTGGAGCTTTATCTCCTGGAATTTCTGGTCGGAGGAAGCCGGGGTGAGTACGCTGATATGTCCTCTGCAGTTGTATTACATTGGTGCGTGTGCTTCGGCGCTCGGCGCATGTTGACAATGTGGGCAGGGGAAATTGGAATCACTTCAGCGCATAAAAGTACGACATTACACTCCTTGTTCTTTTGTCGTGTTTGTTTTCGTAACTGATTTTCCATCTCTTTGTATCCGTCTTAGAAACAGACGAAAGGTCATTGAACGCGGATCCGAAACAACCCACTGGATTCCAGTGCAAGAAACCAAAATTAACCCCTCGGAAAGGAGGGACAGACCCTGACGTGCGTATTTGTTTGGACGTGCGGCGCTGCTCAGCGCACACAACCTCCGACCTGCACCCGAACTGAGCTTAGGGTGCCCCGCGCTGCACTTCTGTGGGGCCCAGCGAGACTCACGTTCTTTTCAGGACCCACCACCGTGATCAATGGTCTCATCCGATGGAACGATCGTGCCTTTTCCTTTATTAGTTTTCGGTTGATTTTATCTGCGTCTGATTGCTCATCATGATGATCGATGGACCCAAGGCATGCGCAACTGTCTGCCAGTCAGAGCCTAAGTTTCCGTTTGGTTCCTGTTTGTGCGAAGACGCTGTCCACATCAATGAAAGCGTTTCCGCGTGCGACGCGCCATCACAAAAGCGATCATAACCATCACGTCTCCTGCACATGATAGCCATCCCCTTCAACGCTGACGATGTGCTCAAATACGTTTCCCCGTGGGCCATGTGCGCCGGATCAGTGTGAGGTGCACTACCACACACCGACAATCTTCGTCGGAAAACTCGAAGCGAGTCCACTCACCAGGTATCCGTTGGCGCTGCCGGTACTCGCGGCGCTGTTGCGGTTGCTGGAGGCGGGCGACGAGCCGTGCGTCGGGCTGCGGCTGGGCGGGCGGTGCGCCACGCCCGGCGGGTGGCTCCCCCACTCCCCCGCCTCTCCAGACGAGCTCGGACTCAAGTACTGAGAACCCTGCAAATATAGAAATACATCGCGTCAACAGAATCTTTCGTGTCGAGCAAATCTGCACACAGCAATCGCACACAATTTTCGCCATTTTGAACAAGTTTGATCACAGTTGTATTGGTGGATTTCTCGCTCTCCCTCTTCAGCTGAACTGTGTGACATTTGCCAAAGGGGGCTTCCCCAGTCACAGCACAAGCGAAATGTTACACACGGGTTCGCACACTTCTGTGACACACGAAAGGGAACATTGTTTTGCCGGCTTCGAGAAATATCAGAGAAATGCTGCCATCACTTTCATCCCAGGAGCTTTTCGTGGGACGCGCTGAATAATGTATCACGATAAATCAGGAGGATGAAACAACCCGCGGTCCCTTTTCATTTCAATCAAGCAAAACATGCAATTCCCTCAGATTGTACGCTTCCTGCCCTTTCTACCAGCATCGAACTAATTGCAATGTTTCAAGGAGCGAATGTCTTGTCACAAAGAGCCATCGTTCATTGCAAAATCTTCAAGAAGACAAAACATGGAGTTCCACTGCTCCTCGATTGGGTCCCAATCGAATTCCCTGGAAAACAGTTTGGACTTGCATCATTTGAACTGACATTCCCGGAGAAACCAATTTGGAGCCGCTGTGACATCTTGCAGCGCGTATTGATATCCGCTCCATCCGTACACACTCGTGTCTCGAGAGGTCCCTCGCTCCCGTTTCGTTCTGACGTCTGTGTGAATGAATACCATGACACAGCGGGACAAGAGTCTCTGTTTGGTAGTCACCGCACTTCCCTTCGTTCCACGTCGGAGAGTGATCCATCATTCCCAGCATGCAACTGCAAACTTCATGTCCCCACCAGTTCAACTCAAGAATCAGTCTTCTTTCAGAACAAAGTGGATTTCTTCAGCGGACAAAATAATTGAGAAGCCTGACAAATTTTCTTCCTCCAGGCTGAGGTAAAGTCCCGACTCCCCTGAATCATCCCGAATCCGCTTTCAATTTGGAGCGCACAGGGCCATTTCAATTAATTGAAAGTCTCTCTTCCCATTGTTACATGAGAAATTGCCTGTTCATTTCTTCGACAAGGACTTTTGTGCAGTCTCTGCCGTCTTGAACACATTGTATTCGCGTGACCCACATCAGAGCTGTTTCCTTCAAGGCTGATCTTTCAGAAGTGGCAAGAACACATGATCAGTGCGACTTCAGCATGTGAAACAGACCTGTTGGTCACATTAAACACTCTTCACCCACACAAACGCGCACGCCTTTCTGGGCTCCACGGACGATCTCTTCCTGCACCATCTGGGTGGCTCCGTCCCCTCGCACAGACCATTGTGAGCTTTTCAGCGCTGAATTGTACAGAATTGAAAAGTGTCTTTTGAAGCGACCTCCACAAGCAACAAGGAGGCTACTTGCCAGACACATCTGGCAGCTTTTGTTTTCATCGACGAGGTTGGTGACTGTGGCTCATTCGATCAGACATTTTGGTTGTTTGTTTGCTCCACTCACTCTCCGATTTCATTTCAGACCCAATCAGGAGCTGAACAAACCTCGTGAACGGTGTTGTTGCTGCGCGCAACACAAGAGAGACTCTCCACGCTGACCCAAACCTGATTACCCTGTATTGATCATCGCGTCTGAGTGAGACAACCTAATCACGCCGATCAGGCCCGGACAACCGAGCGATTGCGAAGCTGCGCACAGACGTCATGTGTGCGGCACCATGTCCGTGACGACGGCACCCGGCCAACCAAATCACGTCATGACGACCCTTTCACGTCGCCAACTGCCATATCAGTTCACACAGGTTGGCTATCTGAACCAAAGCGCGCTTTTCCTCTTGCCTGGTTTGACAAAACTGAATCTGTGGTGCAGTGAAATATTTCAGTTTTGCGTCCTGAAAGCTACGCCAGACTTACGCGTTCAACTGGTCTTTGCAGTGCAGCCGCCGATGCCATGGCACTGACACACTCGACTTTCGCAGTGATATTTCACGCGATGTTCTGCACGTGCCAATCTTGTACGTGAGGCTGTTTCACTTTGTGTGGATGGAGGATGAGAAACTCGTTTTCTGAAAGAGAAACCACCTTGCCTGGCAAGGCTAACGAGATTGAAGGCCAGTGGACCAGACGGGGACGCCGCGCGGCCGCTTCTCGTGACAATAAAGAAACGGCAGAGTGGCCGCCCGGTCCACCCGGAGAAGCAGTGGCGGCGCGAGATGGAATCGCTCGCCATGAACTGTGGTAATCACGATATGGAGACGCGATGTCGCCACCAAGTGTCACTATCGCTGCTTTCTGTCTGCTGCGCGCAGAATCAATAGCCTCACTCGCCTCGCTGCGCACTCGTCCGGGTCCGGACCCTCGGACGTTTGCGCACTGCTCAAAATAACTTCTCTTAGCCATTTCAAGCTGCTTGGAGTTGCCTGGCGTATCCGTAAAACCTGACACGTGAACGAGGGATATCCACAGAAAAGTGTCCGACTCTATGAACAGCGGAACCGTTCTCAGCTGCAGAATGGGCACAAACGGTTTCCTTCCTGGACCTTGGTTGAGCGCTTTTGTTTCTTGTGCCAGGAGACCTGTCACTTTCTCTAGCTACCCCCTCGTGAGTCAGTTTTGAACCCGTCGTTATCGAGGCACCGTACAATGAAGTTTCAGTGACCCGACTGACGAGTCTCACTGCAGGAATGTCTTCTCCCACTGCATGAGGGTCCTTCAATGGGAGAAGTTGTTGACATTACAACATGCCGCAGCACGACAAATATTTGTGATCACAAAAACGCGTGACATAAAAAAGCAACAACGCTGGGATTCAATCAATGGGGTATTTGCTTCTCTTCAAAATCACTTCTTCTGCTTTTACTCGATCAATACCTCAAAGTCCCAAGTGGGTTTCGTTGCTTCGGGTACCATTTGCTTCACTGCTGCCTCTGCCTACCAAAGCCGAGGACACACACTGGGAACATTCAGCCCAACTGTTCCATCGCCGACACAGACGATCCAGAACAATGCGTTTCAAATTTATCCACGTCCATGCCCGCTTCAACTGGTCTCCAATGCCACAAAATTAATGACACAGTTCTTGACGCCTGAATTGAAAATTCCAATTTGTCTTTATTCAGCCAATCCTGTACCTCACAAAGGCTTTGGGGGCAGTTGTCAATCGACCTTTTTGTTATTCTGTTCCACAGAAGCCCGTCAATCTTCCAACATGAAAATTCACTCAAAACTGTCTGGAACCTGTTTTCATTCACCAAGTTCAGCAAACACAACCCCACGCCAAGTCTTCGCCGTCTCTCAATGAATGGAAACTGGTGGTGTAGGTTTCTCAGACAACAATAGGTGTTGATTGATCCTCATCGGCGATGCACTGCACTGTGTCTGCGGAGTCTCTGACGCCAGTTTACATGACGTCTGCAGGGTCCATCACAGTTGGACCGACGGGTAGCATGGAAAACAAAACGTTTCCTCTCTCTGGTCGAATCAGAGAAACGTGAAGTAACCACCACGTTCAGCACACGATGCTGAACACAAAATTGCCAAAATGCCTACTTTTTTCCAGAAACTTCACCAATGTTCGTTTGCTGTGGACTTCCAACTACCGGCAGACGGTTTGACGTTGACCGCCTCAAATGGATTTGGATGCAAGGAGTGTGAAAATGTTCAATTGCCCACTGGCTTTTGAACCCCCAAAATTGAAAGTTTCGAGGAAAGGGAAATGTCATTTTGCAAAACGAAACAGGGAACAAATCTAACCATGGTAGCAAACAGCTCGTAGCCCATTTCTTCCGAAGGAGACTACTTCAGAAGTTGTCTGGGCCTCAACGATGGAGGAAGAATTACACTTTTCTGTATCCGGAGCGCACAGACACAGACATCTGCCGGCAAAAACTGCGCATTCCAAACACCCCAGCACTCAGATAGAACAGCATCAAACCACTTGTAGCCCGTACGAGCGCATTTACAGTTCCTCGAGAACTTTGACGCTCACATTTCCTGCGCAGACGCCTCAGCCGGCAAGCAACACTACATTGTCCTGCTGTTGGGTGAAATGGACGCGTGGGCTTTCCATCGTAAAAAAGGATCTCAAAGGGCTTGGGCCGCACCAAACAGTGAATTTATGGAGTTTTGTGTAACATGGACGAATGCGACATGGAAGTTTGGATCATTCAACCCAGAAAGAACAGAAGCACCAAGCTCTTTTCCCAGTTCAGCTGCGTTCGTCCCATTTCCGGAGTGGTCACAAGCGAAGTTTCTGTTTGGCCTCCATCACGCCACCGACGCATTGGTCCGAACACTCTGTCGCGTGCTGCTCCCACGGCCAAGTGATTTGCTCGAACAAATTTACAAACGCCTCCATTCTCCTGGACTTCAACACCGACTGCAGCGCCCAATACTGCTGAAAATTTGCCCGAACTCTGAGGAGAGGGACGATGTGTCTGTCACAGTCGGCTCTGCGATCCGCGCCTTGTCGATTCACCCAAAGCGAATTGCTTCAATACAAAATTGACAAAAATCTCAGCTCGAAACCAACTGGTCTCTGTGTTTGATGATGAATATTGGTATTCAGTGCAGATATGTGATGGGTCCACAATCAGCGGTGATTGTGTGAGGGGGATGGCCCCCTTGAGACCGCCGTGGAAAAACTGCCTCTCCTGTCCAGCAGCAACAAGAACATGGCCTGACTTTTTTTTTGTTCCTATCACCGTCCCTTTCCGTCCAACAAAACACAGTTTTCTGCAGGGCAAAATATTCTCGACAGGTCATTGCCACAAATTGTGCTTCAGTCGACTGCTTCCTTCGAACAGGCTCCAATGAGAAAAACAGTTCCATCACGCAACTTTTGAGGATTTCTCTCAATCTTTCTTTCCTCTCGTTGTGCTGCACGAGCGCACACACAGTCTCTTAAAAATTGCGTCATCAGTGGATTCTAAGAGCGGACGTACTCGCATTCTGGATTCTGCTGTCTTCCCAACTTGATCTTGAGCAAACAACCACCACCAGTTTCACGTTGAACCTCCAGTCCTCACCCCTGGAGTCCACAAAAATCAATAAAGAGTAATCTTGTTTTGGCACTTCAGAGCTCGAGAGATGATGCTTCAGTGATACGCGCTCTCCCTCTCTCGTTCCCTTCAGAAACACAGAAATCATCCATTCTACTCGAGACAAACTGTGAAACATTCCTTCTCAAGGGGTGATGCATGGTGGCAAAAACGTGCACATTTCACTTTCGTCTCTCAGGAATTTGCAGAAATTGAGAAAATGACAGGGTGGGGGTTCAAATTAGCTCTCGGCACAATGACAGAAAGGGAAAATCAATGAATAAGTGAGGGTCATTGTCATAATAGCGAGTGACAACAAACAGGGACGGAAGGTTCCACCAGATGCTCCACATCCTCCCGTCCTTCCTTGTTTCCTCCTTCGGGTCCTTCGTCTATTTGCAGTTCGATGAGAGCGCATTTCCAATGGCCTCACATGACTTCCAAGAAGAACGCACTTTGACCTGCTCCAATCGAAGAGGAGGAGGAGAAAAACAGATTTGTGGCGATAAGAAGAGTGAGGAATCTTCAGTCTTCCGTGCAACAAAGGACCACCAAATCGTCCGCTCCTGTCCAAACGAACTTCTTCCCTCAAATCAACTGTGAGGACGGGGCTCGGCAGCGAGACGTCGCCTGTCGGCCGCGATGCTGAATGCTTCTTTCAGAGAAGACTGCAGCGGTGCTCGTACAAATGCTCCTCTCGCGGAAATCGCTTATGAAAGGCTATCTCGCGCATAACGGTTGAGCAGGCACGTGATTCTATCGCCCCCAACTTGAATGCAATTTGTCTCTTATCTGCTGCTCGCCCAGCTCAGGCCATTGAAATCTAGCCATATGCAGTCAGCCTTTGGAAGGAGCCACCGAAATGGCACAACGGAAAATGACCAGTGAGAGAAAAAGCAACTGGTTGGCTGGTCAACTGTGCAAAGGGACAAAACACAATTCTCCGACGTTTCTGTCAAGCCCTTGTGTTTTTCCTTCAGTCTGCCAGATTTGCACAAGCAAATCCTGCGATGATCGCTATTTTCTTCGTAGATCGAAGCAGGGGCCCAATCAGGATCGTGAAGGGTGTGGGATCATTGCTCTCGTGTTCTATTCAGGGCCATGAAGTCTGTGTTTGCTCAAATCAATCCTGAAGGAAACTTTTGCCGCAGCCGGGATCATGACCTCAGCAAAGCTCTCCGCTCCAGGCGGTTTGTTTCCTGTCACATTACCCAGATAAAGGTTGTGTGTTTTTGCCAAGTAAGGAGAGTGAGATTCCCTTTGATGTCACTGAACTTGTTATTGTACAACACGGTGTGACCATATCTGTGGGCAGAATGAATGTCTTGTCTTGGGTTGTCTTGGGCGCAAGCAGCGAGTTCACACGAGAAGATCACAACAGCCAGTCTCCGAATCTGTAGGAGCCAAGCTTCGTTGAAAATCACAAGAAGTGACCTCATTGTACGACAGAACACCAACGGAATCATCGTTTTGCTGAGCTAACGATGTCGAAAATACTCCTTGTGTGGCAACAGTTCTGCCGCAGAAGTAGCTTTCCATACTGCTTGCAATGAATCGACGCCAGAAGCTCCTGATCACGAATACTGATCAGCTGGAATTCGAGGACCAGACTGCAAACAAATGCTTCTGCAAGACACAATGAGTAGAAACGCTGCTCTCTCTCCTTCTGGCAGACACGGGAACAGCCACACACCTCGGAGGAGCTGGCTCCCACACGGGGAACAGAAACGTGTTCATGATGCCAACTGGCTGCAGGCTACATGCACGTCTGCAAGTCTGCAGCAGCCCGTGGAGCAGGAACTGCGCTCACTTCTTCCACCATCTCACCACAGAATAACTCTGGGTTTCTGACAAAACTATGATTTTCAAGCAGCTGGATCACTGCATCACCAGTGCAACATCGTATGGAGCTGTTCTCACACGGTGTCATACGTCCCTTTCCATTTGTTAAGTCTGTCCTTTGTTCGGCCTTCAGCGCTCGGTCACCTCAGAATCACACCATGAATCCAAGAAGTTCAACAAAAGCAATGCAAACACTCGCCGACCAATGTCAGTGAGAGTTTTGCCGAGAATGGTCCACTGCGCCAGAGCGAACCAATCTTCTGACTAATGAAGTAGCGACATCAGAGATGGCAAGCCGATATCGGAACAAATTAGTCCTAAATGCCGATAGATAATAGGCTGTCCGTTAGATGCTGTTTACGGTAATGCGACTCTTGCGAAACATTTCGGCTCTCCTTCATGGGAAGTTACGACTGAAGAAGTGATCAAATTAGAAACACGTCAAAGGTGTGGGACACTGGAGAGACACGCACAGGAGACCAGGCACGACAGGGACGCGCGCTTGTTTGTATACGAGCACGTCACACGCGATACAACGTAAACTGAATTCTTGGTCAAAGAAAAGATAACCCAAATCTGTCACCTTCACTCTGGTAAAATGCGCGACTTTCTTTCTCCAAAACGCTGTCGGAAGAAGGGGTGGGGGTGCTCATCACAATGCTTCAATGGGTTCTTAAGACCCAACTAGAAATCAGAGCTTTGAACACAGGCGCGTCGCAAGCACCACCTACCTGGCTGGGTCCTTGTCCCAGGACCAACCACACCTGAGCTGAGTGCAGGGGGACAGCACCAAACCAACTTCATTTTGGTAAGATCGGTTCTCGCCCTGCAGGACACACACAAGGACGCGAAGGACGCGTCTGTGCCAAATTTGGGCAAATTTTGGGCTGCGCACCTCTACAAGAGAGTGGGCTGTTCAAAGGTGATTGTCGAACTCTTTCACGTTCAGTGGCTTGCACAAAGGTGCATCTGAATTCCTTACACAAGTTCTTTCAGTCCGACAAGCGAGGACTAGTTGCAAGGAACGTTACAGACGTTTCTCCAGCCAATCGCGTCGAAATGTTTTTTTGTGAACAAAGATGGTCCGAACGCAGAAAAATTACCACCAACAATTGCAAGGGACAAATGTCCATGCCTATTTCAGTAATAGGCGCAACAGACTTCCATAAATCAGCCAATCAGCCCAGTGAGCTGTGTCTATACACACAAGTCAGTGGCTTCACCGACGGCACATGTGGGATTGCACTGGTGTGGATCCAACTGGGAGCCGAGGGACAGATAAATTTCACAAGAGACAAAATGACGCACCATCTTTCTCAATTTCAAGAAGACCTGACTGAGAGTGTTTTCTCTTTCATAAAGTAATCGCGAAATGTGGCTGCTGAGGCTTTGCGCTGTGTTCAATTCAGCAAAGAACATCTGATTTTCTGCAGCAGTCGGCTCAGCCCCTTGCAACCAAATGGCCTGCAACTCCCTTGGCTCGTAGTTCAGGGAAGATAAGACTGTGCGATCCGCCCCGCAGATGTAGAGGGATTTATTGCAGTGTTTAGAGGCACACTGAGATAGATGCTGGTTCCATACATCATTCAGTTCATCAGCATCATTGGGATACACGCTGCAACTCTCCTTCCAAACCTTAGCTTTTCGTGCGCTCGCGTTGCTGAAGGTGTCAAGCCGTTACCCCAGAAGTACCAACCAAACCATCTGAGGTAACACACACACACACACACACACACACACACATAACTGACACACGTACGCACAACACCACGCTCAGCACGAAACTCCACATCGACAACCACACCAGTGACCTACTTTTCCCAGGTCCTTTTCAAATCCACCACACTTGATCAAACTCGACACAAAGTCCTCCCAATGAAGCAATGTGCCAGCCAATAAACTGCAATTACAGAGCTCTTCTGTTTGGAACAGATATGAAGGAAACGCCTGATAACTGAATTTCGCAGTCCAATCGCCACAAAACGGACAAAAAGAAGGAATTAATGGGACAGATTTGGAAGTCACCTCTGCTTTGTTATTTTGATGCACAATATCCCGCTTTGGCCCGAACAGTCAGGATCGTCGGTGAAACTTACGACAAGAAAGCGCGCGGCGTTTGACACCGATAATTATACTTTGTAGAAAAAGGCAATTTCCAAAAAAGTTGGTTTTTATGGGCGCCCTTGCTAAACCCTCCTGGTTCTTATGGGCAAACAAACCTTTTTTGTCCAGAAGTGATTCCCCACTCTTTTCTGACCATTTGTGAACAAGTTCGTTCACCCTCAAACCAACATTTTGAAAAAGATTGATTCACACCCGCTCCGTCCCCCCAAAGCACCTTTCCTTCGTCACATTCGCGGCGACAAACGGGCCGCGCGCCTGAAAAAGCAAGACGACGATCGGGCCTCGTTGTAATGCTGAAGCCACGAATCTGGCTTTTCTCAATGCACCAGAGCTTTCAGGCATCACAGTTGATTGCGCCCATCCACAAATAAGAGAGATGCTCAGAACTGACACGGAATGATGGAATGCGCGGACATCACTTGGCTGTGGATCCCGCAAGCGGACCGTTTCGGTCGAGCTCTCTCTTCTGGGAAAGAAGCTGTCGCCACAACACGGACCAACAAAGACTTGTCCCCCTACTTTGATCCGCTTCTTGTGGCTGATAGTTTGTTTTGTGTCCACAAGATACGAGGTCCGACCACAAGATCTGGCTGCATCGACTTCATGTCCACAGAACACCCAAATGCAATGACTGAAGGGCGTGGCCAGCTGTGGACGCACTTTCACTTCTCGTCCTGAAACTGCGCGAGAGAGTTGTGGACATTACTGACGCCGTTTCTCGTTTGCCGACACGCAAAATGTGTCTATTTTTGCTGCAATCAACCACAACCAAGTGCCTCGTCGTCTTGCGTGACAGAATTGCGATTACTACCACATGGTGTACACAATGCACGACATTTGCGCTGCCAGGGACAGAATTGCAGGCTCATTCCTGCACATCCAGGTGTCGCGGAAACGCCCCAGTGCGCGCGCGACCACGTCGCATCCGGTTCACGGGAAATCACGCAAAAACAATCAGCTGGTTTTCAATGAAGCATCGTTTCCCCGAGCGTCACCACAATGAGTCACCGACGCGCCTTCGCCTCAAGTTCTTCCCCACCTTGTGTCTGATAGAAATTTAGACTGTTTTTGGCGAAGGCTCACTAACTTGCTGTGAATCAGCCAAACTCGCACGAAAAATATCGTGCGTGAAATATGTTTTCTTGCCTGCAGCTGTTCAGATATCTCCTCATCCAAAGAGCTAATCACAGTGCAAGCATTTGTACGTAAATATCCACTGTGCCCTCCCTGTCTCCACGGTCAGCATGGTCTGCATTAACCCCAACTCCTCTGAGCGACTGTCGGCAACAATGTCGCACTGCGCTGGCTGATCCTCAGCTGATGCCGGATTTGTAAGGTGCCATGATTCTCTTTTTTTCCTGCAGTGGAAAGTGACAAGGGACACCGCTGAACTAAATCAGGTGCGTTGTGTCGTTCAGAACAATGCAGACAAGTACAAGATTATCAACAAGAACATGCATTAGTGAGAGTCAAACCCCGCGGATATTTCGGGCACATTTCCCCGATTGAATTTTCCCTCTGTCGTAATTTTCAGTCTGGTTCGTCTTGCTCACCTATTGTCAGAGTTGTGTGTCAAATTTGGTGTGTTCAGACTCTCTCAGTACCTGTCTTCATTCACTCTTGTGTGCCCACAAGTGCAACCTTCTTTCTGCGAGCTGGAATCTTCCTTTGGTGTGTATGTGCCCACACACGGGGTGCGATTGCGGGTGTTATCTGCGTACGAGGCATGCTTTTTATGTTCCCGATGCCCATCAATATCTCCCGTGTGGTTCAACACAGAACCTTCAGTGTTCATATCAGGCTTCCTTGATATCTTTTCTCAACATA
>JAAUXT010058133.1_pt1 | contig 13877 bp, 15 predicted proteins | sample 7278171 | NCBI WGS metagenome assembly JAAUXT01 (sample SAMN14350112, study PRJNA611818) | marine sediment metagenome | isolation source: surface marine sediment (1.8m) | place: French Polynesia: Moorea | collected 2018-08 | reverse complement strand
CACAAGTCAGTGGGTGCTGCATCCCATTGACTTGTGCAGGGATGCAGCACCCATTGACTTGTGCAGGGATGCAGCACCCATTGACTTGTGTAGGAATGTAGCTCCAATTGATTTGTGCAGGGATGCAGCACCCACTGACTTGTGCAGGGATGCAGCACCCACTGACTTGTGCAGGGATGCAGCACCCATTGACTTGTGCAGGGATGCAGCACCCATTGACTTGTGCAGGGATGCAGCACCCATGAACAGGGATGGATGTGTGACGCACCCGGAGTGAACGTGGCCTGGAGTCCATGACCCAGATCCGCTCAGGGAACCCATCCGGATCGGACTTGAGACGCGCGGAGTGACGTGTGTCCGGATTTCCCCGGATTCCCCGGATTCCGGATGTTCAGATGCTCCAGATACCTGGCTCTTTCCTGAGGAACGGGGCAATTCACACCGGATGCGTTGCAGCAGACTCAGCGGCGCAACGTCCATGGAGTGACACATCGACGCAATGCTTGACGGAAACACTGTGCAACAGTCGTCAACCAATCCTCTGACATGTTTCGAGAAGCAACGCACCCAGCGCAAAGCAAAACGCATCAGCCAGGTTTGGCAAACACGAAACGTAGACGTACATTGGAAAAAGAGTTTTGGAATCAGCCTTCTACGTTCACGCGTACGTCTACGTTTCGTGTTTGCCGAACCTGGCTATTCGTTTGCACAGCACGCTACGCGTCCTATGTGAAACCGGCCTGAAGCATCAGCAGTGCCGCTTGTACACATGTGCATGTGCAACATCACACGACACACCCACACCTGGTGTGAAGCAGCACAGCACAAACTTCTTCTGAAGAAGCAACGCCACACCCCGCCCCCTGGTGGAAAGCACAAGCCTCCCACACACGTGCACTGGTAACGCTTTCATACACGTACATACACGCACACACATTCGCGTGCAGGCACACACACATACACACACGCATACGCACACACACACACATACACACACGCATACGCACACACACACGAGACGCGAAGTACGCTCATCCAAACAGGGAGGGAGGGACAGACAGACAGACAGATGGACGGACAGATGGACGGACAGATGGACGGACAGATGGACAGATGGACGGACGGATGGACGGATGGACGGACGGAGTGAGGGAGGGAGGGACGGACGGACGGACGGACAGACGGACCGAAGGAGGGAGGGAGGGAGCCAGGGAGCCAGGTGAGTTCTTTCTGGCTCTGCACTGTCTGTGCACTTGTGCACGTTCTTCTTCACAAACACCTGTGGATCACCAAGTTCAAATGTGTCATTGAACTGCGCAGCCTCCACTGGACACGCAGTGCTCATGCAGTGCACTCGTTGTTTTTCTCGCTCTGAACCACGTCTGTCCCTCTGCGTCATTGCGCGTTGCTCTGTGTGCACTGGAGGTTCCCGTGATCCAGGGGGTGGATCCTGGATCCAGGATCCGGTCAGGATGCGCCCGCTCTACTCAACTGATCTCAACTTGGAGACACTAGAGGTGCAAAATTGAACTCTTTGTACCTGTGGTGCAATGGCTTTTGTGGGGCCATACCCCCCGCACCAAGTTCCAAAGATGTGTAGGGCAGAAGAATATCACATGACACAACACTGTTGGAGGCTGATCAAAGAATCATGGGACCTCCCTGGACCCAAAACCTCCTTGGACCCCAGACAACTCCGGACCATGGACTTCCCTGGACACTGGGCCTATCTGGACCATGGGGCAACCCTCACTCCCTCAGACCTTCTTGGACCCCAGACCTCCTTGACCTTCAGACCTCCCTGAACCCTCATAATTCTGTTCTGAACACCGTGTTGCTCGGAAACAGCTGCTGTGGAGACCTTTTTTTCACAGTGTCTGATGAGGTTCACGGGAGTCTTTTTCTCACGTGATTTCATCAACGAACAAACATGTAATCCACACTGTGGAACCACATCCAGGCACCGCGCACGCTTTTTCCCACCTGATCTGATTGGTTTGTCTGTCCTATTTCTCTGATTTGTTTGATCACAGAGGGCAAAATTCCAAATTTATTTTGGCAGAGCAGACCCTACCACACAGGTCTCACACGTATACAGGGGTTGTCCAAAAACAATCTTTTTTCTTTGAACTTTGATGCAGTCCAAGAGTGAAAACTTACTCAGTTCATTTTGTCATGAGGCCCCATCGTTGACCCTTGACCCCAGCCCTTCACTGACCTGGATCTGGGACAACAGTGGAGGGCCACGTGTTTTCACAGGGTTCTGACCAATGAGAGACAACGTTGCCACGGCTCTGACGCTGCCAGTTCGAGGCTCCACGCCGAGCTCTATCTCCCCGTGCGAGGTTTCCAAATCAGAATCCACGGGCGCCCGGCCCGTTCTCACAGGACCCCGCGCCTTTCCACTGGTGCTCAGCCTGTTCTCACAGCCCCTGGACCCCGCGTCTTTCCACGGGCACCCGGTCCGTTCTCACAGCCCCTGGACCCCGCGCCTTTCCACGGGCACCCGGTCCGTTCTCACAGCCCCTGGACCCCGCGCCTTTCCTCGGGATCCCGGCTCGTTCTCACAGCCCCTGGACCCCGCGCCTTTCCACGGGTGCCCGGCTCGTTCTCACAGCCCCTGGACCCCGCGCCTTTCCTTCACGCAGTTTGTCTGGTTCCCGGAGGCATGTTCAGGATCTGATCACAGGACGGTTCAAACTTTGTTGTTCTTGAGATGGCAAGAGCGTTAAATTGCGGTCCAACTGCATGACTTTGGTGTGTGTGTGTGTGTGTGTGTGTGTGTGTGTGTGTGTGTGTGAGAGAGAGAGTGTGTGTGTGTGCACGTGTGCTTGTGTGTGTGTGTGTCTTTGTGTATGTGTGTGCGTGTTTGTGTGTGTTTGTGTGTCTTTGTGTGTGTGCTTGTGTGTGTGTGTGCGTGTGTGCGTTTCGGCGTGATCAGGGCTAGGCAGGACCCCACGCCCCCTGAATCCACCCCAGAAAAATAGCAGATCGTTTGGCAGTGAGAAGATGTTGTTTTCAAAGCTTGTGGAAGGAAAATGTCTTGAGCAACAGACACAGATAGGATCCCGTAACTCTCAAGGTCAGACCCACGCCACAGTAACACCGCAGTGCAGCCATCCGGCAGAATTCTCGCGGTGCTGGCTTCGCAGCGCCGTCCTTACAGCACCACTCACTCTGAAGCGCCGTCCTTGCAGCGCTGTCCTTACAGCGTCAGCAGACCTCGCAGCACCATCCTCGCAGCACCAGAAACACACATGGCCTCTGCTGCTTTTCAGTACAATCAAGGCGCCACATCACAGGCGTCCTTGTGTTATATACATGAACCAATGGCGTTACACGTGTCAATGTGTGTAACCTTTGTTAGCAGTGTTACGATTGCATGCAGTTGTCTCAGGTGTTGAAAATGTTAGGGGGTTCTTGCATGCATTGGCTATACAGGTCTTCCTCTTGCGTGCTTGTGCTCTGGGTGTTACATGTCGTTACAAGTGTTACATATTGCAAGCTTTCAGCTGCAGCATGGGGTACAGATGCTCCGTTAGGTGTTTCACGTGTTGCTGGTGTCACTGGTGTTTCATACATGGGTGTTACAGGTGCTACATGTACCACCGGTGCTACACCTCGTTAAGGGTGTTACAGGTGTAACATATACCACTGGTGTTACATGTATAAAGGGTGTTACAGGTGTTACATGTACCATGGGTGTTACATGTGTAAAGGGTGTTACAGGTGTTACATGTACCATGGGTGTAACACTCATGAAGGGTGTTACATGTGTTCCTGGTACCACGGGTGCTACATGTGTAAAGGTGTTACAGGTGTTACATGGACCGCGGGTGTTACAGGTGTCACATGTACCGCGGGTGCTACATGTGTAAAGGGTGTTACAGGTGTTACAGGTACCGCGGGTGTTACAGGTGTCACATGTACCGCGGGTGTTACATGTGTAAAGGGTGTTACAGGTGTTACGCGGACCGCTGTGCTGCGCTGTCATGAGATCCTCCTCTCCACGCTGAGATCTTCTTCGCTACACTCCACAGCACACTTTGTGCCTCTTGTCATTGTTGAACTTACACTGTACAAAATAACACTTTTCAACACTGCCTTTTGGACGTCAAAAGTGGCGCGTGACAGTAATGTTGATGTCAACAGGGTCTGCATGGGAACTGATTTTTCAGATGGTGTTTGGGACAATACTGTTGGTTTAGTCTGTAATCTTCTTTTCCTGCTCTATCTATCTGCCGTGTCTGTGCTTGAGTATGGGAATCTCACTCTCAGCAGTTTCCGAGGAAATGTTTTCAGATAGAGAATAGGGTTTGTGGTCGGGAGGCCTATCTGTAGGGTGGAGGGACTGGAGATTGGTGCTGGGAAGTTCAGTGTGTATGTGTGCGTGTGTGTGATCTGTGTGTGTGCGTGCGCTGTGTGATCCGGATGTTCCATGTGTGTGTGTGTGTGTGTGTGTGTGATGCATGAATGTTTCGTGGATGTGTGCGTGTGTGCAGGATCCAGATGCTGTGTGTGCGTGCGTGTGATCTTGTTGTCCAGTGAGCAGGTGTGCGTGTGTGATCCTCGTATACTGGTTCCTGTGTGCGTGTGTGCACGATCTAGATGCTGTGTGTGCGTGTGTGTGTCTGTGTGTGTGCGCAAATTCAATCAATCCAAAGTCTTCCCAACGTGTGACCTATTTCCAGGTCCACAGAGACACTTTCTTTTCTGAACCACAATAGATCAGCGAACAAAGGAAGATGAAATTCGAACCTTCGCCAAACACCTCATCGTGTTGTGTGCGCACCCGTCAAAAATCACCCTGGGTTCCGACTCCATTGGGCAAACAACCCTGGGGGCGGGGTTCACACCGGGTGCGCCACGCGCTGCATCGTGGTTCCCATGGTTACGGAACGCGTGGCGTCGCTGTGCGGGTCAGTGGGCGTCGTGAGCCACGAAAAACGCCATGGCGCATCCAGTGCGACGCGGCGCCCAGTGACGTCAGTGCCGCGTCGCAACGCTTGACGCATGCGCGTGAAGACGCAGCAGCGCCCGTTGACGTGCGCAGGGACGCGGCGCATGACGCGTCCAGCGTGACACAGGCGTGAACCCCCCGCTGGTTCGAGGCCCTTTACCACTTGTTTTGTTCGTGATCCAAGTTGTTCATCTTGACGCGGGAACGTCGCCTCAACCTCTGTGTCTTCCATGTACGGTGACTGTGAGAAAGTTTTGAAGTCAGCCAGGCGGGCATGGACAACATTCCGCCCCGCATATAATTCTGCCGGCGGAATGTGGTCCTGAAAATAGGTACCACATCCCATCCTGTTGATGTAGTCCTGGCAGGATGGAACCTGGTCCTGAAATTTTAGGACTACATTCCGCCGGTGGAATGTGGTCCTGTTACACCGGGTACCAGTCCAAAATTCGGCTGAGTCAGACTCCAGTCGACGGGAATGAACAGGCTGGGAGACCACGATCCAGGGTACGCTCAGAAGAACTGTACAATCTCTGAGGCACAGGTGAGCGTGGGTTCTCCCGAACCTGCCGCTGGGTGGGAGTTTCGCAAGGCATGAACCACGAACTGAACCAGTGGAGCCACACAGGGACACACCCCAACTTTTGACACGGGGTGAAGGACCCAGCAGGTCTGGTCGCGGGGTCCTGCCCTGGTGCCTCCTTACTTCAACTCATACACACTCAAGACCAGTTGGCACAGGGTACCCGAAGCCTTGGTGAGTGTCAGGCTGTTTCAGGTGAGAATGAAATGAGGAGGCAAGAGGCAAGGAGCCAGACAGAGAGACAGACAGAGAGACAGAGAGACCCAAAGAGATGGGGAGGGAGACAGAGACACACACACACGAGAGAGAGAAAAATAAACAGAGAGAGAAAAGATCTCAGTTGCGCTCTTTCACACTTCACAGACTAAATTTTGGTCCTGCTTCCTCTCTCTTCGGAATATCTTAACCCAGAGGAAACACAAGTGGCTGCAGGATCTAGTGATGCGGTGAGATACCCTCAATTCGGGGTGGGATTGGGTGGGGGTCGTCTTGGAACTATTTTTTGTCCCCCACCCCACCCCCTGCTCGGCAGCGGATGAATTTTGGCCTGAAGTAGTTCTGTGGTCACACGATGCACCAATGTCAACTCTATTTTTCAATTCAGGCTCCTCCAGACAATTTTATAACGAAACAGGTTGTTGATCAGACGCACTTCAATTATCGCTCACAAATATTTGCTGAAATGATACGGCGTGTTTTTCTTTCATCTGGCGCCGGTGGGAACCAGGCGAGGCGGCCATTGTTCGAACCACGAAGCGTAACAGATGAAATGAAGAGGACGTATTGACTTTTGCTGTGGGGATCCAGGGGCGGAGCCAGGCGTGGGTCCAGGCGTGGGTCCAGGGGCAGGTCCAGGTGGGTCCAGGAGGTGGGTCCAGGAGGCAGGTCCAGGAGGTGGGTCCAGGGGTGGACTGGGGTGGATCCAGGGGTCCAGGGAGTGGGTCCTGGGGTGCAACCACAGGTTGGTCCAAGGGTGGGTCCAGAGGTGGGTCCTTGGGTGGGTCCAAAGCTGGGTCCTGGGTCGGGTCCAACCTTGGGTGGGTCCTGGGTCGGGTCTCCTTGGTCCGTCCATGGCTGCATCCAGGGAATGATTCTTATGCAAACTTTCACACAGATTTCTTCTCATCTGTTCTGAGACCTGAATCCTCTCCCTGTGAGGGTACTGAAAGTACTAAAAGTACTCAGCGGAGTTCCCTGGCAGTGGCGTCGGTTTGTGCAGCGCTCAGAATAGATTTCGGAGAAGCTTAGTGCTGAGGTGCAAATTCCTCTCGAGACAAATCTGCTGACAACCGACCGCAGGCCACAAAAATTGTCAACTCTGAAGATCAAATACAATTGCCTCGGCGTTCGGTGCCAGTTCAGGGAAAATTCAAGACGTAAGTGTGATGCCAAAGGTGCCAAATCAAAGCTGCGTGCACACACTCGTGCACACGCACACACAGGGACACACACGCGTACACACCTCACGCAATACACGTGCTATTTCTTGCACGCATACACAGACACGCACACACGCACACTTCACGCAATTTTTGTCCGAGTTCTTGTACGCACACACACACAGACACGCACACACACAGCGTATAGACACTCACACACACAAAGTGGAACACACGTGTGAGTTCTTGCACACATGCACACAGACACGCACACACACGCACGCACAGCGTACAGACACTCACGCACACAAGGTGAACTACAGACACGAGTTCTTGAACGAACACACACGCACACACACACACACTTTCCCCTTCCATAACTGGGATTTCAATCCTGAATCTTCCTATCAACAGCCTGATGGAGTTTCTATGTTCATCATCACAACTCAATTCAAAAATCAAGACCCTATCAAAACACGCAAAAAACACTGCAAAAAGCCCGAGTGCACAAAAACAAAGATATAAAGTTTCACAAACAGGACTGATCTGACTCCTAAACCAGTTCATCTTTTCCTGTTTTTTTTCAGCTTGTTTTTTTGGTCAATTGCCTCTGAACTGGCCCGAGTGCACCGCACGCTTCCTGTTCCTGCCCGCTGCTTGTCACCACGCACTGCTGAGTGCACCCACAGTGCCGATAGTGCACCCATCTGAGTGCTGAGTGCACCCACCTCAGTTCTGCGATCTCTGTGCGAAAAGCGACAAACAAATGTTGAGTGCACCAACAGGACTGAGAACATCATCCCTGTGGTGCGTGCACCCATGTTTGTTCTGAGACAACACTTCTCTCCCTGCCGAGTGCACCCCTGTCCACAGTGAGTGCATCCCTTGCCAAGCTCAGTGCACCCCTTTTCTGTTCAGTACACCCTCACCATACTGCGTGCACCCCTCTCCACACTGAGTGCACCCCTCTACATACTGAGTGCGCCCCTGTCCACACTGAGTGCACCCCTCTCCAAGCTCAGTGCACCCCTTTTCTGCCCAATGCACCCCACCCATACTGAGTACACCCCTCTCCACACTGAGTGCACCCTTCTTTATACTGAGTGTACCCCTTTCTGATCTGAGTGCACCCTTCCTGCCCGCGCTGTGACGTCACACCATCTACGCCAGTGCTGAGTGCACCTGTTTCGGGTCTCACACATTTCACTGCACTGACACCCAAATTTAAGTGATTTTCTACAGTGATGCAATTTGCTTCATTACAGAGCGTTGGAGATGGAGAGATTGTGAGTTTTCTTCAGTGGGAAAGGTTATCATCAAATGTACACAACTGCTCACAATGCCGTCAACGTGTCAAGCGGTTCTTTGGTTGGTTGTCACTGTCCACAGTTGATCGTCAACACGTGTTTCCGGTGCTTCTGGTTCATTCGCAGAAAAAGAAGCGCAGGTGCACTGGGCTGGGTGCATCACAATGGAAATAATTGTTTGGCCTCAGAAAGTTTGCGCTTTGTGAAATGTATGTGTCGTGGTGGCAACGGCCCGAAAGTACCATCTGCTGCTCACAGGGAAGTTTGGTCATCGCCCTCCCACTGTGCGTGTGCGTGTGTGGTGTGCGTGTGTGGTGTGCGTGTGCGTCATGTCCTGCTGAGCGTGGGAACGGGTCATTTCCTGTTGACGCCGAGCCGAGTCACGTTGCTATGCTGCTGCCACGTCACGTCTCACGTCAAGTCTCACGTCACGTCTCACGTCACGTCTCACGTCACGTCTCACGTCAAGTCTCACGTCATGTCTCACGTCACGTCTCACGTCACGTCTCACGTCACGTCTCACGTCACGTCTCACGTCACGTCTCACGTCACGTCTCACGTCACGTCTCACTCTGCGAGTTGTCAGCGCGCCGAGAGAACCCAACGTCAGGGTGCGCGTTCCCCTGGGGTCCGCACCCCTCCGACTACAGGGCTTGGGGTGGACGCCTGGAACCAAGGATTCTGTTTTCTGATCCTGGTGTCCCCCACCCACCTCTAGGGCCCACACCCCTCGTCCCTCAAGTCCACCCTGGGGCGGCTCTGAGAACAGGGGTTTTCATACAGACGACACAGCGTCAAAATTTTTGACATGACGTGAGGAACGGACTGGACCTTTTTATGCTCTCCATTGGGTACGTACTATCAGGTTTGTTTTAACACCTGTGCACCAAAATTTTGACATCAGTGTCAAAGAATCTGATGCTGCCCTGCCTGTGTGAAAACCCCCAAATGGACTGGACCATTGTTTTTGACGCTGTCCATTGGGCGCGTGCGTGTCAAAATTTTGACGCCAGCGTCAAAAAAATCTGCACGTGTGAAAACCCCCAAATCACCCCTGGAGTCCACACCCTCCACTCTGGAGTCCGCCCTGGATCTGCACCCCATCCCCTGGCACAGGATGGTCCTCAGGGGCCCACACCACTGTGGGATCCCGACTGTGTCTTGTCCCTGTGTGACTAGCCTCACTCCCTGTGTACTTTAGATGGCGTGACTCAACGCGATTAGCCCTGTGAGTAGAAAGAGTTGTATTTGCACAGGGATCTCCAGGCCTGCTTCACACAGGCTGCGTCATGCGTCGCGTCCCAACACAAGTCCACGGAGATCGTGGCAGAGACCGTTGACCCACAGGGAACGTGACGTCGTTATTTTGACGTCGTGAGGGTTGACGTCAGGAATGAACTGTACCGTTTTCTTGGTGCTCTCTATTAGGTCTCAGTTAAATTTGACGTCGACGTCAAAATTTTGGCGTCAGCGTCAGAAAATTTGGTGTCGACTCAGGCCTTGGCGTATCGTCCTGAGACGCTGCGACGCTGAGCGCACTGCGACGTTACGCTTGACGCGTGCCGTTGTAGACGCAACACGTGACGCAACACTTGACGCACCCAGCCTGAGCAACGCAGCGTCCCGTGACTTTCTGTGACGCGACGCGTGACGCCGTCGCTGTGAACCCGGTCCCAGGGGCAGGACGAGGAAATCGCGCTCCAAACACGCAACGTCGCTTCCTGTTTCCCGACGCGTCACGCGGGGGTCACGTTGGACGCGTCACCATTGCGTCTCTCGATTCTATCCCAAGTTAAAACACAGCATGGGCTCAGATCCCTGCACAATTCAGTGCGTCCCCATTTCAGCCCGTGGCATCTGTTGGCCGCAGGCTTGGTGCACTGACCCATGTACGAGGCCTGTCATTTATATTTCCGCTGTTCCGGCGAAAAAAAAGAGACCGATGTGAGGTAAATTTTGCCAACCTTCTTCAAATAAAGAATACATGCCAACACACAAATTCTCATGCCAACAAAGCTGTGAACAAGTAAAAACATGCCAAAATGGTGACTAAATTTTGTCACTTAAAACAACATGCTGTGGCTTGACTGTGCACAAAACAAAGGCGTTACTCGTCATCTGACTCAGAGTTTTCAGACTCAGACATCATGTCAAAGTTCTCCATTTGGATTTGGACATGTTCCCCTTCAAAGTAGTCCCCTTCACATGCCACACACTTCTTCCAGCGAGTAACCAAATCAGCGAAACAAGACTCAAAGAAGGACCGATCGAATGAGTTCAAAGTGTCTTTCACAGCCTGTTTGAGGTTCACCAAAGTTCTGTGCTTTGTGCCTCGAAGTCTCTCTTTCATTTTGGGGAACAAAGCAAAATCACATGGTGCCAAATCCGGGGAATAGGGAGGGTGTGGCAGGAGATCAATTCCCCATTCCCCGAATTTGGCAAGAGTTGGAACAGCCACATGTGGAGGAGCGTTGTCCTGGTGGAGTCTGAAGTTCCTGAAGCCGTCTTCCCTGCGCTCCCAAAGGTGTGGCCTTTTCCTCCTGATGGCTTCTTTCAAAGATGCCAATGTCAAGATGTACCGGTCTGCATCAATTGTTTCTCTGGGGGGAAGGAACTCAGTCCAGATGATACCATTGAAGTCAAAAAAGACAGTGAGCATGGTTTTTGTCCTTGACCGTGCCTTCACTGCCTTGCTGGGGGGCTTGCCACCTCTGATCATCCAAACAGAGGATTGTGCTTTGGTCTCAGGCTCAAAAGTCACTACCCATGTCTTGTCTCCTGTCACCACACTTGCCAAAAATTGTCCTGGATCTGCTCGAAGTTCTGCCAAGTTCTGCTCACACAATCTCTTCCGGAAATCCTTTTGTTCCTGTGTCAGAAGATGTGGAACAAACCGTGCACTCCTGCATCTGAAGTTGAGGTCCTTTCTCAGAATCAACTACACAACATGTCTGGTCAAGCCAGTCTCATTGCACAAGGACCTGACCGACCATCTCCCATCATTTTCCACAAGGTCTCTGATCACTCTGATGTTTGCAGCAGTTCTCTTGGATTTCGGTCTGCCCGGGCGTGGTCGGTCATTGATGTTGTTCTCCCCTTCTCGGAACCTCTTTGCCCAAACTCTCACTTGAGTTTGGGACATGGTGGAATCTCCAAACACAGCTCGCAGTCGACGCCACGCCTCGGCCACACCACACCCACTTTTCACCAAAAATTTGAGATTTGCTCTCTGTTCCTGCTTGGCAGTGACAACACCAGCCATGAGAAACATTGACAAGCACAGGAACAACATTTTGAAAGTGAAAAAAAGGTGACACATTGATGAAGAACAACTCCTACCAGTCCGATGTTTTGTCTCACCAAGATCAAGTGAGTGACCCAAATTCAGTGTCCTCATTCAACTGTCTGTGTTGATCCTTGACCTTGACCACTGTTCTGGTGGTGAAGATCATTGTTGGAACTTCAAAAACCCAAAAGGAAATTTACTTCGCTCCAGTCATTGCAGAGTAATCGCCGGAACAGCGGAAATATAAATGACAGGCCTCGTATGTGTGTCTGTGCAGATTGAGACCAACTTGGTTTGTGGGGAGGAGGGAGGGCAAAGCAACTTGTTTTGAAACCAAGTTGTTTTTCCACAGACTAGAAATACCAGCTTTGACATCCCTCCCTGTGACCAACTCAAGTTGATTTTTGGGGCAAACTAACAAAAAATGTTCACATATTTTCAACTTCTAATTTCGTTTCAAATCTCACTTCCTGTATGTGGCCTCCGCGGGCTCGTTGATCTTTGGTCTCTTGTTTTTGTCAATGGCTGCTGCATCCCTGTGCGAGTCCGTGGCCGCTGCATCGCTACAAGAGGGGCGGTTCTCTCGATAAGTGTGACGCAGTTACTCTCCTCACTGACCCAGAAGCTGCTGACTGAACGGACGGCGTATCCAGTGTGAACCCGCCCTCAGTCAACGTTCGCTTTCCCCTTGACACAATTCACCATTGACAGTTTTCCAACTCCAACTGACATTGGTCCGAAAACTTTGTGTACTTTGAGTCTGGCAGTTAAAATCACCTTTGAGCACAAAGAAGCCCTGCGAACAAGAGGCGAAAAGCTCTGGTGGACTGTCTCCCTGGTTACGAGTTATGGTTCTGTACAAGATGAGTCAGGGCAGCGTTCCACACAAGACAGACCAAGTTTGTGTTGGATTGTCACACGCAGCGCCCGGGTAAAATCAGGCAACAGCACCCACTGAATTGCAGAGGGATGCAGCACCCATTGACTTGTGCAGGGATGCAGCTCCCATTGATTTGTGCAGGGATACAGCACCCATTGACTTGTGCAGTGATGCAGCACCCATTGACTTGTACAGTGACGCAACACCCATTGACTTGTGCAGGGATGCAGCACCCATTGACTTGTACAGGGCTGCAGCACCCATTGACTTGTGCAGGGATGCAGCACCCATTGCCTTGTGTTGGGATGCAGCATCTACTGACTTGTGTAGGGACGCAGCACACGGCGCATGCGCTGTGAACCAGCCCTCACCCCTGTGTTGTGTGCGTGGCGTTTCCTCGCCGGTTGGCGCGGCCCGATGTTGGCACGGACGCATCGTCTGTTTCCTGTGCAACGCGCGAAGTTCCGCGCTGAAAGCGTCCGCCACACGCAATGCTGCGCGACAATCTCAACACGCAGATGATAGACACGGTTCAGGCGGGATGCGTCACGCATTACGCCACGTACCATTAAAGGGGTTTTCACATTGGGTCGGTCCGAACCAAAAAGTCGGTCCTGCTTGTGCGGTCCTACCTGTCAGTCCTACTTTTGTTTTCACATTGACACAGGTAGGTCAACCTACTCTGGCAAAGTTAGTCATGACTAATAAGTTGTAGGTCGACCTATAATTTTGGTCTACATTGTGCAGTAGCATTTTCTATTTACCTTTCCCATTGGCAAGGGATCAGTCAACCCACTGAAGAAAAAAACCAGGTTGAACTGGGTTTCTTTTGGTTCAGTCGACCTAAAAGAGTTCAGTCACAGAGAAATGTCAGCTTCGGTCGTCAGCTTCAGTCACAACCGACACCCAATGTGATAACCCCTTTACGCAACGTTTTCATTGCATTAGCAGATTTACAAATCGTTTGTTGCTGCGTCAGGAAGAAGGACGCAGCGCTCGTGACTTGTAGACAGACGCACCTCGGGACGCTTCATGTGGGAGCAACAGGCCTCGCTTTGATTCGAGTTTCTCTTTTCGTCTACGTTTTCCCGCCAACCACCCGACCATCGGGGTCAGGCAGTGAGATCAAACGGATCGCGCGCACAAAGATCACTGGTTCCAAGATGCAGGCACATTCGCACAAACACACGCTCACGTACACACGCACAGGCATTCCCAGTCCCTGTCCCAGTCCCTCCTGGGTTTTTTTCGTATCTCACGTGCGTACACACATTTTGTGTGCCTTTTTCTCGGCCTCTCTTTTCCCTTCTCCTTTCATTAGGGACTTTAAACACGACGTTTAAAATTGAAAACGTCAACGTCAACGTCGAATTTTTTTTTTTGCATACTTTGATTTTTCCACATTTTGGAAGTGCTTCTGCCTTTGCAAAACATTTTTGAACAAAATTGACCAAAAACCCAAGGTTTCTTGTTTTAAATTTT
>JAAUXT010050408.1_pt1 | contig 13879 bp, 10 predicted proteins | sample 7278171 | NCBI WGS metagenome assembly JAAUXT01 (sample SAMN14350112, study PRJNA611818) | marine sediment metagenome | isolation source: surface marine sediment (1.8m) | place: French Polynesia: Moorea | collected 2018-08 | reverse complement strand
TTATTATTCCTTATCTGGGTCTTCTCTAGTATTCTCGGTGTTTTGTTTGTTGGGGGGTTGGGGGGGTGGGTGGGGGGGGGTGGCTGGGCTGGTTGGTGGGGTGGGGTGGTGGGGGTGGGGGTGGGGGGGGGTGGGGTTGGGCCGCCGCTCGCGCGGGTGGGCTGGCAGGGACAGATAGAAAGAAAGGAGAAAGTGCTAGTCAGTGCCAACCAGGCACCGAGACAAGTGAAACAACAGGAGATGAGATCAGAATGCCGTTTCAGGCCGGGCGCACACAATGCATCTTTCAATGCTGGTTTGTCCCTCAATAACGTTGTCAAAAATCACTTAAACTTTTGAGTTTTCCCAAAACTGTAACAAAGCAAAAGGTGTGAAAAGTGAGAGAGAACATCTCTCTTGTGCATCCATTCCCCACGGCACATTTGCTCAGCTCAACAGAAAACAACATGGCTGTATGGAGACCTTGTCAATCCTGATGACACTTCATTCAGGGTGAACCAAAAATCCCCCGCGATGCTCTGTGTGCGCCCAGCATCATGAGGGGATCGTGAGAAAGTTCAGACTCAAGGATCCTCAGGATCCACCCACCATGGATGTTCAGAGCCTGCATGTTCATCAAAGAAAAGTCTTTTCCCCACCCAGGAAGAGACCACTCGAGATCTCGGAGGAGCTACTCAGAGCATCCGGCAGCACTGGAGTGGGAAGATTCTTCGCTTGGTTGGTTGACCCTGAAAGCATCCTCCGGGTAGGTCTGGGTACGGGAGCGTGGGCAGGATCAGAAATCTACGGGCCGAAGTGGACGTGGAGCCACAAGAAGGATCCTTCTTGAGATTTTTCGCACGTGCGTCTGTCGCACGAAAACGTCAAAACCGCACAGTTTACAGGCACGGCTATCGTTTGGCTGTTTGTTGCGCGAATAGAATCTGACAACCAGGATATCATCTTTCAGACGTCAAGTTGTTTGGACAATCGCTTGCCACGAAGTCTTACGCCTTGACACTACCACGGTGAACCCTCGCGAACACTAAACAGCCAAGTGTCAGTGGACATGTAGAACCGACGCCTACATTGCGCTGCGGTGACGCGTGATGTGGCACGCCTGTGTGCGAGCTTCACGTAACACCTCCCGCACAATGCACACAGACCGAGCCTGCCCCTCCCGCACAACGCACACAGGGCAAACCTGCCCCTCCGGCCTCTCCGTGAGTATGCACATACTGATCAGATTATCCACTGTTCTGGGATAGGGACGCGACGTCTGTTTATTGGTGCGGACTCTGTTGTCTGCGTCTGCATGCAGATAGACCTCACCAAGGCAGCTGTACCATCCAGACGCTCTTGGGCAACAGCGGCGTGTTTCAAGGGACCCTGGAGACCCCCGGACCCGCTGAGCCCGACAAAACAAACGCAGACCTTGGGAACAAACTTTTGCACACTGGTGACACGTGTCCCGCTCGACGGTCACAATGGCTCTGGTCAGGTTCTGGATCCACCCCTGCGGTGCTGGCCTTTGTATTTTCCCTTGTGAACAGCACAAGTGGCAGACAGAGAAAATCGACTCCTCCCAGATGCTGTCTGGCCTTCTTGTTTTGCACACAGCAATTGGCCTTCAGAATCAGAGATGGAACAGACATTCTCCGGACGGTTCAAACAAAGCCACGTTTCTTTGTGAAAACAGCCTCATAGGGTCCAAGTTGTAGTGTCAGAGGTCACAGTCTCATGTTATTCTGTGCCTCGTCAGCGTCTCTCCCCATCTCTACGGTAACCTGTGAGTCCTGCACGGAATGCAGAAGATGCTCATAACAACTAAAGAAAGGAGAATCTCCGCAAGAAAATGGCTCTTACAATGAGCACTGCTGCAGTCGAGGGCGGATCCAGGATACAAGATCATCAATTCTGGTCCCACGCCTCCAAGCCTCCAGTGAATGAAATTGTCATTTTTTCACAGAAAACCAAAAATTCAAATACATTTGAGAGGTAGAGCTTCTCAAGGAAGGTCAAGGCATTGTAATCCTGTCAACAGCGACGCTGAAGGTGTGTTGGATAAAAACACATCATCTCAGCCCCGACACCTCTTCAGGTTTCGTGTATTGCCAAAGTGTGTATCTTTGGCTTCATACTTGCAATTGATGCATCCCAAATGCCAAATTCCTGCCCCAACAAGGCTGAAACAATAAGATATACATTTAACTCATGTGGTTTATTGTTTCCACGGCGACTGAGTCACGCCTGGTTTCTTTCTCTCCTTGTAAATATTCTTCATCTCAGAAATGACAAATACAAAAGGGTTCACTGCAGAGTTGATGGGCATCACAGCAATTGTGTTCCATCCCATCACATTCACTGGGTACTTCTCCCAAACAAGAGATAAAATGTAAATTACAGAAACTGGGATCCAGCACAGAACATTTGAAGTTGTGATAACAACCACTTGCACAGCAGTACTTGGTGAAATGTGTGATTTTTGTTCACATCCTTCTTTTCTCAGTTCACAGAGAAGAAGTATGTAAATACTGTTGATGACAAAAGTTGCAGAAAGCAACCAGAATGACAGAAAGCCAGTGAAGATATTTGCAGCTATGGACCTTTCAGTGTCTCCAGCAAAAGTACACAGAGGGAGACCCATGCATTTTTGATTTTCACCAAAATATTTTACAGTCCACATTGGAATCACCACCACAAGAGAAACTGCAAACGAGAAAAATGCCCACTTCACAACTACAACTTTGGATTGGTCACGAGCAGAAAATGGGCGTTTGACAACCAAGTATCTCAGGAGAGTCCAGAAAGAAAGCATCACCGGGGACACAATTGAAAACAATGAAAACACAATTGCAATTGTGTGACACAAGATGCTACTTCTCCAGACTTTTTCTGTTGTGAAAAATATTCCAGAAGTTTTGGAATCAACTGCTAAAATGACAGTCAAATACAGAGAGCAGAGAACATCTGTGATGTTGATGAAAACAACTGATGTCCTGTATGGAGACACACGCTTTTCTGTGAGCACTACTTTTCTGATTGGAATCAGCAGGAGAGATAACGTGTTGAAAATGTAGATGAGTACATTTGCAGAAAGTAGTCCTGACTTCATCTTTCTACTTTTGAGGATATCTGAGCAAGAAGTTGGCCATTCAGGTTTTGAAGTACAGAGAACTTGTGGTTGTAAAGGACAGCAGACAGCAAAATATGTTGTGTTAATTGCTTTTAATGTTGTCATCAAATGAAAGACATTTGTTTCCACACATTGAATTGGATTATGTTCCAAGAAAATCATTGTTATGTTCTTTAATCCACAGAAAGTGCTTTTCTTCATTTGAGAAATTCTATTTCTGGACAGGTCAAGGGTTTCCAGCTGTTCTTGTGTTTGAAAGGAGCAAGACTGAACATGTTCTGTTTGCATGGAGCTCAAATTCAGATACCTCAACATTGCAAAAGAATCAAAGCACTTTGGGGAAACTGAAACAAGCTTGTTGTCATTTAGATTCAGATATGCAACAACACTGAGCAGGTCACTGACTTCAAAGCACAACAGGTCCAAATTGCTGTTGCTGATGATAATGTGAGAAGCATGCGTACAGGATGCAACAAGTAATTTTGAGACAAGGGACCACTGAAAATGCATGAAAAGAAAAGAATGAAACTTTGACAAGAATGTGCCCAATGAAACTTGACACACAGCAGCCAAATTATAACACGTGCAATTGTGAGGACAAGAAACGTTGCACAACAATTCATCATCGTGCATTGGACAGTCGATGATGTGGTCACAAATGTGTTCTACTGGAAGACAGATGCTAGTTTCCTTACATTTGAACCAATGAAAACAGTTGCTGGCTTGACAATTGTTTTCATCTTCACCATGCTTGCAATCCCACTTTCCATTGCAGACATAACTGTTGGGAATGCAGTATGAATTGAAACATTTGTGCTTGTTGTTGCATTGAGCTTCTTTGCATTCTGACAAGTGAAAACCATTTCTACATGTAAAAAGATTTCCAAAGGCATCAACTTCATAAATGCAGAGTTTGTGGAAAGAAAAACAGATTTCAGAATCACTGAAACACTGTATTTGTGATTTGTCAGCACACCCCAAGTTTCTCATAATAGACAACTTCATTCTGTTTTCATCATCCTGTTCAGGACAATCAGGAACACTGTCATTGAGATATCTCTTTAAAATTTCCTTTCCACTGCTGCATGACCATTTATTTTCAGCTAATTGGACAGGATTTGTGAAGTACCTCAGGCAAGGCTTTTGGCAGAGCCTTGGGGGTATATTAGTCTGCACTGTGCACTTGAAAAGGAACAGTTCTTTCTGATTTGACACTTCTGCTGAATCACAGTCACAATATTGTTCATCTTCACCGTGTTCACAGTCATGTTTGCCATCACACATCCATATTGTCCTGATGATCTCTAAATTGTTGCAAACAAATCTTTGCCCCTTCAGTGAGTAACGTTTGTTGGTGAGCTTGAGTTTCATGTCAAATACCATTCTACCAGCGGTCCTTGTGGATGCAAAGAGTCTCCTCACCCAAAATCCATCCAAAAACATGTCTAATATCTTCTGAAGCGTAACAGCGAATGTTTGTCCGTTTCTGTTCCAAAGAAGGTGAACTTCTCTTTCCAAGGGCCAAAAACGATCAAGTTGATCTTCCAACAACAATGACACATTCTGAAATAGCCCGTCAACTCTGTTTTCTGTGTTATTAATTGTTTGAAATGAATCCTGTGACAACAATTGTCCAAAATTTGTGCCACTGTAGGAAACAGAAAGACAAATTGTAGACAAGGGAACATATCCCTCAAGGCATCTTGCAAGAAAGTACACAGGAGGAGGCACAGACGGTTCAGCAGTGGACTCACACACAACTGTTTTGAGATATGGTTGATCACATGGTATTGGAAGCCATTCTAACTGAGCAAGATTCCCCAGTATCATCACTGTGCAGTCATATCCTTCAAGTATCATTGGTTGGGCATGAAGCCTGGCCAACTGTCTGACTTCAGCAAGACTAGAAGAGGTTGTGTCAGTCACCTGGGTGTAACTATGGGCCATCCATCTGACGTCATCAAAAAATGTCCAATCATCCAAACACTCAATTGTGTTGCAAGTGGATTGAGGAAAATAAACAGCAGTGTGGGTTTCCTGTCCCCGGAGGTGGAGATTGTCCCAAAGTTGCCTTGCTACAGGTTTTCCTGTTGACAACTGAAAACGCCCAGCCTGAAAGAGACAGAGAGCACAAAAAAATTCTTGCAAGGATGAAATGGTACATTGAGAGGAGGTATCTTTGAGCATCATATCAAGATATTCTTTTGTACCATGTCTGGTTCAGGTGATGAACTGATAAAAGGGACAATTACCTTCCTTTGCACACCAAGAAAAATGGCTTCTGGTGGGGGCATCCAGAACAGAGTTTTGAACAGATTTACAACTTGTTGCAAAGATGAAGTATCATCAAAAGCAGGCAGAAAACTATTTGTTTTCTGGCACAATATTCTTGCAGCTTTCCACGACAGAGTTGAACTTTTCACAAAAACATTCAAATTGCTTCTGGTTTTTGATGCTTCTGTGCCAATGTCAGATGAAGAAGCAACCAAGTGGAAAGATGACATTCTGTGTGAACGAGTCTTTGTTGAATTGAATTTGTAGACTTGGGCACCCGTGGCATCCTTCACAATGCCAACAAGAGAACAAGCCTCAGAGCTGTGTTCTGTGGTCAACCGTTTGATCGCTATCTGATTAACATGCCCTGGAATGTCAATATCCAATGGCTTCTTCTGCAGTTGTCTGGAAGAAATATTCACACTCCACAGAGAATAGAAAATATCAGGTTTACAGGAGCAAACTCGCTGTTGAAAACAAGTATCATGATCATGGTTGCCTCCCTCTGCTTGATCACATTTGGTTTCACTGACCATTTCCTCAAATGTCTCACACTCAGTTAACTTTGTTTGAAGCTTCACTTCATAAACATCTTCCATTGAACAGTTCTCTCCAGCCATGTGTAAAACTAATTTTTGATTCCACAAGACTTCTATGTTTTTGACACTGCCTCCGGGAATGAAGTTGCAGCCTGGGTGATGTTTGGATTGTGTTAAATTGCAGCCAAAAGCACTTGAGGTGTACTTGTGAGTACAAAGGGGATTAAATGTGGTTGATTTGCAATTGATATTGTTGGGAAGTATCTCACAAATAGAACAATCATCAGACTGGAGCTTGCATTGTAGGTCCATTGACATAAGGTTCTCATTAACCAGCATTGCATGGTCATGTGTGGTGATGATGTGTGTTGGCAGGGTAAAATACTTTGATTCGTTTGTCTCATGCTGTTGGCAATTCCAATGTGAGGTGTTTGAGTCACGAAGAAGATGGGTGTAACTTGCTGTCAATGTTGCTCTGCACAGAGTTGTAGATATTTTTCCTCCTTGTAAACCACGCTTTCTTCCGTAGTTTTCAACATGGCGTCGCGGTGGCAGCACACAAGTGGAAGAAGAGTGGTCTGAGCTGCAAGTGCTGAAGTAATTTTTGTATGAACTGGAAGCAACAATAAAGTATGCGTGCTGCAATGTGTGTTCTGGTGCTGGCACCAATTGGAACTTGGGAATAAATCTGGTCACTGGCTTGTTTCCATTCATTTCCAACTTCTGTACATCTGAAAATTTGTATTTTAGATCCAGTTGGATAGAAATACATTTGTGTTGTTTCAATGTGTACTGTATTTTTGTAAATTGTGGGTCCTTTTTGTCATTTGGCAGCAACTTAAGACTGCTGCTTAATTTTGTTACCCAAGTTTCACATTTCACAGACCTTTCTGTGTTGTGCACACGAAACCACTGGCCCCGATAAAATGATAAAATCTGCACACACATATTGCCCAATATGGGATTGATCACAACTCCTTCACAGAGAGTTGTTTCCAGTTTTATGTGTTCAAAAATTTGAGAAAGGGGTTTGTAAGAGTATTGAACAATTGTGACAAGTTTACCAGGCAATACTATTGATTGTGGCTGGTTGGTGATATTTTCACACAAGGTTATGATCTCTTTGTTTTCATTTTGTTCCTGAGCAAAGATGGCTGTCCCTCCAAATGTGCACGTGTTGTCAGAAAACCCAAAATATTTCAAAAAAGTTAAAGTAATGTTTATGTTGGCTGCAGAATGCGTGGCAAAGATGCAATGATTTCCTGAACAACTCCTGTTGACGTCTGCAGAACCATTTTTCAGATGAATTTTCTGGAAATTCTTTATGTTGCTCAAACCCTTGTAATCAAAAGACTGTTGTATTGCAAAGATGACTCCCACCACCTGAGCAAGTGCTTGAAATGTTGAAGCTACCAAAGGCCTGCCAACTGCAGGGTGGAGTCTGCCACACAATGCATCAGGCCCATCATATAAGAACAGTGCAGTGCTCTTCAGAACCTTGACCTGCAACTTCTGTAGCTTGCTCACCTTCATTTTAAAGCTGCAGAAAAACTCACGGCTGCGGCGAGTTTTGTACACAAGTATTGGCTGGTGATACTTGTTCCGAATTTTTTGATGATGCAGCACCTTTGCATCCAAAGTTTGATATGCCAAGGTAAAATTCAACGCGCGATACACATGGAGCCGAATTGTGGAAACGCGAGGGATGACAAAGAATTGGGGTCTTACTCCACCGCACATGGAGAAGTACATTACACCTGTAAACCGCTGTTTTGCAAGAAACTTGATTTCTAGAATTTGCAGTCCCTGGGCACACCACCTCACATCTGACTTATCATTGATCACACCTTCCCTTTGGTCACAAAACAAACACATGATGGGGTGCACAAATTTTAGGAATGTCATGTTGAGAAAAAAGTGTCTGTCCATTGCCCACATGAAGATTTTCTTGTATCCATTTGAAACCTTTGTGTGAGAAAATGTCTGCATTGTCTTGGTTTGGCAGGAGGCTCCTCTCTGTCCCTGTGTCACTCTGCAAGTGAATGGACAAAATTCCTCTCACACAAGTATCTTGTTGAGAGAAAGCCTGACAATCTCAAAGAGCCAGAAAAAATTGTTGAGCTCACCTTTGTTGATAAAACAGTTTTTTGTCCATGCTGATGCATTTTCTTGTGAGAGCAAACCAGGCAGATTTGATATTTTGCTGGAAATCAGGTCTGTGAAGACAACTCATCAGTGACTGATGAACATAATTCATCCAGTTCTTGGGCATTTGCACTTTTGTGAACAGATATTCAATCACATTTTTGAAATCAGAATCTGTTACAGTTGGAGAACAGGGTTGTAACATCAGGAAGAGGAACAAAATCAAAAACACATTCATCACATCATCTCAAGTACTTCTCAACGCTCATAGATTGGAAAAATTCAGAACTTCCCACATCTCCTTGTCATCACATCCAGTCAACATGTTCTTCTTCAGACCAAACCGTGTCTGTGAGACAAACAAACACTTTGCACATTTCAATGCTTTTACAGGATCTGAAAGGCTAACATTGTTCTCGTGATACATTCTGCTGATTGTGAAGTGGTCTTAAGTGCCATCAGAATTGTTCATTTGTGACGAGCTCTTCTCTGGTGTGTTTTGTTTGACGTTGCAAATGTGAGTGGATTGACGAGACGGAGTCACGGAAGTTTTTCTGTCCTTGTTCTCGGACCATGTCTTGGACGAGCAATTTTGTTGAGGAACAAGAGGAGTGACAGTCAAGACTTTGGGGTCCCCTTTGGTTCAAGGGGAAAATTACCTTCTGGAAGAACTGACAATCGTCAGCATTTCGAAGGAGGAGATGAAAAAGTGTCCACAAAATTGTGCGGTTGATTTCATTGCCTGGGGGGAAATTCTGGAATTGTTTTTATTTTGCCACGGGGTGGCAAAGTCATCGGGAATCCTGGATCCGCCTCCACAGCGGAAGTAAAAGGCACGTGCTTCGTTACAACCGGAAGTTATTGAGAACGTGCGGAGCGTAGTAGTTCCGTGTTCCACACACATCTGCAGTTGCAGACAGCCGGACAAAATAAATGCTTCTCTGTCTTGGTGGTGTTTTGTTGCGATAACTCTTCGCCAGCAACATGCAGACAGGGCCAGATCCAGGGGCACGCAGAGCGTCAGCCTCACTTGGATCTCAGGAATATTTTGGTTCTTCTTTCTGTGTAGTTCTGATCAACAACCCCTCTCAGGGTCAGTCCCTCGGATGAAACTAGCACATCCACATCTGCCCAAGGACCAGCAACCGAACCTGAACAAAATTATGTTTTGCCTCTTTGACCCATGGGATGCAACAAAGCCAAGCACCAAGCGTCAAGTTCAAACCCCAAGCTTCCGCCATCCTCACTCAACCTTGCTTCTACTGGACTGGATCCGTACCCCGTAGGAATGGGCGCCCAGCTCCAGAACCCGCTCTGCACTTGACTGATGTATTTTCAAGAGCCGGATACTCTCCTCACGTCAGTGTGTGAGTTGGAAATCCCACAGTTCTCACTTTGAAGAACCCAGGCACAGAATGCAGGGAAAGGGTGGACACCTGGGGGCGCCCCCTTCCACATTTCTTGCTCATGTCCGTTTTTCTTGTCAAATTGTGACGAGGTGACCTGGTGCGACGAAAGAAATGTCCCACCCTGGAATCTCAGGTGCAGATCCACGGCAGCCCCAGATCAGCCCCTTTGGGTTCCCAATGACGACAAAGTCCTGTTTCTGTCTCTGAGTTTCTCAGGTCCATGAAAATGTCAAGTTGTTGAGTAGGGTCGTCATCTCCGGTCGTTTACCGACTTCTTACGAGTTGCGACCGTCCTTCCACTGGACCCCAAAATACATCGCTTCGCAAAAGCTGCACTGCTTGTGATTGGATGAGCTCGGCTGGACCGTTTGTGGTCAGAACCAGCAAGGTTCTGATTTTGCTCGAACCACGGCCTTCTAACTTTGTGAATGAGAACTTTCCTGTCTGAATGCTTGCCGTGTGGTGCTGTAAAAATCAACGCTGTTGTACTGGATCCACTGCTTTACAACTGCATCTGTTCTTTGCTGACAGCTCTACAGGGTTTCCTCGGTGCGTTTGTGCGTCTATCTCCCCAACGTAACAGACCGTGTGTAAACCACAGTATCAAGAGCCTCAGTTGAAACAACGCAGCTTCTGAAGACAAGCTTGAGTCGTTATCTCTGTGTTAAAGTGGCCCACTCAGGTGGTGGTATCTTCTTATCCTTCTGAAGTCACCGCGATGGAATGGCAGAGGCGGATCCAGGATCTGGTCCAAGGGGAGGGGCGAACCCCATTTGGTGTCCATTTTCAATGTTGGCAAGTGGAACGTTGGAAAATGCAGAGGTTTGTTCATTTTGCGTGCAAGTGAAATTTTCGTGGAAAATGACCAGAGCCCCTGGCCCCACAAAACCATCCACAGTGGATCCACACCTGAGAACAGACGCACACATGAAAGTTTTAAATGTTGTTTGTTCTGAGTCGAAGACACGTGGACGAACCGGAAGAGAGACTTACCTTATCAATGGCGAATTCTGGGCTTCCGGTCCATGTCCAGGGTCCTCAAGTCTCCGAGCTTTTGCAGCTGTCCTCACCCAATGCGAATTCCCTTTTCTTAACCACGTGTAAGGCTGGATGGACGCAAAGAACTTTGCACCAATCAGCTCAGTGTCCGAAGTGAAGATGTAAGACTGAGAAAATTTCAATTTGGGTGTGGCTGACTGTATTTCCCGAGCACTGGGTCACCGACACTTCCCCATTTATTTCACTTCATCCCTGGACAACACAATTTATTTCTCGTACTGTGGAGTACACCACGCAATATCACGGATCATTTCTCTTGCTCACGACCATCTGCACAGACAGGTACAGACAGACTGAAGCATTGGGCCCCTGCTGCATCAGCTGTACTGGGTGGTGGTGTGTGGGGAAGTGATGGCTGATTCACACAGCTTACGTGAATTTGGTATCAGAGCTCGAGGTGCAAGGCGGTACACAAAAGCCGTTTTCACATTGGTGCCGTCGACGTCAAAGTTTTGACGTCAACGTCAAAATTTAACCTGACGCCCAATTGGGGGTCGTCACAAAACGGCCCAGGCCATTCTTTGACGTTGTCAAAAAAATGCTGACGCCGTCACCAATGTGAAAACCGCTAAAGCGAGGGGATTGTGGAAGGGGCAGAAACTATTTTCTAAAACTTGACCATGGCTTCATTTTGTCAGGGGTGGGAGTCTGTGTCAGCTGGTCAATTGGGTTCGTGCGTGTATATGTGAATACATGTGTCCTTCGTCGCGATTGAAGCAGCGCCTGGCTTCGTCCCATGGGACGCGATGCATAACGTCTCCGGTGTGAACCTAGCCTCAGTTTGGTCTGCACTTCTCGGATCCAGACGAGCCGTGAGGTGAGTGATGATGGCTTTTCCTCGCTGGGTCAGATCCCTCCTGATCGGGGAAGAAGGATCGAAGTCTGCGTGATGGAGTGTCAGACTACTGCCCCCCCCCACACACACACACTCACATCGCTGATCCAAACTTTCAGTCAGAAGAGGGGGCAGAATTCTGACCAGGATGCCAAATATTCAGGTAGAAAATGGGTGGGGTAGCCGAATATTTTCCCGCATGTTGTTGAACAAAACCGTCAAAAATTATCTACACTTCCTGTTCAGTCGGAAGGCTTCGGGTTTCTCAGCTTTTGTCCCAAAACAGCAAAGTAAGTTTCTTTTTCGGATGATGTGGGTTCACACTGGACTCTTGGTCGAGTACCACAACGAAAGTCTAGCAATGGCCGCACGGGATCACAGTGTACACCTCACCTGAGTGAGTATTGGCTGTTTCTGAATGGAAAACTCGGAAGCCTGCGTAGGTCTGCGTTTCAGTGAGTGGGAGAGTGGGGGAACAGCTCCCATCAGCGCTCCTGACGCCAGGAGGTTGAGTGATAAATGGGTTGAACCCTGCCCAGCTTCCTGGTTCATTGAGCGTACCTGCTGACTGCGAGGGATAACGGTGTAGTGGGAGATGCATGGGGAAGCCTCTCCCTGGAATAGATCCAGGGGTGTGGTGAGGGTATGAGGTGTCTCTGAGGGAGTGGGTGGGTGGGTCCAGTGACAAGGAAGACCTCATACAGGCGTGAACCAGTTTGACGGCACAAATCCCCTGGCTTAGCACGACTACTCTGTGATGTCGGGGGTGGGGGACCTTGGTGTGTTGATGTCCACGGAAGCAATGCTGATTTTCGCGTTGTTGTCTGTGTTCACCTGTTCTTGTCACGGACTTCGCGTGGTGACAACATTCAACCCCTTTGCGCTATTTTCGCGTGGTGTGGGTGTGGGAAGAGATACTCAGAAGGCAATGAACTGAGAAAGGTTGAACAAATTGGGCACGAGACACGAGCGACGGACAACCTGAGCTAAAACTCTCCATTTGTTTGCATGTCTTTTCTTCCGAAAGGAACCTCCCTTTCAGGCTCACACGTTCTGCACAAAATGGCTGGTCCTCTCGGCTCCCTCCTGGGGGAAGGAAGTGGACTTCAGAGTGTTTGCTGGGTCCACAAAATTACCGCCCTCCCATTCAGGGCAGGGAGGGCGAGTTCACACTGGATGCGTAACATCAGCGTCACAGCATCAAGAAAGGACGTTTCCTGGCAGAGCGCACGCACGAGCCAAAGGGTATTGCCCCAAATTGTTGTGCACCAAATGGCAATGTGTTGGGTCGTCGGCTGCTCTTGCTCCAGGATGCAGTATTCAGGGTACAGCAGCCCTCTAGACTTATTGCCTTTGAAGTGACACAAAATTGGTTTGTGTGTGCATGCAAAGGTGTGGTTGAGACTGTCAGTCCTGTTTTGTTGGCCTGTCTCAACCGTTGTGTTTGCCTTTCCAGCCATTGCACTGCAATTGGCAGAGCAGTGCTCAAACAAATAGAACTCCAGTTTTGGTAATACTCGTATAATGATGAAGGTGTCGTGTGACATCTCTGGACATGGTAATTGGTAATGGGGGGGGGGGGGTCCTAGTGTGTGTGTGTGTGCGTGTGTGTGTACGAGTATGTGTTTCAACATGTGTATTGCTGTGTGTGTGTGTGTGTGTGTGTGTGTGTGTGTGTGTGGAGTATGCCAGCAATAGTGCAATTTCCAAAGCGAAATGCATCCAGTGTGAAGCAGGCTGACGAGATGGAGAAAGTGAAGTGGCACGGACACCGAGTGGCCATCGGCAGTGGAGTGACGCTTGGTAAACACTGCATCTGATGGAAGAACGAAACAGCTGGACGGGTTCACACTGGCTGCGTCACACACACGCTGGTGGACAGAATGTGCCTCTTCAGTTCATCGATCCCAAGGCCTGTTTCACTCTGCAAAGATGATGTCAACTGTATTGAGGCTTGTACCTCAATACCCATTACTTTGCACCTGGATTTGACACGCACCCAACGTGAAGCGGATGGCACTCGCGGAATTGCGCTCAACAGATTGGCAAACCTGCCCTGTGGTGTGTGCTTGGACATGACGCCCTTCGCGATTTGATTGACACTGCCTCTGCGGACCCACGATGGAGAAGCCGTTTTGGTCTGGGATCGGGCGACAAAACTGAACCAGTCTGATTACGGGGAGGGTCAGACACCAACTCAAAACATTTGCACCACGGAGGAGGGGGGGGGGCGATTCCACACGCCAATGTCAGGGGTTCAGGGCAATGGCTCTTGCAACAGCATGATGTAAAAAGCAAATCTCATTGCGTGCCTTGTGACTTGCAAGATAAGTCGTTGACTTTGTGTTGAATGCCTTCAGGACTGAATTGTACTTATGTTCAGTGTTTCTTCAGGCTCGGAGCACACCAGGCGACTGCGACTGGATGGGCCCGACTGTCTGGGTGCGACTGTATGAGCGTCGGGCGGGAAGACACACTGACAACACGACTGGATGGTATCCAG
>JAAUXT010023295.1_pt1 | contig 13879 bp, 16 predicted proteins | sample 7278171 | NCBI WGS metagenome assembly JAAUXT01 (sample SAMN14350112, study PRJNA611818) | marine sediment metagenome | isolation source: surface marine sediment (1.8m) | place: French Polynesia: Moorea | collected 2018-08 | reverse complement strand
TTCCAGTCTGTGATCACTGGAACAGGGGTAAAACAGAGGTTTTGTCTGCCCAAGACAGACAGACACGGATACAGGGGCAAACCAATATCAGACCGCTACCGCGGCTGATAACAAGTTGACACCGCCAATGAGACACCATCAATGGAATGTTTTGACACACTGTTCAACAAGAAATCTCACAATTTGGCAAACTGCTTTTACGTTCGCTCTACTCTGATTGGGTCCGGACAACTTCGGTTCAGCTTCTTGGCGAAAATTTAGACTTTCGTGTGTGTTTTCCTGATAATAGTCGCATTTGTCTTGCAAGAACAACGACAGGCGTTCAACAGAAACACCACAAAAACTTGAAACGTTGGGTTCGTTGTGGAACGGTTGGCTGGGTTCACGGCGAACCACCTTCAAATGGTCCCTCTGCCTCACGGTTTTCAGAATCCGGGCGGGAAGACAGATGGGCGCAGAACGCCGCGGCCTCGCCCTGTAGAACAAATGGGACCTGTTAGCCTGTGTGAAAGTTGCACCCAAGTGCAAAACACACCCTTAGTTTCACCCTGATTTTCTGATGTCAAGGTGCCATTGAAACAATGAAATCTTACACCAGGTGCTGTCATTCAAAAGGGAGAATCTTCACCTCAATACACCAACAGTGGGGCCTGATCACCACACCAACTGGTGGGCCAGATTCTGCCACACCAACTAGTGGGCCAGATTCTGCCACACCAACTAGTGGGCCAGATTCTGCACACCAACTGGTGGCACCAGTGTTGTGGTGTATCACCCTCAAGTACAAAATGGCCACTGATGTGTGAACAACCACCACCCATGCATGACGCACCCCCAGTTCTGATGCCATATTTTGGGGTGAAAAGGTGATCTCACACACATGTGGATACGTTACATGCATCGAGAACATGTGTGTGGAATGAAGAAAGTCTACCACTGCAGCTTCTCAATTACATTGACAACCTCGCTAACACAAGCATTTGCAGAAAAGAAAGGACTGACCAAGGCTGGGGGAACTTACCGGCACCTGGCAGTCGCTGTGGCATTGCTGCGGTGGGAGTGGTTCTTGGAAGACGAGTTCGATCAGCAGGACCGCTCTAAACAGTGACAAACAGAATGAAAAGCATTCGCTGTTTTCATGAGGGGTACGTCTCCTTTGTCGACAACAAGAACACGAAGAAGCGTAGAGGCACGCCCACTTGCGTGACCGAAAACACACGAAATTGGTGGTGTGCAACACTTCGCTTCACAATACTGATCCGAGCGTTCACGTACGGGGTCATTGATGTTCGCGTCACTGACGGCACTGGAAAGCGAGTCAATGATGTCGCTGTCGCAGCTGCTGATCCCTGACGACAACGGCAACCGGTCGGCATCACCACGCTGCCATGGAAATGAAGAATCTTCTGAGTTCGGAACATCTTCAGGCATGACATGCAAGTCCGTTCACGCCATCACACGGTTGAGCATTTTTAGAGTCAAGGCTAAGTTCCGCACAAAGCGAGTCAAATTTTATGATTCACTCACCCCAAGCTGCGCACTTTGCGGTGCGGCTGTCCCGGCCGACCGTCCTGACGCCGCCGCCAGCAGCGCTGCGCCACGCCCCACGCTCGCATTGCTCGGCATGCCGAGACCACGGCCTGTGCACAGAAGAAACAAACTCACTCTTCGCGACAACACAGTACGACACCATTCCGGTTTCTTTTGTCCTTCTTGCCAAGAAAACGATTCACCCATGCAAACACAGCACTCACAAAAATGAGCCCCATCACCCCATCGCGTCTCAAATGCGATCAAAATCACCACATCTCAACCCCTCGCCCTGTTCAGGAACAGACACCCACCTCTGCCGGCGGTCGCCAGGCTTACTCCACTCTGCCCAGCCACCACTCCACTCGTTACGCCCTGCAGGACCCGCGGTATCGACCTGGGTTGGCGGACAGGGGGGGATTTCGCCACTGGCTCCACCACCGGGTCCAACATAACCGGGTACGCTTCCTCTTCCTGGAAATGAAAAATTGAAAACAGTTTGTGGGAGTGTCTATGGATTGAACCCAACTGCTCTGTTGTGTTTGTGTGATTCCAGTGGTTATTTGCTGAGTGAAGAAGTCGCGTCTGAGCACAACAAACCAGCCATGCTTGGAAAAAGTCTCAATAATAACAGAACCCAGCCCACACGCAGGTTGTATTTTTTCAACAGAATTGAAATTCTGAAAATGGGTTCCAACTTGTTCCACGGACATAGGTGTAGAAGCAACACAGATCCCGTGTGAACTCACCCGCCGGAGACGTGCTGCCTCGTGGATGGTGAGTTTGGAGCCGCCGCGGGGACCGTAGTGATTGAAGCCGTCACCCGAAGAATTCAAGCTCATCTCCTCTTCGTGCACCGCCTTCCGAATGGCCTCCACACGCGCCTTTTTCTGTCAGTACACACCTCAATTGCCTTCATTTCAAGCCCAGCAGCGGACCACGAGGACGTCAATGCAGGCCTGCGACTTGAGTTCCAAACATTTCGTCAAAATATGTGCACGCGTTGGCGAACAACTGGCAAGCCTTCATCGTACATGCGTCGCAGCAGAGGAGGGAACTCGACAAAAAACAGAAAGATAGAAGCTCCGCACTCTCACCTCTTCATTTTCTCGTTGTACATCCAAGATGCTCCGTCCAGCTGGAGCGGGAGGTTGAACTTGGGCGCCATAGGTGCCGCGGCCTCGGCCCCGTCTGGGCCAGGGGCCTGAGTCGTCAAACCGCGTCGAGTCAAGGGCATGGCTGATCCAGTTCGCCTGGGGTAGCGGCACCTGTGACACCGGCGGTGGCGCAGACACCTGGGCGAACGAGTTACCGCCCAGCGCGGGGAAATCCTGCAAAAAGCAGTCTAACATTTTCCGAGGAAAGCTCCACGGGGGCTTTTCAAACCACTTTTTCAGCCACATTTCGCAAAACCTCAAATCAGTCATGTTGCACGAGCCCGTCTTTCAAACTTTTGGCTCACACCCCGCACTGAACGAGTCTTGTTTCTGGTTCATCTGTGCCACTGATCCGCACCTCTCCGTCGTTGAAAGCCGGTTCTCGCGCCCGGTGTTGGGGTTGTCGGGGAAGGTTCTGTTCCGGCAGTTGCTGAAAACACAAGACAGATCCTGTTGGGCGAAAAGAACAGACGATACGCTTATTCGGCTCCACAGCAACTGCCATACCTCCAAGTCACAAAAATCATTTCCTTGAAAAAAGCCTCTTCTTCAACTCACCCTGTCCCACATCAGTGCCTGCTCCTGTTGTTGTCTGTCCTTGATTCTCACGTCCTGCACGAGACCACTGTTATCAGTCTCGCGCGAACTTGGAGCACGGGCTCCTCCAAATCTACCAGGAGCATTCGCATTCTGCGTCCCATCAAATCCCGCCTGAGGCCCGGCGGGGCCACCTCCCCGCCCGCGCGGTGTCCACGGTGTGAACCAAGTCACCGAATGCTGCACAAAAGAAAGCAAGCCTCTGACCCGACCAGATAGACTGTCGTACAAATCTTCGTACATCATCACTCAGGGACACAACAAAGCTGTGCACGTATCTGCGTGAGTTCGGTGTGTGTTGGCAATGACACGAGATGGGCATGAAAACAAATGCCGCGTAACATCGGACGCACTCAACGCGACCGAAACACCGGCGCACCTCATCCGTGTTCCGCACTGGCATGTGGCGTCCCGGCTGCAGCTCGATCTCCCGCCACAGGTTCGAAGCCGTGTCCGAGATGGCGAACCTTCAATTGCAAAGCGAAACGTTGCTTTTCCGTGTGACTTTGCACTTTCGCTTGATCTCACTTCAAAATGTGCCAGGCTCGCACGTTCGAAAGAAGAATCTTCCTGTCGTCGAAGGACTGGAAAACTCACACAGGGCGTTTGCAAGTCAGCAGCGCACAGAATCTCACGTCTTCGGCCTCGTGCCAATCGCACCTGGAAAGGCACGGGTAAACATGGGATCAGGACCCACAGGCAATCTGACTTGACGCAGTGACGGACAGATCAGCACGAGACTGTTGAAACTGAACGCAAACCAGTGCGCCAGGCTCGGCTCAAACCTTCACACATTCAAAAGAACTCACTTGCCCCACACAAGTCTGGGCACTCTGTCCCCTTCGCCGCAGATACGATACTGGGTGTTGTACTGCCTTGTGCAACCAATCGCGACCTGGCGCCTGTACTTTGGGAATTTCCGCAATTTGACTGAACAGGTTACTCACTTTACACCTTCGTCATAATCCCACGAGCTGACTGTGAGCACGTCACTCAACCCGGTGCGGGAGGTCCTGTGGATGACAGGGTCCTTGTCTGAAAACAAAACGTCAAAGTCGAATTTTCACCGTTCGGCTTCTGCAAATCAACACGTACAGGACGAGGGGGACACAATTGCTGGCGATTCGGCAAAGCGCGTTGTACGAGGATGTATCCAAAAATGATCGGGTGGTCATACTGACCTCTCGACTCATTTTTAACCGTCAACAGAAATCCCAGCATGACCAACCGATCATTTTTGGGCATGTCCACGTGTCACCTTCAGAAATATGCACGTTTGCGTCAATTTGTCGACACAAATAACAATCGACCTGGTTTTTCCTGTGAAGAACCGCCAGCAATGTTATCCCCCTCGTTTGAGTTCTATTTACGGAGCTCACGTGCTTGTGTACAATTTGTAAAACTGGGCCAATCCGATTCGTCCGGTATTTTTTCCAATTGGGAGGGGTGCGAACAACAGAGGGATGGGTCACTCACCGTCTTTGTCGTTCCAGTGTTCACTTCGGTCGAACAGGTCAGCGACCATATTCTCCAACTCGAACACTCGGTACGGGTCTCTCTCATAGCACCCTAGAAACGGTCATTGACAAAACATGGGTTTTTTGCCCTTCGATTCTTGAAACCAGCACAGTCTATTGTTTCCATGGCCTCAACACCACTCGATGTTTGATGCACTGCAGCATCTTCCGACCCCCTTCTTTGTGGCGTATGTCAATGATTCTGGTCCCGTGGACCTGCGGTTCAACGATATCGACAACCGTGTGTCGAAGCAAAGGAAATCATCTCACTTTCTTCCGCCTTTCCCCGCAGCCATCGCAGGCAAAACTGCACACATTCGCGATCATTCTTCTGCAAGGAGAAAACAGGACCAAACCAAGGTTGACGGTCGAGACTGAAGTTCAACGCAGTCAACCAGCGGGGCAGAGTGACTCAACAAGCTGCTTCGAATCTCGCCTCCGAGCCACGGTGTGCCTGAACCTCCCTTTTCGGAAATGTTCGTTTTCATTTCAGTGGGAAATTTGAGTGGTCGTTGCAACGTGTACTCAGCTCAGTGCACAGAAAACCCAAGTCGCGCTTTCTTTTGCAGCCAACAACTGGGACCACACGCACCATCTCCCCCCCCCCCGTCAATTTAGTCCTGACAATTTTCTCTGGGGAAGTCGGATTCACTAACCACTGCAGCGACATCAACAAGATCAAAAGCTTGAACAAAGCTCAGCAAGAATCCACCCATTTTATGCAGGCAAACACACACACACGCGCGGAGGATACTCACGTAGCAGTACAGCGGCGGATCTTGTGCGTTCTGCGGTTCGATGAAGTGTTGCACCTGTCGCCAGATGGAGAAGTAACTCTGGTTGGCCAGCTCGAACCCGCTCAAAGGAATGTGATGCGTTTCGTCGCCTGCCAGAAAAGGTAGGGTCCGTCAGAGCTTCGCAACAAGAAAGCAGAACACAAGAAAATATCCCAGCCATGCGATACACGAATGCTGAAAATTTCAGGCCAGAAATATTCAGGAAGGAAAACAACCCCTGCCACGGTGGCGTTTTCCGGTGGCGTTTTCCGTCCTTGCCTGCTAGACCGGGCACCGTACTTACTGTGTTGCTGGCAATCGTGCCGGTATCCCACCGGTATAGGACCTGTGCACAGTAAAATGCATTCATGTCAATGGTGGAACTAGAAGAGCCCTTGGTTTCACGTCACTGCTGATCGTGTTGAAAAATCCACGAAATATTTGTTTCTCGTTGTTAACAGTTTCATTGGTCTCATCAAAGTTCATTTTCTCTTGGGGTGCAGATACTGATTGGGCACGTGACGAACCACACTCCACCCACTCCAGGCCACCCGCGCCCAGCACTTCGAAGGACGCCACATCTCACCCGGGTCGAGGAACCGGTGGAAGTCGTCGAGGACGCCATGCTGCAGTGAGAACTTGACCAGCGCCATCTCGACGGGGAGAAACTGGCTCTCAGCATCGGGGTGCTCAATGTGACACAGGACTTCAAACGCCACCACGTAGAAGACATGATCCAGAATCTCTGTGAAACAAAGGGGCAGTCCACTGTCGGTTCCAAGTCGTCAATGTCGGAAAGCAAGCAGACAACTCTACCCCCGAAAAACGTGGAATTGACAGACACAATATACATTGACTGAAGGTTGGTAAGCAGCTCTACAAACCCCCACAAACACGAGCACATGGCGATCCCCCAATGGACCTTTGTTGACCAGATACACACAAGAACTCAACGTGTCTGCGTCCGTACCAAGCCGGTCTGACGGCCACATTCGCGCGTGGTAGCGGCTTTCCTTCGCTGTGAGCTGATTTTTTTCATTGTCCTGCTTCTCCCGATCCTGCAAAGACACCCAGGACAAATTTTCAGTGTGAAGCATCATTTGTTTTCCAGGAGGACCACCCCTGTGCACCAACCTCCGTTAATTCTCCCTGGTTGTTCAGTCGGTCGGCGCGCTGGGTTGGACGCGACTGCGTACCCGCTCCGCCAGTCCTGGGGCCGCCCCGCGCTCGCTCCTCTCGCGCTGCTAATTCGTATCGCATCTTGTCCGCCGGTGGCAGTGCCTAAAGTTGTTCAAGCAACGCTTTTCACTTGCAAAACAATGTGGGTCATGACACACGAACCAATATGAGCGTAACATTTGTGCACCCACACTGTGGGTATACCAGGGTGCCGAGGAGACACATGTCCCATGTCCAAAATTTCCAGACAAATTCGCTTGCTTGCGAAGAACTCGACTTCCTCCTGGTCTTGTGTCAATTTTGCAAATTGGGCGAGCAAACGCCAAACTTCACCGATTCGTGACACCGTGGGTCAAATGTCAAAAGAAAACACTCGCACCAATGTGAGGAGAGGGAAAAAGTTGGGTACGTCAATCTACGACTCGTTTTCCACATTTTTACCTTCTTTCATCGTCGCTCCAATGCGTAAGATGTTCGAATTGGCTGTCGCACTGTCGGCAACAGACAACAAAAACAAACTCGACTCAAATACGACTGAACTGATGTGACACTGTGCTTTCTCCGTTTTTGTGGGTCAGTGATTCACATTTTGTTGTGATATCACAAACTCCTTCAGAGGAGACTGTCCCTCAAGGCTGGAATTTCTATTTATTGATACATTACACGCCATCTTGTGGTGGTTGTGACAATTTATGGCAGGTGATGTCGAACCACACTCCTCCCCCACCAGGGGGTGCTGGCCTCAGTGGCCATCTTTTAATATTAATAATTTTTAGGTGATTTGAGGAGGTTGCGAGATTTGGGAGCTTTTGGAAAAAGCGAGTGAAATCAGAGCAAGTGAAATCAAATCACCTATAGGCAGCCTTGACCAAAAGTATGTGTGCAGCAGTTTCATGGTCAAAATGAGGATCAATTTTGGATCTTTCAGGCTCTTTTGGTTCAATTTAGGTTGGGGACAATATGCCAGGAAGGATTTTGGGAACTTTGAATTTTGGGGTTCTTTAGGTCAAAAAGTTTTAATTTAGAAGTGCAGAAACTATGGTGTATGGATGTAAAAATGGCTCTGTATCTGAGAAAGTATAAAAATTTGGTGAAAGAAGTATATTGATGAAATGAAGTCCATTATATGGGGTTTGAGTGGTGACATTTGATTTTTGAAAATTTTTACATGGTTTTTAAGTGAGGCTAAAGTTCAGGTTGAAAAGCCTTTTTTTTTTTTTTTGTAAAAAATTTAAAAATGGATATTGGGTTATTATTTTGGTTTCATGCAGATACTGTTGAGAAATAATGTGTAAAAGTTCAATTTGGTCAAATTTGTTGCATTTGGGTGTATACTGAATGAGTTCCCAAAGTTGTGAATGTTGAGTGAAAAAAACAAGAATTTTTGATAAAAAAAAAAGTGACCAAAATCAGAGAGCAACAAAAATCAGAGTGACTGAAATCAAAGCAACCTTAATCAGAGCAACTGAAATCAGAATTTCCTCAAATCACCATGAACTCCATGGAGCTATTTTTATCATAATATACAATACTCATGTGTTTTCAAGGTTAGCCATTTTCTACTGTAATGGCTGGCTTTTAAGCTGGCCTCCCTCCCCCCAAGGGGGTGGGAACCAGGGAGTGATTGCATGACAACATGGATGCCCGAGAAGGGATATCCTCAGTCTGCACAAGCAAAATATAGTAAAGAAATTGATCATTGAGAGCCATAGGAGAGGACTCCCACCTATACATCCAGAAGTAATTGCCATTGTCATGTACTTTCATTTGGGACCGCAACCCACAATACCTTCTCCAGTTTGGTGGAACAACTGGCCCAAACCATCCAGGTGGTTTTCCTCTGTCCGGCCTCTGGTCACACCACATTTCAGGCATTGGCCTGGACCGCTGTGATAAAACCACGACCCTGGCAGTGAAGTCATCAGCAGTTAAACCACTCCACACTGAACAGACAGATGAAACTAATTCATTTCCAGCAAGACAGGACTTTTGACAACCAGAGCAAGGCTGCACTGAGTCCGTGTGCATCTACAAGTATGTCCAGTTCGTACTCAACATGACCCAAACACATGTTGAACAAACCTTCCACATGGGATGACAGATTGGCACACAAACTGCGAGTCCTGCATTCGCTGCTATTTGATTGGATTTCTTTAGCGCAGGCATCTTCTCCTTCATGAACATGTAAAACCCGTTCACTTGCTGCTTTTTCTTCGCTGGCATTTTGGCTGAAATGCCAGTGTGCAGTTCGGAAGCTCGACAAACAAAATTCGTCTGCAAAACTAGCCCGCAGCAATTTTATTGGGCCCCAGTGAAAATGTGCGAAGCAAATGCGACACTTTGTCTATCATTACGCCATACGAAATTCTGATGGATGGAAATATTTCGGAAAGTAATAATGACAAGTTGGAATCACTTTAAAGATCTAAGTGAACTGATTTAGGTTCAGATCTGCAGGAACGCAGAAACGCATCCGCCATCTTTGACAGCTGAGCGAAAGTTGGCACGTGAAATTTGAAATAGATCTATTTTCTCAGAAAATAAGAGTTTTCAATTTTGTGTCAAGAGTGCCAGTCCGTAGTATCTCGGAGAACATGCTACGGATCGTTTACAGGAACAAAGCTCGGCGGATGAGCAAAGCTTCTGGGAGAGATGAGTTGTTTCGGGGCCTCGGGCCGCAGGGGAGGATCGACCGTCTGCGGAAGATCGTGACAGCGCTGATCCGCCACGAGCGGCTCGAGGGCAGCTGGAACTTCTTCGACGAGGCGCGAACCTACGCAGAGCTGGTACGCGCGTGCGTGTGTGTGAGAGAGTGAACTGACTCACATCCAAATGTTTCTTGACATCCGGACTCTCCAGAGTAGATCCAGATTTGAATCATGGCACTCTGGAGAGGCCCCTTCTCACGGCGAAATCATGAGCTTTGAGCACATGTTGTTTTGTACACGCAACCCAGGAAATTGTTCCATCTCATGCCCTCCTCTGTCGACTTGCAGTTGATCCAGAGAGCGCAGAAACATGGCAACAAGCACAAGGAGACGATGGAGCTTGCTGATTACTGGCTGTTGGTGAGTGAGATAAACAGTTCGCAAATTTCTTGGTTCGGAGTCGACTTCCGACTTGCGAAGTCTTGTGGATGCAAAGTGCCTGAGCATCACCCGATCACAAAGCACACCAGACGAAAGTTCTCCCGTTGTTACCGGGTGTAGGTACAATTGAGGATCAGCTTTGAGGTGATGAGTTTGTGAAGCTTTTCCTGCCTTATCACCTGCACAGGAGAAAGACTTGATTCCGAAGTTGTTCGAAGTGATCGCCCCGCGCTACCAGGGCTCCCTGTCGTCCTGCACGCGAATGTACGTGCTACCCACAGACTACACCCAACATCCAGCGAAAACGTTCAAGCAAGGCATCATCGAGCTGAAAGGTACCCAAAGGAGCTCTTTTCTCTCTGTGTGACGATGTGTATGAATTTGGTTTTGAAGACGCATGATTTGCACTCAATTTCCCCTCACAAGAGACAATCCAAAGCACACAAGTGTGCCATTGACAAAATCTGCCGGTTCTTTTTGCAGGAAACCCGTACCCGCCAGTGATACCCCACGTGAGAGAAGTACGGGGAAGCTTGGTGAACGTGTTGGTGAACGAAATGAAGAAAGACTACCACAAGCAGAAACAAATCGAGTTGATGCAAGTTTCAGCGACTGAGGATGCTGAAGATCCGAGTGCGGACACAACCGGTGTGAAGGAAGAACGCACGGAGGAAACCAAAGATCACAGCAGCAGCATTGACGAACAAGAGGAAGACATTGACACGTTCAGAGTGAGATGGGACATGCGTTTGGTTGGAGGGCAGTACCGGGTGCCCAAGGGTGGCACGAAGCTGTGACCCTCGCTTCGATCATTGACTGAAATGTGATCGATAACGTTGAAGTCGGCGCGGTTCAAATGTGCTGTGATGTCGGTGTCACTGTTCCGACATGAATGGGCTGATCGTCTGGTCGGTGAGGAACAGGCAAATCTGGTGCACTGGACGCGGAACTCAGGCGCGGAATTATCGTCGCAACGCAGAATAGTGCGCATGCGCAATTGATGGATTGGAACTGAACTGAGTGTTGGAGTGGCTACTTGGTTCCGTATTCTGTTGCTTTCAACGTTGCTTGAAGCGATTTGCGATTCGGTCAAAAGACATCATCGTTTGATTCGCTTTGACATCGGTCGCGAAGAAAAAGTTCAGAAGAAATCCGGTCCGGTTATTTTCTTGGGTACAGCTGCACTTCACAATGTTCTCAGTTGAAAAATAATGTACAGTAACAACAGACATCTTGGTTCGCCAAAGGTCATCTGGATTGACCCTTTCTTCGATGGGTTTGTGCAAACGGGAAAGCAACGGCAAAAACACAGCGAAAATCAAGTTTACATTTAGCCCGACGATGCCGTTTGCAACGAAAAACAGCTTTCTCAGGGCCTCCGCAACACAGTTTCCAACGACTTCGACGAGTCGCCACGTGGTAGATGTTCAGACAAAAGTTCTCTGACGGTGTCATTGGCCAGCTTTGTGCCCCTCCTGGCTAGTAGTATCTGCCCTGCGGTTGGCCTGGGTAGTTGTGGCGCGGCTGCTGATTGGCTGCTTGTGAATACGCGCTCTGCAAAAAACGTGCAGCAATGTCAAAGCGCAGATTCTGCACAAATTCAAGTCTGCGAAGAGATGGGTGAAAAGACCATCAATACGTGCGGGCACGCACAGATGGGTGAAAAGACCATCAATACGTGCGGGCACGCACTCACCTGTGAGGTAGCGGGCGGGAACGCAACTGACGTCTGGGTGCGGACTGGGTACCCCGCGACGATGCTGCCCTTCTGCGCCTGCGCCGCTGATGAGGCGCCACCTGGTGCAGTGGCGTGATGAGAGGACAGCACCGGAGCTCCGCCGGGCTGCTGCACCGGCGCCAAACCTCGGATCTGTTGCTTAGAACATCGAAACTAATATGACAATCTTGGTTGGAATGTTCATCCAAACAAAAACACAATCGAGGCATCAAATGCTGGTGAAACCTCATCCCGACAGTGTCGGAGTCACTGTTTTGATATGCTCAAGGTGCAACTATATTTTCTTGGCAACACGTTCCCATTTTTTTTGGAGCTTTCTGGAATCACTTCACGTACCTGCTGCATTTTGAACTTGTCCTCGGAGAAGCCCGATTTCTGGTTGGCGTGCTCGAGTTGTTGCTGCAGCGGCAGTCCTGACCCGCCGTGACTCCCGCTCAGGTACGCTGAAGCAGGAAATCTCACTTTTCAGTTCAACGTCTGCCCCAACCGATATACAACCGCTAAATTGAGTGGGGGGGTGGGTGGGGCTTCAGTCTCGGAGCACAATCTGACCAATGCGACAAAAATCTGGTGTGGTCAACAGGTGTGAAAAGGGCACCGCACCGTGAGTCCCAGGCTGCGGCGCGGCGAGTCGATATCCAGCCTGGAAGTGCGCGTCATTCATCGGCTTCTGCGCATGAGCCGCGACTGCGTAGTGACTCGGGTAGGACGAGAAAGCAGACTGGCCGGGCGCGCCGGCTGCAGCAGCCGGGGTGGCGGCGTAGCCGGATGAGCTGGTCGCCGGCTGATCGCGTGGGAACGTCCCAGCGCCTGGCGCAGGTTGCGTCTGCCCCGCACCCGCAGATTGGTACGTGTGTGCCGATTGAGTCACGTACGTCACGTGAGTGGACTGTCCCCCGTACCGCCCTTCCTCTGCAAAGGAACGCCGCAATACAAACATCCGCGGAGGGGTGCGCAACTTGTGTTTGGACATCGCTCCTGGCTCATACTCTTGCACTGGCAACAGACTCACTGGTGGCGTATGGTTCCTGCTTGACGGGTGTTGTGGCGTAGGTGGCTGGCGCCGCCGGGTACTTGACCTTGAGGGCAGCGCTACCGGAGTAGGGAGAGTACGCAGCCGCCATAGCGCCGCTCTGCCCGGCAGCACTCGGTGCCGGCGGCGACGGGCTGCGTGGACGCTTCATCCCCTGCGGCCGAAACACCGGAATTGACAGCATTTTGGCAGCCTTATTTTCCTCTTGCAGCATGAAACGGACACAGCTGGAAAATACTCACGGTAACGACTTGCTGATGGTGCTGGATGGGCCTCAGATACTTCTGTTGAGGAGTCATGCCTCCGTGCAGGTACATGTGGCCTCCGGGAATCCCGTGCTGCGAGTACTGCGGCGCTATGGCCATCATCTCACTGTGGAGAAACATTCACATCTTTCGCTCACGTCGATACAGCAACAGCCTCCGTCCATTAAAATTTCAGGTTGAGGGTCCTTCCATTCTGCTTTCGAAATTCAAACAAAAAATTTCGCTTTTGTGTTCCGCCAGTTACTTGAAACCAAAGCACTGCTTCAAAGCGAAGAGGAGTGGGAGACGTGTGGAGAGGAAAGTATGCGCACGTCTGCACGCGTAGATCTGTGACCTCCCGAAGAATCCGCTTGTGTTGTACTTCTCGGGCTTGCATCCGTTTTCTCATTCTCGCTGCCACCCTCTATTTATCGAGCTTATCTTTTCGCTCACCTCTGTTCCTTGAGCTGAGCCTTCTTTTTGGTTTCGCCCTCTTGATGCAGAACCTTCTTGAGTTGCGAGAACAGTTCGTGTTTCTCACGCTTGAGCCCCTCCAGCTTGTCTTCAAGCTTGCAGATCTGGGTATGAAGGGTTGACATGAGCAGATTCGTGATGCCAACCCAATTGTCGAAGGACAAAAAGAACTTCGAAACGCATCTTCAGACTTTTCTCTCAGGACTGACGCTCAACTGTTTCCTCCGTCTCATATGTTTACTCCACGGCACACAACACTCCCACGCACCTCAACAGAGACTGTTTCCTTCATCTGCTCCATGCTCACGCTTTCCTCCTCTGCCTTTTTCTTCCGCAACTCGCGCTCGCGCTTCTGACGCTCAAACTCTTCATCCTGCTCTTTCTCTGCAGAACGACAACCATTTGAAATGTGGGTCAGTTCCGCTGCGCTTCGGTGTAGTGATATCACAAACGATCAGTTGGGTATCTCAGGTGAGACTGGCCACGGTGGCGCGAATCTCTGTGTTTATTGAATGAACAGTGCTGCCACCTGTACCACGGTGGT
>JAAUXT010146005.1_pt1 | contig 13880 bp, 12 predicted proteins | sample 7278171 | NCBI WGS metagenome assembly JAAUXT01 (sample SAMN14350112, study PRJNA611818) | marine sediment metagenome | isolation source: surface marine sediment (1.8m) | place: French Polynesia: Moorea | collected 2018-08 | reverse complement strand
GCAAGATCCTTGCACGATAAGACACGGCTCAAATAATCTCCGGTCGGACCATGCAGCAGGAGTGGTGAAGAAACATTCCAGCCTGAACTAGCAGTCAAGCAAAGCAGACAAAACAGGTTTTTGGTGCTGTGATTGCCTGTAGAATATTCTTTGACTTGTTGCATTCAGTTTTTCCTTCTTTACTTTCCAGAAAGACGCGTGGGTGACGAAGGGCGGCAAGGAGCCGCTGCTGCCGTCGGAAGAGTTGAACTGCGGCATCCTGGTCGAGGTGACGGAGGAGGAGGTCATGTCTTCCGTCAAAATCATGCCAAAACTTGAAACCTTGGTACGAAGTCTCTGCGTGCGTCTTTCCAAACTTGACATGGCGAAAATTAGGCAGTGTGCAGTCGTGATTGTGCAAAATCAAGCACAGTTGTGGTTGCACCGACATTGCTCACGTGTCCCCTGACGTTCCTTTACCTGCAAAACAGATTGACGAGTTTTACATGGCAAGTGTACCTCGAAGAGATATTCGGGTGGTTTGGGATAAAAGACAACTTTCAGAATCCTTCCTCTCTTGTCTTTGTTGACAGAACCTGTTGTGTTGGACATTGGTGACCTCGGAGTTGGTTTTGGGCATTGTGTTTTTGGGTGGTGATTTGATGTTTTTGTGGCGTTTAGTTTTCAGGTTGTGATTGGAAATGCTTCGCTGCTATCATGCCAGTGACCTGATGCAAGGGACAAATTTGCGAAACTCGGAAACAAAATTACAAAACAAAACGTTGCTGCAAAGTATGGCATGCAACGCAACTTGTTCCCCGTTCGTTATTTCTCGTCACTGATTGGTCCCACTTGGGTTTTTTCAGATTTTAGTGAAGAGTATTCTGCGGCAAAAGTCGTTCCGAAACCCGTTCAGTCCTGGTCACTACACACGCGACAGGCACTCGTCGTACAAGAAGAACCGATCCAATTCCGCGCCTGAGTCTTACGACCACATGAGGTGAGAACTTTCCCTTTCTCACAGCCTTGCTTTTTGCTTTTCAATTCTTTCGTCTCGTCGCCTGTTTGACGTGACATTGTGTTTTTGATGTCAAAAAACCTTGAATTCGTTCTCTGTGAAGCAAATTCTTCCGTGTTTACCTGTTTTTGCTGAAGCTGTTTGGTTCCCGTGCCTTTTTCAATCTGCATTTTTGTCTGTTCGCTTGTGCAATTGAATCATTTCCACACAAGTAAACTCCAAACATTTGTTTTTTTGTTACCTGGTCTTCAGACTCAATAAACTTCTGGCCGTAACCTATGTAGATGATTGAACTACTCAGGGTAAATTATCAGGAATTTTTCAACCTCTGTTGATGTTGTCAAAAATCTGCATGTTGGAAATGATAGAGTATGTCTATCAAATCTGGGTCCCTTTTTTGTGTGTTGTAAGACATCGTAAATTTTGAAACACGAAACAATGCACACAATGATCTCTGGAAAAAGTGTCAGAACGCATGTATGTTCCAGGTCGCAAGCATGCCGGAGGAAATTGGTTTTGTATGTCTGCATATTGACCACTTTTGGCCACTTTTGGCCCGCAACTTTTCGATCCACCGGGTTGAAGAGCTGGGAGTTTCATGAAAAAAAGAATCAAGATGACCACTCACGTTTAACACAGACAGACTCCACCAGTGGCAGCCCTCAGGCGCATGTCAACACTGACAGATGTTCTTCTTTCACTCAAACTTGTTCTTTGTTTTTCCCTCAAGAATAATGTTGGCATATAGCACCAACGAATCGAACTTCGGTTTGTACAAAAAAAAACTTTGTATCTCGTGAAATCTACACGTACAGTTCATGTTAGAAGCTTTCAAATGATGCCTTCAGGAAGAATCGTTTCATGTAATCTGCTTTGCAGATCATTGTTCACTCACAACACTGCATCTGCATGCTCTGGTGCAAGTCGTGCTCAAACGTCCAAGTCGCCAGTTTGGACAAACTTGGGGATTCTTTGTTTCGGGAAGTCGAAAGTTACTTGCAAAAAGAATGTTTTGGGGACAAATAATCAGCTAATGCCAATTTTATTGTGAAGTGAATGTAACAAAAATCAAAAGTGTTGAACAAAACTTTTGGTTTTGCAACCGTTGCGTTCCTTTTGTCGTTGAAAAAAGAAAGAAAGATAAAACTCCGAAAGACTGTCCTGCTGTAAAATTGGGTTTTCAAAATACTGAGAATTTCAAGTCTTATCCTTGCACAAAGTGTATTTTTGTGCTTTACTTCTTTTGGTCGCTCGTTGGAAACAAACTGCTTTCGCTCAAGACTTCTTTGAACACCAAGAAGAGTGAGAAGTTGAGCAAACATAGAAAAGCTCATTTCAACAAATAAAGCTCTCAAGGAAAGCTGCATCCTTCTCCAAAAATAACCGGATTGCAAACGGAAATTTTTCAATTTTTTGCTCAGATGTTCTTGTACCCTAAAACGTGCTTTTCTTGAAACCAGCGTCCCTTTTCGTTCTTTCTTTTTGTTCGAGGCCGCTTGACAGCATGGTCCGTGCAAAGTCCATGCAGGGTAGCGGCTCGAATTGTACAGGAGACGATTGCTCGTACAGAAAACGCAGCTTTTGTGGTTCACAATGAACGACAACACGAGCTTTCTTGTCGTGGCAGAATTTTGGTGTCGTAGCCCACACAAATGTGCACACTTGTTCGCCGCTGTCAAGAAGACACGTGTACTGACATCACATTGAGTACCGTTCCGTGTATGAGACGCACCCGCAAAAAATATGGCGCACCACAACAAAGGGCCCTGTATTCTTGTTTCAAGGTTTGCTGCAAGAAAAAAAAAGAAGGAAAAAAAGGAGAAAATCTGTACCCATGTTTTTTAAAACTACCCATCCTTTCTTTTGATGCTCAATTCTGAGGCGAAAAGGCGCGTCTTACACACGGAACCAGACGGTGTTTGATGCCAGTGCGTCGATGTGGGTGCAAAGCTACAGTGAGACATCACCTGTTGCAGGCGTGTAGATTTGCATTCGAACATCTGCGAACTATCCATGTTGTACGAGCAAATTGCACCTTACTGACCAGAATGTGAAAATGTGTTTGGTGGCGACAGGTATCAAGCAAGGTCGGTATTTTAACGTGTTTCCCCCAGTGGAAACACAGGTTTTCCGGGTATTGCCGTCCATTGTTTTAAGCGAAACGAACATCGTTGCATGTCAAGCAGTCTTCAAAGTGGCGTTCTCTCTCCTTCATTCGCTCTCAGTGAATGCACTTTCGGTGCGTTGGTGACAACATGCGTTTCTGTCCCTTTTCAGACGCGTGAGCTTGCAGGAATGTCGAATGCCAAGTTTGATGGAGCAGGGACATCAGGATTCGACTTCGAGCGCGACTTCAAGTGACAGACTTTCGGTCGACATGATGTCGTATGACGTGTTGGCGGCGTCAAGAGCCGAAGACTTCCGGTCTCTTCCACCTAGAAGGTCGGATACCGCTGTTAGACAAGCCTCTCATGACAGAGACGACGACAGAAGTTTTTGTGATATGCAGCCACCTTGTACAAAGACTGTGAATAACAATAACTTAGTGTTGAACAAAAACGAAAATTCCAATTCTAGCAATTCTTGACGATGGACCTAGGCACTTTTTCTTGCAGCCAATGTTGTGACGTTCAATATTTCTTCTTCCATTATCTGTTGACAAACGGTCAAGAGGGTTCGTGCAGAAAAAATATCAAACAGTGAATATTTTTGAACACACACACACACACACACACACACACACACACACACACACACACACACACACACACACACAACCAGTGGGATATCTGCAAACAGGGAAGAACAGGCCCATTCACTCTGTGCATCGTGTTGTTGGCACTCTTGCTCAAATTTCATGTTTTCAGATACCTCACAATCTCGACTATTTCGCTCGTCGTGAAGAACGAACTTGTGCAGAGCACTCGTTCATTCTGCAACACACAGAATGATGATTTGTGGAAAGTTTGTGACTTGTTCCTTCGGAGACATTCGTGACAAACAAGGAGTGCCTGTCCGTTTTCATTTCTTTTTCTTTTCTTTCTATTTTTTTTTTTCGCAAAACCGTATTTCGTCGAATGTCTTTCCGATGGGTTGCGTTTTTTGCTCGTTTGTCAACATCGCAGCAACATTCATTGAAAGTCGGAAACGGTGCCTTCAGGTCTGATGCACACAGGACAAGACAGTAGTTTTCGAGGGTTTTTCTTCATTCGTGCGCAGCTTGGCTTTTTGTTCGGAGCCAGTACGCATCTCTGGAAATTAAAAATTGAGATCTCGAACGGTTTTTGTAATCTTCTGTGAGTCAGGCTCGTGCGGCCATCAAGACACATTCAGAGAAGTCCCCCTTCCTGCTCCACCCTGTTCTTTTCCATTTGAACCTTGGATTGTTCAGGGTACCTCTCGAGGATCGTGGAATGGCTCAGGTCTCACCCGCCATGATCGATGGACATTGAAGTTTTGTCGAACTCTTTCGAGCTCTCGCGGGGGGTTGTTGTGCAAGTTGTGATAAAAAAAAACAACAAAAACTTTTCCAAACTTCCACATTCCACTTGTGCTAAACACTGTTTTGTTGAGTAACGTGGCATTGATCATGAAAAGGTTCAAATATTCTAAAAAGAGCAATAAATCCCTTTGTGATATGGCGGTTCTGACGGCTCTTCGTTCAGGAGAATAAAACCAGTGCCTGAATGCTGTGCATTTGCAAGAAACTTGTGAAGCCGAGAAATTAAACCTTTGAATCGGACCGCTCGTGGGAATATGCCATTTCACTGGTATCACAGAGATGGCCACATTTTGCGTGAACCAAAACACCCAGACTTCAAGTGGGCATGCCGTTGTGCTCTGTCCTAATGTCACATGCTTTGTTATGCTGTCAAAATTGCCACCAGCTGATTTATTTGTACATAAAACACTTTTACACGTCGTCTGTTGGATTTTCTACACAAGTTTATGTTGTTGCAGTGTGCCCATTGTACACCAAGGTTTTCATTCGACTTCTCCACGTATTTGCAATGTATCTTGCATATCAAGAATTAAATAAACATCCTCAAAGTGAAATTCGTTGTGTTCAAGGTCATGTTCATTCCTCGTCTTTTCCTCTTGTTCTCTGAACCTGTGTGGTTGCGTCGAAGCGGGAATGAAGTCTGTGTTGGTGGCGACACCTTCGCCAAAAAGACTGAATTTTCTGCGCGACACAGTTTGCGCAGCGCGTACGTTCGCCATATTTGAAATTTCTGAAGGAGGAGGAGCGGATTTTGATCCGGCTTAATCCTCTACAATTTTGTACATTGGGTGCTTGAAGTGAATTCAGCATCGAGAATACTGACTCAAGATGTCTATTGGAGTACCGATAAAAGTTTTGCACGAAGCGGAGGGTCATGTTGTGACCTGCGAGACGAAGACTGGTGAGGTGTACAGAGGAAAGTTGGTGGAAGCTGAGGACAACATGAACTGTCAGATGGCGGACATCACGGTCACGGCTCGAGACGGAAGAGTTGCTCAACTGGAAAATGTTTACATCAGAGGCTCCAAAATCAGATTCCTCATCCTGCCGGACATGTTGAAAAATGCACCGATGTTCAAGAAAGTTGTCGGAAAAGGCGGGGGTGCGGGACGTGGGAAATCAGCAATTCTACGAGCGCAGGGTGAGTCTTCACCACAAGTTTTGACTTGTTGTAGATCTAACTACTACCAGCTTTCAAGTGTCAAACTTTTGAACAGTTCGCCTGCAGAGTGTCCAAACGGCACAAAAATTGATGAAATCAAGGGGCGATAATAGGGTATGTCTAAACCAGGGTGTTTCTGTAAACAACGTTCGGTCATGTGCAAACTCCAGTTGAAAAAGAAAAACCCACTGCAGACGATTCTTTGCTAGAAGTCTGATAGCCCCGCACATTGTTTGAATCTCGCGGTGACCGCTTTCTTCCGACAATCCGAGGAGGCCCAAATTCTCTGGTGCAAATTGAGCATCGTCTCGAAGGCCTGAGATGTTCGTCCCAAAAACATTTGTTTACGTAGCTCGACCGCGCAGGCTGGGCACGATGAATTTTTGCTGTCATTCCTTTTTAATTTGGAATTTCAGGCAATGAACAGGTTATTTCTCTTCATGGCTTGGCCTGGCTTCTTGCCACTCCAAACAAATTGAGTTTGTTCTGTCAAAGGAGAAGTCTTGCAAAATATATTTCAAGCAGGAAAATTTATTGAAGATTTGGCAAAACTGGTACAACTGGTTCCATGGCTGCCAAAACAAAGAAAATTCCTTACTTTGTTTTTTTTAAAAAGGAAGCGCGGTCGAGCTATTGAGTCTGAATCATATCCATCAGTTTTTCACAATTTCTGTCGTCAGTCAAATTTACCTGGTTTCGTCTTTGTCTACCAGCCGCGCGTGGCCGGGGTCGAGGAGGCGGCGGTAGAGGAAACGTGTTCCAGCGGCGTCGATAAACTTCGCTCACATCGTCCACCATGGCTGCACCCACGGACATCATCACAAACAGCAGCGAGGAAAAGTGTGGGGAAAAGTGCATGGGGAGCGACTCGAGATGTGACACGAGCAGACATTGGACTTTTCAGAGCTCAAATTACATCGTGAAAACCTGTGATGGGGCGCAGAGAGATTGCGTTTCTTTCGCAAAATGTGTGGTGGATTTATTCATTAACAGCTGCATTTTCCTCGACACCAGAAATGTATCATTCCAGCACTTGGAATAAAGCTTCTCAAAAGTTACTCTCAAAAGTTACTCTGTTTTCATCGTCTTTGTCCAATTAGTTGACACAAAGCTTTGAACACAGGCTCTGTTTTTGCGGGGGTGGGGTGGGATATGAGGTCGTAGCGCCGCCTTTCCTGCAACGTCAATTTAGCTATGGTCAGTGCAGAACACAGGCTCGCTCAGAATGTCCCCTTCGTGTTGAAATAAGAACGCGACCTGGATGCGAAACTCCCAAGATGACATGTTTGAAACGGGATAATTTTTATTTCGAAAATAAGACATCTTGGGAAAATGACACAAGAATTCGTGTGGCTCAACAAGCCCGATTGATTTGAAGTTTCAACACCACTTGGCACGTTTGTCAGACTGGCAAGGAATAGCGAATCACCACAATTTTGTGCAATACTCATTCCAGTCTGTTCAGAAAGTTGTCCGGAATCCCAGCGGATTTCAGACTTGGAATGTGTTTCCTGGAAATGTTTTTTATCTGGCCAGTCAAAAAATCCCAGCAAATTTCCTTCAACATGGGTACAAAAAGTCGAACACGAAACAGCTTTTTGCTCCTCTTATCGTTGTCCATAATTCCGCCGAAGAGATAAATGTACCCTGCAGGGGAAACGCATGATGTCGGAAAACTCAGGTCCATGGGCAACGACAAGTGCATTCGCTTCCAGGACAGTGTGTCCAGGTTCAGTTGCCAACAACTGTTCAGAATCCACTCTCCTTGCTGCTTCATGTAATGTCTTCCTCCAAGCACATACAGATAGTCGTCCAAGAGCTGGCAAGCAAACGACGCTCTCGAAACCGGAAACCCACGCTGCAGGTCTTCTTGACATTTCCATGTCTCCCACTGATCGGTACTCAAGTCGTATGCATGGACAACATTCAGTGACTTTGAAAGGAATTGCCCTCCGCCTCCCAAAACCAGCAAGTATCTGCAGACAACAGGAACTGTGAACACTTCACCGCACAAAATGTCCAAAGGAAGGCTTGAGTCCTGAATACGTACCGGTAACATGTCTGCACTGCTGGTGCATCGGCTGTCAAAACTTGGTTTTGTCTCTGACTCACCTGTCTTTGTAGAGCACCATTTCCTGCTTGTACCTTCCATCTGGTGCTGAACCTTCGGTGCTCATTTTTTTCCAGGTTCCTGTTTTGAGCTCCAGACGGTGCAACTCTGATATGGGTTCGTCAGCTGTACTTGTAGCACCTGCGACAAAAACCGAAGACAACTTTTCTTGCTTCACATTCGACTTGTCGGGCGCTGAAAATCACTTGTCTTGTTCACGCGTGTCTCCACAGCCAGGATCACACACTGACCTGTGAACACGTACACGAATCCCTGATGCATGACCAGGCTCTGGCCATACGCTTGTCTGGGCATGTCTTCATCACCAGAGCTGGTCACCGGGACGACCTGCCACTCTCCTGTTTTCACGTTGAATATTGACAGTGTGTTGCTGCTTTTCTTTCCTGAATTCAACAGCAAATTGAAGAGTGTACGAGTTCGGATGGCATGTTCGCAGCGCATTTACGAGAGCAGATTGACAGCCCAGCAAACTTGACTTACGGATATTTTACGTGCGGCCTCGTACAAGCACAAAGAACATTACAAGTGTTTGGTGGTGTCGTTTACTCGACATAAAGCTTCTTGGTATGTTGCCGCCTGTGTGACCTACCCCACGGTTTCATGGTTCCACCGTAAACAAGAAGACGACCTGGCAACATCGTGCAACACGCAGATGCTCCAGTGACATGTTTCTGTTCGCTGTTCTTGCTAATTTTTGTCCAGGCGCGGGTCGCAAAGTTGAATCGCCACACCTCAGTCATTACCTGCCAGGATTGAAATCAATGTCACCCAACCACAAATCAGCATCATCTTGACCAGAACAGTCAACTGGTTTTTTGACGCACGTTCTTGTGGAGCGCAAAAAGCTTGCCTGACGAGACACCAGGGAGACGAGGGACACTGCCGGATGAGTATTTGCCACTCGGGGTCCTTCATCTGGGTTGAAACCACCATAGACATACCTGACAGCAAAACACACCCAACAATCAAAGGAAGAACTTATTTGCAAAGGACTCTGTTCAAAGGCAACAGAGTTTGGTGCGAATCTGCTGTTGGTAGACTCTAGGTTCTCGGAAAACCAGTGTGTCACAAGTCTTACAGATTGGCATCATCTGCTGCGCAGCAGTGCCCACTTCTTCCAACTGGAACCTTCCCGCCAATCTTCCTCTTCGCTGGTTTTACTTCTTCAAACTGAACACAAGCTTCTGCCATTTTATTAAAGTGTTCACAACTGTATCGGTAATGACAATTTCAGTGGCACACGATGTGAAAAATCCCAATCTGTCAAAATCATGTTTTTTTTTCTTCTGTTTACTCTCAGAAATGGTAAAGCACGGTGCACAGCAACCCGTTCACCCAACGAGGCTGGTGGCGCGAAAATGTTCGCCGCTAAAACTAAAACGAAAACAGGCGCCTCACAAATTGTACGAGTGTCGGCTACGTCCCGAACTGCGTCAAGACACCGATTGGATGGTTTATCGGCGGGAAAACTATTGGGCGTTTTTTCCACTTGAGCAAATTTTTGACGCACATTTTGCATTCAAAGCACCTTCACTCGTCGATCAAATCCTGGGTCCACCCGACAACAAAACCACCTCTTAGAAAGCACTTGCAGCTGCACCCGCGGAAGTCGAAGATGCACTTTATTTACATTTGCCTTTCGCACACAATGATTACTTGACACCATGGGTCCGTACTCCAGTCAAGTGAACACGAGAGGAGTACAAATACACAACGCAAATTTCCTTTCCTCGAAGAAAGCGAGCTCCCCGTCTCTTGCTTGCGTTGAAGCGACGGAGGTTGTGGTTTCACACAAAACTGACTCTCCGACCAACAGTATTGACAAAGAATCACACTTTCATACACTAAGTCTTCATACTGTACTCCAATGTGTACTTCAAGTGTTGCGAAACTTAACAGTGAACGGTGACAGTGAGACACACAGACACAAAACTCACAAGCGGCAAATGTCCTGGAAGGTTGAAACTTCGAACTGTTCTTGAAATTGAAAAGTTTATCAAAATTTGAAACACAACGAACACGCACAAGCAGTGACTTCAATCCGGCATGAAAGAGGATGGCGGTCAATAAAATATTCAAGTAAAACTTGTTTGTATTTTGAGTCTCAAGCCGAAGGAGGACGTCGCCGAAATACCACCATGCAAAACCCAGAACAGAACCAAAACTAGCTGGACATGTCGCAATTTTGACAGATGTTCACCCACGACTGAAGGTCCACTGTTTCTTGACCGTTTTCCAAAGTTTAGTGACAGAGACGGACAGCTTCTCTCAAGATATTTACACAAAATTTTCGGCTTTGCCAGCAATTCACACATTTGAAGCAAGATGCTTTCACCCAGAATTAGAGCAACATGTCAGAATCAGCATGCACAGAACTGAGCGAGGAAACAATCATCCTTTCAAAAACTTTGAATAATACTACCAATTTGAAACGCTGACATTGCCTTGCATCGTCCATTTCAGTCGCGAACAGAACAAGTCATCAAATCACTTCACTGATTTGGAGACACTCTTCTTGATCCTTGCCGCACAGATGCAAAACCTCCAGCGCACACCAGAAGACTACTGGAATGCATTGTCACCAATGAGATTTGCCACGGTTCAGTGTTTCCTGTGCTGCCATGACCCTTCCCGTGTCGAATTTTCAAAGTGATTGATTATCCAAGCTCATCGTACTCTCATACCGCGCGCAAAATACTTAGTGAGAAGCTGCACAACTGGACGCGTGACTTGCCGCGACCGCAAACAATCTGACTTCCACTAACTCACGGAGTACCGCAACAAAACTGTTTTTCATGCAAACCTTCCGTCCCTTCTCGGTCCAGCAAAATCTCTTTTGTTTCCAAATCCTGCCAGTTTCGCAAACAATCTCAACTGTCCTGGCATGCTACTTGCACGCGGGGTTGTGTATTTCTGTTCATTTCCAAAGCAGAACTTATCGATGATCAAGTGACCGACGTCACAACATCGCCTGAGCAGACGAAGTCGTCCTTTGGTGTACAGCATGAGAAATGTCTCACGTTGAGAAACGATTTCGCTTGTAGAAACAACAACGTCCTGCTGACACAGTACCAGGTCCCAACACATCTTTCAAACGTACAACTTCAACGTGGGGGCCTGTGAGGGTTTCTATTTGGAGCCACAGCTTTTATGAATTGAATAAACCGCTCAACACACGTGTCTTCAACTAAAAAAATAGGTTATCTGCATGAATATTTGACTATTATTTGCAACATTTTCCTTTTGGACCTTTCCTGGAACCACCACCTCCTAACCGCACTGTTTCACTGGTTTGTTGTTGAATTCTGGTTTGTTGTTCTTTCTTGGTTCGCAACACAAGTCTCGTGATCGCGACGAACATCTGAAACACAAAACGGGACGGAATGAAGTTATTTTTTCACACTGACAAGTTCTGAAATCAAAGTAGAAGTCGCAGTCTATCCAGGTCAGGAAATTCAGCAGAACCGTGTGGGACAACAATGACTTGGGTCGTCTCTGACATCTTAGACAGATGTCAACACCAAAGAGGTGAAGCTACGACTGCGAAGTTGCCACACAAACACAAGCACATACTCAAGACATTCGTTTACAACGTACGAAGATTGGGAAACACAATGAAAATGTGCACCTCCGTAAATCTCACAAGGATAATGAACCTCAGCATTTTTTAGGACAACACGAAACTTGTGTTCACAGCAGATAAGTTGGAAAGAATGGCAAGGGATATTCCTGGAAGAATCTGACAGCTACATCTTCAAGACGACCAAATAAAAAAAAAAACGAATTCAGTGCGCTGATTGCCTCAGACCCGGTTGTGCGTGTTAAATCACACAAGCTCAACACTTAGGGCAAAGTGACGTTTGGTGCGAAACAGTGAACTTCAACAAAGAGTTTGGACGTTACCAAAACTGAATTTATCAATTTGTTGACTAAACAGCTGCTCATCATTTGCAGCACTTTGTCTTGTGTCCTTTCTTGGAGCCTTGCCGACTGATTTTGACCGTGTCGTTGACCGGTTTCTCCTCCGGCATACTTTTCTTGGTCTGCACCACTTCCTTTGTGATCGCAACAAACATCTGGACAGTGTTTTGAAAACGAGACACGAGTTAGTCACGCCTGTTCTAGAGCAGGCAAAGTTTCACTTTGAAACTGTTCGCAGCACCGGAAGAGATTTGTGACTCGAAACAACCAAACGGAAACATTCTAGTTCCCAAAATATCAACACAGAAACACTTCAACCCAAGTTCGGGACGGCCACCTCCAAAGCAAAAGTCCACCAATCTGTGGCGTGATTTAATTATTTTTCCTCAAACACGTCGCACTGCATTCGATCCCAAAAATGTTGGTCACACCAATGTGCAATGATAGGCCTTACCTCCTCCACATTGATATTCTCCTTGGCACTGGTCTCGTACAATTGGATTCCCATTTGCTCAGCAAACCTCTGCGCGTCGTGCGTCAAAACTACTTTTCTCTCCGGATCGTCGTCTTTGTTTCCCACTGCAAGCCACATTCAAAATTCGGTTGGAAATTGCAGATGGACAAAGAAATGATCGTCCATTTCAATATCACCCAGCTTCGTTCGAAGAAGTCACTGCTCAATGGTCTTCGGGTTTTGTGTCAAAGCAAAATTTCGTTCGTCCTGTCAATCTGCATCCTGAACAATGTTGGGATTAGCGTGAGCGTGGTACATGAGTCGTTTCACCAATTGGAAACCCCAACGTAATATCTCGTTTTAGTGTTTGCTTGTCTCAGCCATTTGCACGAACTTTCTTTCCGTTCTGCTTCACAAATGTTGCACTGGAAACATCACTCACCCAAGATTTTGTTGACCATATCACAGTTTTGTTCAATTTCGTGAAGCCACCGCTTGACGTTGGCAAAAGATTCACCACTGGTGACATCGTACACGACGATTACCCCGTGGGTACCTCTGTAGTATCTGCAAAAAGCAAGCTGTTCTTTTTCAGCAACGATGACCAAAAAGAAGACGACGAAAACTGAAAAACAGCAGCAACACATCTGTGTGTGCACCCTCTTTTCTGATCTCCAGACAGCTTTTATGTCACAATGTACGAAAACTTACGTTGATGTGATTGTCCTGAATCTTTCTTGCCCTGCAGTGTCCCAGATTTGTAATTTCACTTTCTCTCCATCAACGTCAACAGTCCGTATCTTGAAATCGACTCCGATTGTTGTGATGTATGTCCCTGTGAATGAACAGATACTCGCACTCGGGCTCCAAAAGACGGCAAGAACAAATGACATTTTTCTGAAGAAATAAGTGTGGCAGCTGTTCTTAGGTTGATCTATTCACCTGAGAATGTGTTGTCTGCAAATCGCAAAAGGAGGCTGCTCTTGCCAACACCTGAAATCAAACATCAAACTGACAAAAGGAGCTCGTACACAGCTCAATGTCTGAACAAAACAATGAAATCAAGTGAGACCGCACAAATCCGTTGAACAGGCAAACCCAGAGAAGACTGGCAAGAGGTGTGCCTGGTCCAGAACCGCTGAGATGTCACTTCCTCAAAACAAATCAACACACTTGTGACTCCTGCAGCAACACTTACCGCTGTCTCCGATTATGAGTAGCTTGAAAAGATGATCATACTCCCGCGCCATCACTATTTTTGTCAAATGGCTGTAATAAGTTGGAAACCGTGGCCACTAACTCAATTTTTAGAGAAAAATACAACTTTTGCTCAAAAATTGTAGCAACCGGAAGTGAGGCGGAGAGGCGAGTGCGGCTGCGCAGGTCAAGGTCACAGATGCCGGTAGCAGACGACGCGTGCATGTCAAATTCTGAAATTGGCATTTCAAAATGAAATACGCCAAATTGTTGTTCCGGTGCAGGTGGAAACCGTGTCCTGTACCCAGGAGACAGTTTTCAGCTTTCAAAATGGAGTAAGTTGGTCATCAAGTTTGCAGACGTCTCAATGTCAAGTTCGTTTGGTCAGATTTTGTTTGAGACCTCATGCGGGTCAGATGCGAGGCCAAGGTGGGACACTGAACTCTGAAAAACAAGAAGTTCCGAGGCGGGAACCCTGATGGTCGCGGAAGCGGGGAGGGGGGTGTTGGTAGGGGG
>JAAUXT010129217.1_pt1 | contig 13884 bp, 14 predicted proteins | sample 7278171 | NCBI WGS metagenome assembly JAAUXT01 (sample SAMN14350112, study PRJNA611818) | marine sediment metagenome | isolation source: surface marine sediment (1.8m) | place: French Polynesia: Moorea | collected 2018-08 | reverse complement strand
AGGAAGATTGTGTCCTACTCTTTGTCATTTCCTTAGGATTTGAAAAAATCTACACCCAAACCACCAGAAACACCGCCCAATCGGGTACTTAAATTTCTTGCCTCGTACAGTATACCGTCGCCAACGAAACAAGCTTTCCTTTCCACCCTTCAACGCACTTGTGCAAAATTCATGATTACATAAAAGCAGACATCTGTTTGCGTGCCTAGTTCGACACATTTTAAACACCGAACACATCTGCAGCCTGTGCAATGCTAAAAGCACAGGCAGCTATCCCAACAAAGTCTGAAGCAATTGTTCACGTCAGGGCGACTGAAGAACATTCATTATTGATGTGCACTTCAACTGCAGTCATCACCGGTTGGTGCGAGAGAAACTTCACACCTTCACCAACAAACTAAATTTCTCATCCGGAGCCGTGGACCCCAAGAGCCTGGTCCTCAAATGGCCACGAGTCACTCGTTGAGCCGTCACACTTGATGGACGATGAACCTGTGAGTTCAGAGTGACAAGGTGTGGGTTCTGTTTGTTCAGTCAGCCACTTGCGACTGAAGGCGAAGACGTGTGCATTGGGGAAGAAAACTAAAATCCTGATTTGTGAACTCGGAGGTTGCGAAGACCTCGTGTGAAAGTCTATCTCGCTGATGATTCAATTGACTAACTGCGTCAAGCTCAGATGCCTTGGCAAGACGTCGCTGATGAACGTGTGCGGCTGTGTGCAAGACAAGTGTGACTTGTCTGAAGAACTCAGCAGTAGACTTCAGGTTCTCTGGTGTAAATCTTTTGCCAACACATATTTCTCTCACAAGACAAGATGAATTGGCTTCAGCATCAAATTCAATTTGAAAGTCATGCCTTGTACGGTAGATCGGCACTGTGTGTTGGTTTGCATTGCTATTACAGTCAGTCCTTTGCCCACATCTTTGTATACTTCTCGTCGAGTTGTCACAAAATAGATTTGTGTGCACAAATAATCTGGCTGAGAGTGTCAGCAAATAATCCTGATTTGATTTGATCGCAGTCAGACACTCAAGACAAGCTTTTTCTACTGCCGGAGCAAAGCGATGAAGGATCGGATTGCTGGTGGTCATTTCACGCTGTCAACGCGAATTCTTGAAAAGAGCAGCAGCACAAATGAGAAAATTTTCAGCCTGCAGATCGTCTGTTAAATTTTCAGCTTGTTGCCAGTACTCGTGGCATTTTTGTGTCTGTGTCCTGCACTCGCTGACAACGACTTGACGTCAATGTGGCGAATTTGGGAGCATTACACTGAAAACCACACAGGCCGCTTAAGGGTGAAGCTGGAAGAATGGTCTGTACAATGAACGGAACATGGGTCTAAATGGCACACTCCGCACCTCTGCCCTCGCCGTGAAGTTCTGTTGTCCAAATTTTCTTGCAGCGATCTCCTCAGTTGCTTGCTTTTTTTCGGAACGTAGATTTGCGTGCAAACCCACCGCTTCAGAAGTCTCTAGACAGATTCGGAGTCATAAATTTGCGCACGTTTCCGCCGAAACATCCCGGGCAGCGAGGGAATCCGTGGAGCATTCACAACGCGAGTCAAACACACAACTCCAACCACTTCCAATAGGTTTTGTGTTATTTATTTGCAACATGAACTCTGGCTTTCCACCAGGGAAAGAAAACATGTTTTGCACATGCACACTTCCATCCTTTCAAGTTAGTAACTGCTTTCCACAATTGTCTGAAGAGAACAAAAAAGAAAAACTTGTTGGACTTCCTGGTTCTCTTTGTTCCGGAAAAAGAAACTTGAAGCAGAATGCAAACTGGAGTTCATCCTCACCCCAAGTCAACGTGGCGCAATTGATAATTGTAATCTACATGGCACAACCTTCTGAACGTGCAAAAACACAAATAAATTAAAAACGCTTTTATTATACTGTCTGCCGACAGTTTGTGAACCTTTTGTGTACAAATGTTCGTGTTTTTGAAACAATTCTGCAGAAGTTGGTGTCGACCTGAACATATAATGGTTCGGAGCACAAAAGATGAGACGCAATCTGATTTGAGGCGAAATACCTCGAACAAAAATGTTTTCGGCGCAAAATGAGACGTTACAAATAAGTTCTGGTTGTTTGGATGGTCAGTCAATGGAGATAACGTACAATGTGATTTGCAGTAGAAACCTGACAACTTCCTCCCTGTGCCATCGTAGCGGTGCACAACGAAGGAGGATGGCACGACTGTGTTCATTTGAAAAGTGTGAGATATTTTTTGTCAATTCACAACCATTTCTCTCCACTTCGGACAAACACACAGCTTTTCCACAGATCTGTTTCGGGAAGCTGTACACTATAGTTTTGTTTCCAGGACCAGAACTGCATTTTGACGCACCTCTTTCGCAGCAATGAAAAGCTACAACCTGACGCCTCGACAAACCCTTCGTAAGGCACACTCAAGCACTGAAATGTTACGAATAGAAGTACAAAATTTCCAGGAAAAGAAATTTGCACCAATTTTCTGCCAATTAACATTTTTCCTACAGTGCCTATCGATTTTGCAACACAATCCGAATGGTCGAAGGTCACAATTTGAAGGAGAGCGGGGTTCAAGAACTCAACCCATTAAATTCCCATACTTTGTCCACGCACCGTTTTCCTTCACAATGTTGGCATTGGCAAGACCCAAAAGATCTTGTTTCTTGAATTTTCCAAACAGAAGTGCCAACTGTGAATGGAAATGTCGAGACTACAAATTAGTTCAGAAATAGGTTCCTGCACAAATGACTTTTTAATCACCTTCACCCGCAGTTACACACTACTGTGTTACGGAAATGCCAAAAACTTTGCTATGCTCCTCACTAATTCGATCCTTTGTGTGAATGTTGTGGTTCAATCTGGGAAAATAATCCGTGCTTTAAACGGAAGAACACAATCACACAAGTTCCATTGACCATGCAGGTACTTTGTACACTTCATGTGTCTGTACAGTGTGAGCTGATATGGTGTGTATTTCTTAATTTGTGCTACAAAATATAAAAGAAAGAATCAGCATTCTAAAACCACTTCAATCTTCAATTGAACAAGAGACCAACAAGGACAGAGAACAGAATTTCCCTGTCAATCCCATCCAACAATCTCAGACAAAAGTAAAAATTGCACTTCAGCAAAGTTCATAAAACAGTTGAAGAGTGATCACCGCGTGCAGGCAGAGACCTTCCGGAAGCCCCTCGTACTTATTCCTCGCGCTGTACCTCTGCCCCGAGTCCGTGAACATCCACACTGTAATACTTGAAGCTACAATCGCACATCAGCGAGTTGCTTGGGCTGCGGAGTGACTTGGGCCGCGGGCTTGTGGTAACCATTCGCCTGATTCCTGTCTTTTCCAGAGTGGAGAAAACTGGATTTGCCACTTTGAGATTCATGTGGAAGTTTTCCGTTGGACACAGGAGATCGACTTCTGTTATTGTTGGCTGTAGAAGTTGGACTGGGGTTGTGGGAATAGGGAGGGGTGGCGGCCACTGGTATTGTCCCATTTTTCAACGGCCTCGACGGTTTTTTACTCACCGGAGGCCTGTAATTGGAATTACTGTTCCTCGAGCTGTTCTTGGAATTTACATCATTACTATTCCTGTCCACAGCGTTTTGTCTTGACAGTCGTTCCTTTCCTCCCTTCACAGGTTGAATAATTGCCACGGCAGGCTCATTGGGGTCTCTGAACTGTGGAGGTGGATCTACATAACCGTTCCTGCCCCTTCCTTTGGGCTTGGGAACGACGCTGTCACTGCTATCCACTGCGTGATTATCATACGAAAAGAGCTCGATGTTTTTCGTGCTCACGATGGAATCCATGGCGGATGAGTCCGGTTCTCGACTCACGCCCCACGCTCTCCAGTCGCGCTCGCTCTGCAGGACCGGGTCGTCCACATTGATCTCCTCGTCGCCGCCTCGGAAAGCCGGGTTGCGGCGTCCGCCTTGGTGTGAGCGATTGGACGTGTCCAGCCCGCGGTCAGCCTCGTCTATTGTTCCCCGAGACTGACTGTCCAGGTCTACACTGCTCTGCCGACTGCTGTTGCGAGACGAATTCTTCTTGAACAGTCTGTGGCCGTGGCCCACCCCGTCATCTGCACCGTTTGGCACGGGAATGACCATCCCGTTCGGGACGTGTCCACCGCTTTTCAAGCTGCCAGTCGACTTGATGGAGCCTCTGGAGCCCAACACTTCGGAACCCAGGTCGCTGATGATGGACTCACGCGAAGCGCATCGGCTGCTGTCTCGAGAACCTTTGTCGACGCTGTAGCAGAAATCCGTCTCAGCGATGTCGCCGCTGCGGTAACGCTTTTTACGCAGGGCCCTGGGAAGCGTGGTGTCGGTGGAGGTCTCCCCGAACCCCTCCGTGGTGAGAGCGTGCGGTTGGTCAATGGCTCGCAGCGTGCTGTAGTGCACGTCGAAGTTGTTCGCGGAGGATGTCGAGTCTTCGCGCAGGATGATGTAGCGCGAGTTGGCGAGGACGGCGCTCGACGTCGACGACTTGTGGCTGCCGGCCTCGCTCGCCGTGTCGCCGGCGCCGCCCATACCCGTCACTTGCCCGTCAGGCCGCCACTTGCGCCCGTTGGTCACGAATCCGCGATTGTAACCGCCGTACACGTTTTGCTGCAAACATAAAGATTCATTGGTCAGTAAAACTTCACCGTGGTGGTGCGTTGCTGCGTTGGCCACGCAGCGACAATCTTCACTTGTTGTTTCCACACAAGTCACTAATTATCACCCTTCGCCTTGAATTTTGTGGATTTGTGACCAAGCACACAAAAGGTCACACAAATGAATCACCGTGAAAAGCGGACGCTTGCAAACTCGAGCGAAACTGGTAATGTCATGCACGGAAGGGATTCGCTCGTTGATGTCTGGAACTTCCTTGGCAGGAACAATGCGTATCAAAGGGCAAGTTGTTATCTGTGCAAAGTTGAATCTAATCCCCCTTGCAAATATGTTTTCAACATTATTTGCCACCCAGAAAGTGACGCGACCCAATAACCGCAAACTTACGTCAACGAGCCTTTATTTTCACGCCGAGGTCTCGTCTTTACAAGCACATTCATAAAAGTTTGTGTGCGCAAACCGCAAAAAACCATTTCACCCGTCTGTGTACTGCTTGTCGGTATGCTGGTATTGTACCAGTCGTGTACTTCTAATTTGTCCAGGTACTTTCTAAAGCCAAACCAACAATATTTAAAAAGGCCAACGGTACGCAAACTTTACTCGGTGGCAGAACATGGCTGTGAAGTGCACAACGATCCCATTCAACCACCACTGTCTTTTGTCGGTGCAAGAGCCGAAAAACATTTCAAGGAATGCACGGTATTCTACAATAGGCTCGTTTCTTTACTTTGCCATTAAAGGTTGGGAACCTCTTGTGAGTTTTTAGCAGCAGATCATGACAATAGAGATATGCCGTCATACATAATTCATCGGATTCGCCACTTGTATCTCCCTTCTTCACCTTCTTGCAGCCGAGTAACAACTCGTAAATATTTAAACAATTGCTGGTTGCTGTTTCAAAGTCAAGTATTCTTCATTTGGAGAAATATACACAACGTTCACCTGTTCCAGCACACACGGCACACATGCATTTTTGGTGAACAGCACTTCGGGCGCATTCATTGTATTTTCCAGTATTTAAGCCACAGACCGTGACGCTGATGCCGTTGGTGCCAGGACTCTCATTGGAAATACACTGGGTGCACTGAGCGTAAAACGGGATGACAACGATGTCTGAAAACCCGCCACAGTGCGGAGATGCAGCGAGTAAAATTCGTACCCGACGATCCAAAAGAGCAGGCAGGGTCAACATACACATGAGCATCAAACATCACGTACGTCACTTGCACTGGCAGCGCTCGCTTTCTGAGCCATGCAACTCGTCGTGAGTTCACCAGTGCCTGCGAGAGGCTTTCACCAAATTTAGCCTTTTTTCATTCACTTTCTCAATGTCTGCACTTTTTTCATCGTGCACTGTTTGAGGAACAATGATCAGAGGGAAATGTCATCGGGACAGCAGCTATGATAGATATGCCCCAACAATGCTTCTGTACACTTGGCAAAGTCCCCGTATTCAGCGTCATTATGCAAGATTATTGGACCGCATTCCTTTCCACAAGACCCGTTGATCCCACTTTTCAAGGAGATATTTTAAAGCAGTGTACCTTTCAGAAAACACAATAATAAAACATCTAAAATGTATATAGCCCTGGATAATTATTGTTTACTGTGGTCCTTGCTCCTCGTTTTGATTGTGACGAAATTCGTAAAAGCACGAGACGTGTTTTTGTGCGAGACTGGCTCAGGTCTTTGCGCAGGTCGGTTTTGGTCACTCGAAATATAGCTTGTGAGACGAAAACTTGCTGCAGTGGTCACGCACATGTGCAAAGAGCAAACACAAGTAATCTGCACCCAAAAAAATTACAAGTTTTGTTGTGGAACTGAAGTCATGACTGCAACCCCTCCTTCTCGCCTTGGCCACGTATTCCAGTCACAACAACGAAGAAGTTTTCACCGTCAACATTACCGATTTGGCAGGTTCGCTGTGAAAATATTTCTTGCTACTCAACAAGTATGTGACGAAGCGCTAACAATGCATATTTATGTCTTGTGTCCACAGGTGACATTCGTGACTGCTGGCCAAGCTTGTCTTCTGCCTTGGTACTTATCAATGCATACCATGTCGTAGAATGTTGGTTACTACAGGTTCAATGTCAAGGTTGCAACTTCAGAGCGATGATATTCATGCAAATTCGCAGAAGACAAAGGTGGTGAAACCAACAACGAAATGCAACCTGTTTTGCAATGTGACATGACAACTCAATTTTGAATGCATCCAATCTTTGCTTGCTTGTGGGGTTTCATTGAAACAGAGAAGTGGCGAGCTTTCAACTGACTTGCCAAGAGCGCGTACAAAATGTACTGGAAACAAGTGCACCAAAGAGATGCTATCTGCTGGAACGAAACATGAATTTGGCAAAATTATGCATAACTCCACAGAACAAGAGGCCACGTCATGCAATCCTCCCGAGACTCTCGTCCTTTGATTTGTGGCAATTCTGCTCTGTGCCAACAAAGTTGAACAAACTGAATCTGACCACCCGACTTGACTGGCTGTCTGCGAGGACTGAGAACAGGATGTCGTTTGAAAGACTTCTTCAGCCAATTCATAATTCCCTGTAATTTAGCCCTTACACTTGGCTTGGACCCAAAATTCCCCTTTCATTTTTTTGCGAAGATTCAAGACCACAAGCGTATACTTTGTGCTCCCTCTGCTGACACACTTGGCTGAGAACACAGTTCCTCGAGTTGGTTTCAAGAGGCATGTTTTTGTGGCATCCTTTTCATCCAAAAATGGTTTCACCATTTCAATGTGCCCGTTTGCGAGGCACGAAGGAAAATCTGAAAAGAATCTACCGCGCAATTCGCACTCGTTTCTGTTTCATGTTGCTCTTCCGAAGCACTCCTCTTCGCGAAGAAACTCCGCAACTTTTCAAACAAGAACATACGTCAGTGCAGACACGCGCCGTGGCCAATGTGTGTGCGTGTGTGTGTGTGTGTGTGTGAGAGAGAGAGAGAGAGACAGAGAGAGACAGAGTGATGGGCCTTCAACTGAGTGAAAGTTTCCCCGAGGTGACGAAAGATAAAGGAGATTTTTGTCAAAGGAATTGTAAAAAAAACCCACTCGGGTGGGACTGGGGAGTCAGTCTACTTGATAGCAAAATTTGAAGGTGAAATTGGGGGCAGGTGATTTTGAAGAAAAATCTGCCCAGGGGAGGGCTGCATGCCTGACGATGAAAGTTTTTCCGTGGGAGGGGGTGTTTTAGCAGTCGGCTCGTGCACAAATACTCATTTATGCAGTTCAAACGGGACCACCAATTGGCAGAACAGCACATGAATTTTGCACACTGGAACTGCTGCGAGGATCACAGTGACAAAATCGCACCCCATCCCAGGTACAGATTGCACTCACAGGAAATCATCTGTGCCGACCCGTCCACACGACGAAGACCTGAGCGGAATCTGACTGGCGGCTCATTGTTTGAAACCAAACTTCACCAGTTTTTGAAAGATTCTCAGTTTGCACATTGCGGGTTGCACAACCAAATACGGAGTAGATGAGGTGAGCGTGATGTAAACCAGCGCTCCACCACTCGTTGAGGGGAAAAGACCATTTGAATCAGTTAAATTTGTATTCTTGTCAACAGCAACACACAAAGGAAACATCTTCTTGATGCTGTTGGCATTTTGATAAAGTGCATGTGATCCTGAAGTCATGCAAATGTTCCAATGCAACCGAGCCGATGCCAAGCGAACTGTCATGAGCACCCTTTGTTTGCACTGAAATGCGCACTTCAGTGTCGCTGTGACTTTGATCCGCATCTAAACATTTCCATTTTCTTGTCATCAACCTTTTGTGCTTTTCGTCCGTCTCCAGAGATGCATTAGCTGTGCACTGTTTCCCTCCATGATGATATGTCCAGAAAACAAAACCATCAGCTTGGGTGACCACTTCCTCCTTTTGATGAGAGAACAAAAATGCTGCTGAGGACCTTGACGAGACCAGACAAAATATTTCTGTGCACTTCCTCTTGTACAGCTGTACCTGTTTGATTTCAACACAGAAACTGGCGTGCTCACGCACAGCAAACTTCCTCTTGATAAGATTACAGAACACAAAATTTCTCTCTCGACAGTCATTCAGAGGGATGCTGGCGTACAAATCGGAGATAAACGAAGGTGTACTTACGATTGAAGGCGTCGAGGGGTCGTACGGGTCATACGTATCTAAGTTTGGACTGATAGCAGAGATTGGCTGGCAGTCGCTCCTCTGTCGCTGTACTTTCTCGTGCTTCAGATGGGCATCTGTTGCACCACTGCCCGCATACAAATGTTTTCTGAAAAGAATGAAGTCAAATTGTAGAAACCCCACCAAACTGAACGACGAGCAGAATTGTGAAGCAGACTTCAACTCACAACCGGAAACAAAATTGTCACAGAAAGGTAAAGACAACATTGAAGCGAGAACAAATTCTTGGGAAACAACCAGATCAACACGAGTGTAAAAAAGTTTACAAAACAGTTGAACACTGCTTAATTCGGTGTGAAGACGGCTGCACCAAAACATCAGCAGAGATTGAATGAAAGGAAAACCAGCCCGAAAGCAACAAACGTAATGTCGACGCTTCCATGAGGATCCGAGTAATAATCTGGGGATTTGCTGTCCGACTCGGCGGTCTTCACGCATAAATTGAAGCAATGCTCACTTCCCATGAGGAATCAAGATGCAACATGTGAGTCCTGTGCGAGAAGTTGATAGCACAGTCTAGATGTGGGCAAAAACATCTGTGTGGATAGGTGAAGCATTGTGAGAAAGGGAAACATCCACAAACTGTGTGTTGTGTGTACTTCCTCAAATGGTAATGTAAATGCACTGTTTGCACAGATGAGAAGTGAAAAAATGGGGAGTGATAATGCACAGGGAAGGAATCCCGTTTACACTGGAACAGTTGCATGCTTTTCGGTAATAACAGAACATCACGGTCTTTTATGTCGCCATAAATCCACTGTACGTTGTTGTGTAGGAAACAATACGGAACGATTAATAGCAACTATAGGACCTGTATACACAGCCAGTGTGCAAAAGCGTCCACAAAACCCTCCATCATCGTTAATTTACAAACATATGTTTCTGAAATTATGCGCAGTTTCAAGCTGAGATACAAACTCCCAATGTTACAACCACTTTGCACTTGAAATGCAAATGAGAACACACATAACTGATGCGCCCACAATGTATTGTGCCCAGAAACTACAAAACGAAAACGGTGAGTTTGCTGTGTATGTTTTGTGTTGCCTCTGGGGATGGACTCGTCAATTTGCAGGACTTGTTCTGGAACCGAGCAAAGCAGATGGATACAATAAATGACACAGACAACCCGCAGTGGGACCCCGGCGCAGGATGGAATACCAATCAATCGGAAACAACGCTTCTCGAGTGTAAAGTTGTGTTAAATATGTCAGGATTTTGCCCATCAAGCCCCCGGATCACCATGGAAAAGCCAATCCCATGATTTGTCCGACCAGAGCAAACTGCGCAGCGGCAAAGGCTTTTCTTTGTCCTCTCGCTATTTTTCTGTTGCAGTCCAAAGCCAAGCAACACTTGTCACATCGGGTGAATGAATTGGACGTCCCAACAAAATTGTTGTGAACAGCCACAGCCATACACGATGCGTCTCAAACATCCCCTCCTTCTGAGACACGGACAAACAATCGTGAGTCCGCAACAATGATTCATTCACTCAAGGCGTCTGATTTGAAAACTTCCAACAATGCCAAATGAACCAGGCTTCATTTGTTCACCTTGGCCAAATCTACAGAACCTGATGCACTCAACTCAGTATGTAAGTTGTGACCTCTATTTGGCAGAGGATCCAAGCCAAACATACTGCTTGTACTGTTTGCGCATATTTGGAAGTGTAAACAACAAACAAGGAAAAGGCCGATGCTGTTCCTTCGCACCCAAAAGGGTTGATATCAGGGCCCTGGACGAGAGAAGGCTGCCAAGTTCAACAAACGCGAAACAGCAGCAGACACGGGCTGGAGAAATCTCTTCGCACGAAGTTTGCCGCAATTTACTCGCCACCCTAATTTGGAGGTCAACACTTGGTTTCACAGATCTGGACACGGGAGGTCACAATCGGTGTAATTTGCACAATTTTCTGAATCTACCTATCAATTATTTACAATTACGAACTTCAACAACCACGCAAATAGTTGGTGAACACTGAATGGTGCAAATTATATGGCTAAATTATGTGGTCATCTCTTCATCGAATAACTCCGTATTTAAATTGCGAAGGACATTGTGCCGGTGTGAGACGATATGCGCCTCTGGCATTCCCACAAAGGAAAGGTTGCCACTCCTGTGCTGAATACAAACACGGACAAGACGGTCCATGTGTCGCACGGCTCGGCCAGGTATTTTTCGACGAAACAGATGGTCATTTTGGTGCGTGTTTCTCCCGTGTGTGTCCAGCAACACACTGCCACAGCCCAGAAAAGAACAGATTTTGCGTGTTTGCAAATAACTTGCAATTCATCATCCGCTGTAATCATAATAATTGCGTCAGTTGTAATCACAACAAGTTGTGCCAGTTGCTGTTTTATTCCTCCTTCCTCCATACCCCCTTCCACTGGTTTGAACAACACAAGAGGTGCGAGAGGATTTTCACTTTGAAAAATTGTGTCTTGAGCCTCCAGCCAAACAGGTTTCCGAGGAACAGACACCACGTGGAAAAAGTGACCTTCTGCTCATTTCATGGTAATTTTTTTCCTGACTCCACAAAAAATAAACTGATACAACAACAGACATGTCTTTGAAGAGATTCCCTTCAGGCAATCCTACTTGAGCTCAATGCTCCTCCCAGGGAGGAAATATAAAGTTAAGGATGACGACGTCTTGTTTTCGTGTGTAACCGACACATTTATGACAACGCACCTCAAGCTTATCACAGTCGACCTGCCTTTTGTCGCAGACAATTACTTTTACTACTGTTTGGTTTTTGCCTGGGCACCAATTTGAAAATGACACTTTCAGGAAAGAACGCAACAGTCGGTTCCAAGTAGTTCCGTACCAGACAGTGATCTGTCCGTCATGATATGCAGGAGACTCGGACGCATGCAAATTGTCCAAACTTTGAATTCCGAGACAAGAGCACAATCTGAAAATCTTCAACCTCACGTTTTGTTGAACGCTTTTCAAGAAGCTTCAATTGTTTAACAACAAATATCTACGAACGAACTACACAACTACCCAGTTCAACCTCTGAAAGGCAAAATAAACAGGATCAAGATGCAGGGTTGTAACACACACACACACACACACAATGTGAGGAAACACACAAAAGTGTGGTGAATTTCAGGTTGTTACAACCAAGTGGCTTCGACCGAAGTGCAGGCCTGCTGTGTATGTATGAATGCACACTTGCTCCATTCACTTGGGAACACAAACACGACTACAACATGAGGAACATCCCTTTATCTCAAGACTCCACAGTGGTGGGTAACAAGACGATACACATGCAGGGGACAATTACGATGCTTGTTACCTTGTGCGAGAGCTGATACTTAAGACGTGGATAGAATCGGATGCTGAAAGAAATGGCCAACACGAAACACTTTACTCTGTGTGATGAATTCGAAAGACACAAACATCAGAAAAGGTGCCAAGTTGAGACGACAAGCAGAAGGATGCCACTCCCGCAGACCTTCAAAGCAAAATCATATCAAGGCACACTTCGTTGTCAACAGGCTCTGTCTTACCTTCCTCCTGTGATGCCTAAAAGTATACGGATACATTAGTGACATCAACGAAATGGTCAACGCACACGCCAAGTCTGCAAGCTCATCTGAAAACGATCGACAAGGTGGCTCAAGTTGGCAAAGATTGAGTGTTTCTTGTTTCTGTCTTCTCTGCATCGTGTCGCCGGCAGGTAAAGCCACCTGCTCTCGCAATACTCGAGAAAATTTTGAAATTTATCGAAAGCATCATCTGAGACAAGTGCATCTGCCGACGCTCGAAGCGTTTATCAATATATGTAGGCAACTGCGCGCGCAAAACCCTGCAAAATCGACGCAAAACATGATCGAAATAGACATTAGACAAAGAATTAACGATCTTTGTTCGATACAAAGCAACCTGATACTTGTACATAAAAGCATTGAAGTCTCAGAGTGGCTCAGGTAGCTCAAGAAAATTCCTCAAATTTTCAAGGATCTTGTGTCATGACCACAATCCTTGGCACTTATAACATTACAAAATCTGAAGGACATCTTCAGTGGCTCTTTTCATATGACAATAGACAAGCATGTAACTCAAACAAGACTTAATCTTGTTCATCCGCCCAGCACAGAACCTCTCTGTTCCTCGGTACCCGAGCAGAGGCAAAAAAAAGTGTCGACATACGACAATACTGAATAAGGCATCGTTTGAGAAAAAAGATTGCATCACAATGGTCACAATGGCTGCCGTTCACCTCGCTTTTGCCTTGCAGACAGATTTCTAAAGGAAGTCAGTTGAACCCCCTCCAGCGCGCCGAGCATGCCTTTGGCTTTGGTGCACGATTCATACTTCTGAACTTGCACACTCGTACATACTCGCAAAAGCAAAAACGTTGAACTCGGCCTGGTGCCTGACAAGCATTTTTCACGTGTGACAAGAAAAGCACACGGACTGGCTTCGGAGGCTGCGTGGCTCCGTTCAGCAGAGTGCTGAAAGCCAACCTCGAGTCCATATTTAGACACACAAGCTCGAAGTTGTCAAATGGCAACACATAAATTGGCCGCAAAAGTCTCCCTCCAGACCGTTCTCCATCAAAGGCGTCCTTTGGAACAAGAAGACCATTTGTAAGTTTCGGATCTCATAACAAGCAGACAGACTTCAATTTGAACCAAAATCTCAAGAGGCGAAACTTAGGCTCTGTTCTCGATACGCTCGAACACCAAACCCAAAGTGCAACTACGAGGACCGTACCAAAAGTCCCCGATCGGGGTACTTTTAGAGTACTCATTCTGACGCAATTTTTTTGCCATTTGGAGACAATGATCTTGGCAATCTAAGGAACACAATGTCGGCATTTAGGATGATCAGAAGTAGTATTTATTAGTAAAGAACAGCAGTGGCAAGAAATGCCTTTTCTGTGACACTCGATCGCAATGGCTTTTGCCCATTAACTTGCGAGATTTTATTCCTCATCTGAGCTGTCTGTGTCCAATTCTGTTTCTGGTCCTGGGCCGACATTTCCTTCAAAATAGTGACCTCGTGCCTCAATGCACTTGTGCCAACGATCCACCAAGTCAAGGATGGCTTTGTGGTAAGTTTCTT
>JAAUXT010010361.1_pt1 | contig 13884 bp, 13 predicted proteins | sample 7278171 | NCBI WGS metagenome assembly JAAUXT01 (sample SAMN14350112, study PRJNA611818) | marine sediment metagenome | isolation source: surface marine sediment (1.8m) | place: French Polynesia: Moorea | collected 2018-08 | reverse complement strand
CTTAGGATAGTGGCTCCATCTAGGGAATGATATGATTGGCTGTGGCTGTTGCTGTGGCTATGGAAGGCCGTGGCAGTACTTAGGGGGTGGACATGGTAAATATATATAACACTATTCCTGAGTTGCAATGCCCAAAAGGTCGGAAAAGAAGCAGGAAGCAAAAGGCGCTGGCTGGTGCAATGTCCATGGGCGTTGTCCGTTTTCCTTCAGTTGCCGTTTGACCTGAATGGAAAAACCTGTCTGTGGGTGGTGACAATACACACTCCAGCATTGTCATCTGCCAATCACTTTGAAAGAATTGCCCTGACAACACAATATCTTTCCTTGCAATTGGTGCTGTGTCAAATGCCCTGGTTCTAACTGGACAAAATACCATCAACAAAGAATCGAAGCTGAATCTCCTGTTGTCACTGAATTGAAACAACAGAATAAAGCCTCAGCAACATTGTTTTCTGGACAGGCATTACACTCCACTCCTTTGCGTGTTCTTTTGCAGTTATCCGTACACGGAGTCGACCAAGTTGAGTCAGGAGAAGCCTCTCTTCCCCGACATCACCGTCTGCAGCCTCTTCGGCATCTCCTGGGAGAAAATCGTCTACGAGAAGAGAGACTCAAACTCCCTGTACAACACCAAATTTCTCAAGGCGCAGGCCGATGTTCAGCGTTACCTCCGCGGAGACAGAAACATATCAGGTTCTAACGAGGCTCACATACTGAACGTCTTGAGCCAGCCCAACTTCATGTTTGCGAATCTCGGAAATGAATCCGCACACATTGGGTACACCATCAACGACTTGATTCTGTTTTGTACTCATTCCGGCAAGAACTGCAGTGAGTCGGATTTCCAGTTGTTTCAGACTCCGGATTATTTCAACTGTTACACCTATGTGGCTGGGGGAAATTACCAACACTCCATCATGGCTGGTCCGGACTATGGCCTCAGCTTAATTTTGTACTCAGAAGCGCTGGATTTGGTCCTTCAGTCCATTCACCACAGATACGAGCACCAGAGCCCCATCGGGAACAGCAAGGGTATCAGGTTGGTGGTTCATACCCCTGGGTCGTTTCCGAACATCCAGGAAGACGGGATAGACATCATGCCTGGGATGACGACGTCCATCTCTCTGGTGATGTCCAAGGAAACAAGGATTGACAAGCCTTATTCCAACTGTTTTCATGACACCAAGAAGAAACTCACCGGGGAACACAGGACTGACGTGAATTCCTGCAGGAAGATCTGTAAGGATCACCTCATCAGGAAAGAGTAAGGACGATTCGGCTCTCAAGACAGCAAGTTTCAAATTGCAATACGGAGGTCAAGCAAACACGTCCGGTCATTTTCCGCCGTGCCCTAATTGCCAGATCGGTGACACATATACCATTTGGTTACTTGTCATTGGTTCTCAACTGCTCATGAATGTGATGCCTTTTTGGTCATCTATACCACAAATCTGGCAACTGGGGCACTGCACGTGTACAAATTAAGGCGTGCTGAACCTCGCCAATGTCCACGTACACGATGCTCAACGTCATGTACTTGTGCTTACAGATGTGGATGTTCCTTCGTCCCTGCGGACGCAAAACACAGTTCTTCCCCTCCTCCCCGACAGTGCATGTCGTACGACGGACACAACGTATCACAAGTGATCGACGACATCCTCTGCACGGACGTCGTCAAGTATCGTCTCTCGGGCATGATCGAGCAGATGTGTCCGTGTTTTTGGTTGTGCGACGACTACTCCTACACGAAGGGGGTGAGTTTCGCGGACTGGCCCCGGACGGACGTGCTGCTCGACCTGATCGACTTCGTGACGACGCGCGGCATCGACAACTCGGCGACGCGCACGTGCGCCATGTTCCGACGCATGTTCGCCAACAACGTGACGGAGACGGCCGACGGCGACGAGGTGCACACGTACATGGGCAACCGCGGCAACGTCGTGCACGTGCAAGTGGGTACACTCAGTTGTAGTGGGTATACCCGAAGTCAGACCAAGTGGGAACGCCCAAGGTCAGAGCATATGGCTTCACTCAGTCATGGTGGGAACCCCCAAGGTCAGAGCAGGAGAGTCCACACTCAAGGTCAAACTTAGTGGGTGCATCCAAGGTCAGAGCAAGTGGGTACACCAAGGGTCACAGCAAGTGGGTACACCCTCGGTCTTAGTTCAAACGTGAAAGAACCAATGACAGTAAATCCTTGCCTCTTGGTCTCCTGATTCTGTGGGGAAGGACGTGATTCAACGTCGTGCGAACAATGTCACCCAGCAGCAGACACTTCAGGAACGCTCTCAAGTTACGGCTTCCGGCCGTGATGCAGGTGTCGGACGATGACGAGCTGTTCCTGGAGGAGCTGGCGGAGATCTCCGGGTCGTACGCGCCGCGCCTCGGTTTCCCGCTCCGCCTCGCGCTGCAGTGGAAGGAGTGCTGCTTCTATAGGTGAGGCCTGCAGTGGGAGGGGTGCTGCTTCTATAGGTGAGGCCTGCAGAGGAAGGAGTGCTGCTTCTATAGGTGAGGCCTGCAGAGGAAGGAGTGCTGCTTCTATAGGTGAGGCCTGCAGTGCTGCTTCTATAGGTGAGGAGTGCAGGGGGAGGAGTGCTGCTTCTACAGGTGAGGCCTGCAGTGCTGCTTCTATAGGTGAGGAGTGCAGTGGGAGGAGTGCTGCTTCTACAGGTGAGGACTGCAGAGGAAGGAGTGCTGCTTCTACAGGTGAGGAGTGCAGTGGGAGGGGTGCTGCTTCTATAGGTGAGGAGTGCAGAGGAAGAAGTGCTGCTTCTACAGGTGAGGACTGCAGTCGAAGGGGTGCTGCTTCTACAGGTGAGGACTGCAGTTGAAGGGGTGCTGCTTCTACAGGTGAGGACTGCAGTCGAAGGGGTGCTGCTTCTATAGGTGAGAAGTGCAGAGGAAGCAGTGCTGCTTCTATAGGTGAGGAGTGCAGAGGAAGAAGTGCTGCTTCTGCAGACCTGTGAGGAGTGCAGAGGAAGGAGTGCTGCTTCTATAGGTGAGGAGTGCAGAGGAAGGGGTGCTGCTTCTATAGGTGAGGAGTGCAGTGCTGCTTCTATAGGTGAGGAGTGCAGAGGAAGGGGTGCTGCTTCTACAGGTGAGGACTGCAGAGGAAGGAGTGCTGCCTCTATAGGTGAGAGCTGTAGTGGAAGGGGTGCTGCTTCTATGGGTGCGAGCTGCAGGCACAGCAACACGCGGTTTTCAATATGTGGGCAGGACAGGGGTCCGGTGAGTAAGATAGCAAAACATGGGCCGTGCATTCAGAGTCGTGATATCAGTGCGAGATATTATTAGTGAGAACCTGAAATGACCGACAGAGGTTTGGGCTTCAGGACCAACCAGAAAGGGCCAATCACCCAGCTTAAATGCTACTCAGAGCCTCAATGGATGCCTGGCCATTTCAGGTTCCACAGCCGTATCTACCAGGAGGTCCTTGCTCTCCCCACAAACACATGCCCGTGCAACTTTTGAAAATTTAGTTCTTGAGGGCGTTGCAAATTTTTGATGGGAGAATTTAGAAAGGGAAATGAGAGTTCCACTGCACGCAGTTCCTCCTCCACATTTCCCTGTTGGCAGGCTGAACGTGTATTTCCGGGAGATGCTGGTCCTGGAGCACCGTCAGGACCCGGCGTACACCGGCTTCGACATGCTGTCCAACATCGGTGGCGCGCTCGGTCTGTGGGCCGGGCTCTCCCTCATCACCGTCGCCGAGCTCTTCTCCCTGCTCGGCAGCGTCCTGTCCTACTGCACCAAGAAAGTGACCAACTGACAGAACGAGTGCGCTGTGTCGCTTATTTGGGCTCGAAGCGTCTGCAGGATCAAAACGTGCACGTCTATTTTGTACATGACACAGCGGTTTCAGCAAACTTCACCACTTTCTTGCAATGCACTTTCAGCTTTGTTGAGGTGTTGAGGTCTTTGTACACAGCCGATGCTTTTGTGATGGAGCAAACTGAGGAAAGTTGGAAACGATAAACCATTACATGTTCCAAAACCGTTGTATTCCATCGAGTTTGGTTTCGCATCCACAGACGTGTCTGGCAATGCATTGAATGAGATTTGGATTTGGTCGAGGACCCTCACCTTTGCAGTCTCTCATGGTATTGTAAGCACACGTTGGGCTTGTGATGTTCGCCCAGAGTCTCAGACAAACATGTCTGGCCGAAGCTCAGGCCCAAGCAAACAAAGGCCCGTGTAAGCCCAGGCCATGCAAGCCCAGGTCCAAGCCCCAAACCCGAACGCAAGCCACGCCCAAGCCCAAGCTCAAGCCCAGGGCCACGTCCAAGCGTAGAGACCTTCATAACAGTATGTCCATTCAGTGTCGTTTTGTTCCCTTGAGCTCAGTCCCAAATTAACCTGTTCCAGAGAACCCAACAATCGAGCCTCACCCCTCATGAGAAACGTCTGATTCCTGTTCTCACTTGAAATGTCTCGCTTCGAGAGGGTAAGTCACGGCAAAGCACACCCACCCTGAAATCGAACTTGTGTGATGCTAGTCAAGCTGTGCAGATCTGAGAATGGCCCTTCTAGTGATCAGTGGGGTATTTCACAGATGGACTGAGAGAACCTGAAGTGTCGCCATTACACGTGTGATTCAGCACTTGTGACCCCGTGATCAGAGCGACTGATCAGCCCAATGCATTTCCTCGGGTCAGGGGGCACCACTGCCAACATTCCTTCTCCGTGTTGAAAAGATGTTTGACCACTCCATTATCACCTATAGAGGCTTTGATTTGTGTTCTTTCATCAGAGCAAAAGCTTTCTCAGATACGGACTGGATCCAAAGCGCCCGGCTGCGGTTACTGAGAAGCAGTTACCCAATTGGCAAGGTTTGCTGCAGAAAAATGGTGCAAAGAACTGGGCAGTCAGCTCTTGCTGTCTTTGCTGGTGGAAAGAACCCGGTGAAACCAAACAGACGGGACCATGATTTGATCAGGGGGTGACCCCCCAAGGGGCCCGACCCCCCCCCCAAGGGGCCCGCCTGGTGCAACTTTGGTTCAAAGAACGCAAATTTGAAAAGAATCTGCACCTGCGGCACAAAACAGGCGCAATTTTCTTCCTGGGTCAGGGCGGCCTGGGCTCCCCAAGACCCACGAGGCCACGCCCCTTCCTCCATCATCTGAACGCACAAAGATTTTACCATCTGGGAATACAGAGTTCCTGTTGGCCCGACGCACTCTGCAGGTTCCACAATCAATCAGTATCGCCGGTATCGACAGACAGGAAATGGAGTCGACTGTGCGTCTATACAAACCTATGAATGACCCACAATTGATCACGTTACCGCTATTTGCGTTCCCAGCGGACACACACATTGTCTGCAGTAGTCCAGGAGGTCAGAATATCAACTCGCTGCTGCCAGAGGTCAACACACCAGAATGCAATGACGAGATGCGGGGGTTTTTCCAGAAGCCAATGTCTGGCTATTTTCGGTTGGGCTCCGAAATGGTGAGGCATGGGCGTTGAGGTCCAACCCTCTGCTGGGGATCAGGTCAGGTCAGGGTACAGGCCCCTTTCCCCTCACCTTGTGGACCCTAAGTTCAGTTCTCATGTTGATATATATCAGTTGGTATGGTTCGGTCCGATCAGATGGGAAAGCAAAACTGTGCTTCAGCTGACACTTTGCTTGAAAGTAAAATGTGTTTTTTGTGGTCAAATCATGGGGCATGGCACGTGTGTGCGCTAAAAAGGCAATTTCAAGGTGCAGAATCTTTCTCTGAAACTTCACCAGCCAAAAAACAGTGGGAAGGAACATCAATATGAGTCTGCAGTGTCTTATCTGTCCTCGGCAGACGCAGCACAAAAGGACAGCAGCGGAGGCAGCAGATGGAAGAGCAACACTGAAAACATCTGCATTGGGAGTCGGAGGGCGGGGTCCCAAAACAACAGCCCCACAAGAAGCAATGGAGGAGCATGTCTGCACGCACAAACTTTCATCTTTCAGTATTTAACTCTGATTGGTCACTGAGCGGCCATTCGTGATTCTGAATGAGTGCGCCAGTGGCAAAGGCTCCTTTCAACAAGATTTGGACCGGTTGTACATCTTTCTCTGCGTGCGTCTCGAGTCTTTCCAGTCCGGTTCCTTCCGCTCCAGCCCCGGAGTGATGTTCTTCTCTGGGATCCAATCCCAAAGAACCTGTTTTTCTCCCTTCGCCAACCTCAAGAAAATGACATTTGACCAACAAATGACTTTTATGGCAATCACCTGCACGCTGACCTGCTCGAGTCTGCGTGGCCCGCGAAATGCAATTGGAGGCGAAATATCAAAGAACTTCCGCATTGAATCAGCCGGGTCTGGAGCGGATCACTGAGGAGCCGCCGACGCTGTAAAACGCGTCGTAACTGTCGCCGTGTGATGAGGTGGACGCAACGAGCCCGAATTTCAGTCGTGGTGAACTGCACTGAAAACTTCGCGAGACTTGTTTTGATCAAATCCAGTTGGGAAAATCACAAACGTCACGTTACGCACAAAAATCAAGGCGACTCTCCCCTGCAAAATCACTCAAATTCCACAAAGCGAAGAAGCATTCCCATGCTGAAGCCATACAAACCCGAAGTGGAATGAAATTATCAGATACGAATTTTTCAAGCACGGATGTCTGGCCGTATTGGGCTGGGATGTGACAAGGCCAGACACTGGTCTCTCTTGGCTTCAAGTCCAACCTGAAATGGCCCATATTTCTTGTTTCACAGCGCGCCCACGCTGTACGCTGCTTTGTGCAGAGTTTGCAAACACCCATTTGGTCCATTTCCTGCGGGCTTTGAGTCCCTGAGGCTCCACCTGAACGTAAGGATGGGAAATGAAGTTGGACAGTTTGGTCAATGGACAGAAAATTCACTTTTCTTGTCCACGAGGACCCTCCTTGCGGCAAAAATCCTGATGAGGAAAACCAACTTACGCGTGACAGATGAGCGAAGACTCGATTCCACGGAGACTTCATTCTTGCGCAAGGGAGCAACCAAGTGAAAGGAAAATGTACGTGTTGCAGAATGATTTCTGTGTGGACGGCTGATGTGTTGGTGGCACGAACTCTGGAGGAAGCCTGTCAACGCTGGTGTATTTTTTGTCAATTTCATCATTTTATTTGTTGTTATGTTTGAACAATCGTAATTGTTTATTCTTGCTTTTATGTGTCTCCTGCTTTTATTCTTCAATTTACTGTGGGGAGGGACCTTTGCTCGTGGCTCTCGGGACCACGCATGTTCAGAGTCTTTGAAGATCTCTGACCTCGTACGCGTCTCTGCAGCCGAGGTACCCACCCAGAGCACTGGCCACGAGGGCCAGAACGGCCGCCAGGATGCTCACTTGGTAGCAGTACTGGACTTCAGCCTTGTAGTAATAGTCACCCTTGCCGTGGCCCTTTCGCTGCCCTGGAGCTGCCTCTGTTGTCTCATTGAGGACAACGACGCTTTCGGTGGGGGGTGCCTCGCTCTCAGTGGTCGGTTCTGGGGTCTCTGGTTGCGAGGTGGTGGCTGCCATCTCTGCCATCATCGAATTTAGCAAATTGTACAGTAAGCTCTTCATAGCCTCGGGATTGTCAACATTTCTTCTCAGGTCTTCCTTGAAGCTGTCGCCGGTCTCAACATTTTTATCACCGGAGGGCGCTGTTGTCGTGGTGACGTTGAGCTGAGTGACGTCATCGCGGTCCACTCTGTATCTGTGCGCATCGTAGTCCACGTTGGTTGCGTAGAGCACGGCACCGGTGAGCAGACAGACTTCTGTGAAGAACAGAGGAACTTTGAACGTCTGCAAACGCGTCACGTGTTTCTCTTCACCAAAACTGAGAAAAAGGTTGAAACAAATAAGAAAACACTACAAAAGCGGGGCAACAGCTCTGCAACCCAACTGTTTTGTTCCGTGGTTTTTGACACACCCGTACACAAGACGCCCCCTGACGTTTCATGGTACCAAGGCCCGTTTGAAACAATGGAACTCAACCCCGTGTCTTTCACAACCCTTCTTTTGACGCTCAATTGTAGGGCAAAAAAAGTGCGTGCAACACCGAACTCGTGTCTGGTACTCACCTGCGGTGAGGGCGAGGAGCGCCTGCGCGCAGCACTTGGTTCGCTTGGAGACGGTCGGACAGACCCACTCGGCGAGGAGACGCGTCAGCGCGACGACGACGGAGACGAGCAGCAACCCCGCCCCGACCACGGCCAGGCACCGCACCGCCAACAACCACCAGCCTGCGGGACAACGTTGTGTGTGGGTGACTCTCTGAACAGAGTCAAAAGTCATCAAGTGTGGGGTTGTCAAAGTTGAGTTGGAGAAAAAATCTCTCAGTCCTAAACGCAAAGAGACAGAGCAGTTGAAACTGCTGTGTGTTGCAAGGTGATGAAGGCACAAGACTCAAATCAGAGAAGTCCAAACCCCACAAGTGGGAGGCACCCTGATTCTGCAGCATTGGCATGTCAAGATCAAACTGAAGCAGACTCGTCGAACAACAACGCAAATCGCACAACTGAACAAAAAATTCTGCCAATTCTCAACTTGAACAGGCCACGGCAAACAAACCCTTCAGTCTGAATGGAGACTCAACGTGCGTCACACGTACCTACGTCGCTGGCGTCGAGGGTGGTGCAGCCCCCTCCGGCCTCGCAGCTCCTCCACAGCCCCTCGGGACCGCGTCGCACCACGGCGCCCCGCAGCTGCACCTCCACGTACCGCCATCGCGTCACGATCAGTGCCAACAGCGCCGTCGCCGTCGCGCCCAGAGACACGACGGTGGACGCCACCGCCACGACAACGCTCAGCACGGACATCGCTACCGACGCTTCACAATCCCAGATCCTTCAGACTCAACACGCAGCAGACTTGGTCAAAAGCCATCACCAGATTGAACAAAATTTGAGGAGTACGTGGCAGCATTGCCACACTGTTTGCTTTGCTCGGATCCTGATCAGTTCACCTGCACCAAACCGTGCTCTGAATCCAATCTCCAGCCCAATAGATCACACCATTATCAAAACAATAGTGCAGTTTTGTTTCGTGTCTTTCAGGATGACTGGTGTACAACGCTCCATGCCACTTTCACTTGCATACATGTGCATAAATGTCCTATCTGAGGAGTCTTTTTTCAACCTCAATTCGATACTTTGAGCACAAATCGATCACGAACGATAGACACTCTGTCACAATGTCAGAGTCAAACAAGGACGTTTATGCGCAGGTTTGAAGCTCCCTCAAAAAGTGCGCGTGGATTCCGGAGGCGAATGATGTGAAAAGAAGGACAGAACCAGCCCTCCCCCCCCCCTCCATCGCTGCGTCCAAAATGGTGTTTCTCGTTGCTTGCGCACCCCGTGTTTTCCTTTGTTTTTCTCACACCAATGATTGAAACGGTTTGTATATACCTGGTCTTCCTGACATTTTGTATAATGTTGACTCTACGTACAATCAAAGACGCAAAGAAATGCTGGCAACAGACCCCAAACTGCTCATTCAGGGTCAGAGTGTCGCTCCCCACCCAGAATCAGGGTATATGGATATTTTTCCCAAAAAGCCAGGTTTCTATAACACTCAGGCTGCAATTTGCCTTATCTGTTGTTGACAGTGGCTAAAATGCTAACCCTAACTCTTTCGTTTTGCTCAGTTGCTTGCACATATTCAACAGAAAAAGTGTGCGCTTTCCTCGTTCACCGTGACCGTGAGAAGCTCGGGGCGCATGCGCAGAGAGGCGCCCTGCCCCGGACCCCAGGCTCGGGATCCGGCTGCCTGTCTCTTCACCTCGGGCGCAGCGCATTAAATCAGCGCTCTAAAAGCGCGCCCTGACACGTCTATTTCCTGCGCCCTTCCTGTCGCCGTCGACCCGCCGCGTCCCAGGTCAAGCCGCGCGCGAGTCGGGCGTCAGTGCGCGCCCAGAGCGGCCAAACTGACTGCACCGGCGCATGCGTGTTGCGCTCGTGTACGTGTCACGTGTACTTCGAATCCACCTGTCTTCTTGAGTGGCATTGGAAGTGGGGGGAACAAACAAGCTGAAATGCCATGTCCCGGCTGAAGTGCGTTTGACATGGCTGAGCGTTTGATATGGCTGAACTCTTTCGATAAACGTCAACAAGGGCGCGCTGCTGAACGCATCTCAGGAACTGAACAGGAATTCAACCACACATGCTCGTGTGAAACTTCCTCGGCCGTGTGAAACAGTGGTCTGAACTGGAACTCACACACTTTGTGTGGGTTTCCACACACAATTCACACTCACTCACTCGTGTGTGAATGGGTGCGTGAAACCATGACTTCACGCGCTGAAGTGAGTGGAAACCTCTTGTGCCAAACAAAACGCAAGTGAAGCAGAGTTTGACCGTGTCTAGTTGCAGGAAGGGTGCAGGAAGAGCTTTCTCATGTAAATGACTCAGTGACTGGCAGATCGAGACACGTATCCCCCGGGACGTTCAAAACGCCAACAAAATGACCTTCACGTCTCCCTGCAAGGCATCTGATTCCGAAACAAATTGTTTTGGAAAACTCACATTTTCGTCTGTTGTGGACTCAGATCGTAGGCACCTATGGAAAAGTCTCCCTTTCCATCCAGGGGTTGTGTCCGCACAATCTCCAATCCCAATTTATTTTCACATGACACCTTCATAATTTTTGCAGCGTAACCTGATCCATCCTTTGATTGGCCCATTACCCAACAGTGCTGTCCAATGATAAGAATTCAATCCGCCAATTGGGTCTGTACTCGGGACGAATCCTTCTCGATGCTCGTCTTTAGGAGAACCGTAGTGCGTTCAGCGCAGAGTAAAACCGTAAGCGCATCACCCGAACGTGATTTGAATTTGCTATTTCCTTCTTCATAACCCTGTTCAAAGCCGAGCCATGGGAGAAAGAAGAATGAACAACCGCAGTTGACTGTCACGGACGCTTTTCTCTCAAATACCTGTTGGTGACACGCTCTGACATCAATGGCTCCTCAGGACTTGCGTGTTCCCACCCTCAATGGGGGCTTGTGCCCAAGGCCAAAGTAAACTGTGGGTCATGGGCTGACGTTGCAAACGTCCAACAGGCGAAGGTTGCCCAGGCGCTGGTTCATGTCGGACAAGGTTGGAGGGTGAACAGACGAGTCAAGTACTGATGATACAGCGGATCATCCAACTCAATTACTGTATCATCAGGGACTCCGGTTCAGCGAAAAACACCGAGGTTCATCGCAAAACTTCCCCTGCGATGTAAAGGGCAACACTCTTCAGATAGAAACACAATCACTCACGAAGAGTACTTCGTGTAGACACGGCTGGTGTTGACAAGAAGACAGGTGTTTTGATTCGGGCCAATGAGGAAAACGGAGCCAGTTTCATCGCTCGTGATTCTCAGTCCTTCCTCGAGAAGTGAGAATGTGAAATAGTGAAGGAAGAAACGTCAAACTCTGCCGTGACAAATGCTCGCATAACTGCAGGAAAAAGAATCTCACCCGACTAAAATGGTTCCTGTTCAACCACACAACGCTTCTGTGTGGTTTCACTGGAATCATTCTTGCCGAGTGTGAGACCCCCCCCCCCTTCCCTCACCGCGCCCACACTGGACAGAGCCCAGACTGCGCAGTTGCTCGCTGATGGGCGCGTCCATCCATCTTGATCAGCGCTCCGTCAGTGGAGCGGGCGGTAGGAGACGAGGAGCGGTTACCTGAGATCCACCTTCATCAACCCGAAGCGTTTCTCAATTATTTCCTCGCATCTCTATCAACACGAGCCTCACACGCACCGCGCGAGTTACGCTGTGGAGGCGCCGGGCGTTTTTTTGTTTTACAGCACGCTTTGTTGAACACCACCAACATGACACTTGTTTTCAAACAACCAAATGAAATTGAAATTTGTTCCAGAACTGCAGGTCTCAAAGCCTTCAAGATGTGGACACTCTTGTCCAAAACTGCAGTTCAGGAACGTCTTCGGCTTCCGGCCCAGAAAACCAGCCACTCGCGTAAGAGGTTGAGAGTTTGTTCCGATCGAACACAAGAGACTGATTTACGTTGGGGATCATGTGATTTCAGAGAACATCAAAGTCTTTGACCTTCACCCAACTCCAGAAGACACCCAACCCAACCACAGATGCAACTCTTGTCTACGTGAATTCTGGTTTCACTGAGACACTGAGTTTATGTTCTTCTTTCAGGGATGTAACCTGGACAGGAGGCAGGACCCACCGATAGCCACCGAAAGAAACTTTTGCGCCGGTGTTGGAGTAAGGATATTCCCCCCAGTAAATCCTTTCCCCCTGGAAGAGATTTACGGGTCAATGACAGTAAAAGTCTTCCCCCTGGAAAGGATTTCCTAGGAAAAATATTCCCCCAAGAAATCTCTTCCCCCCATCATACGGGCCATTTTGCACATTCCTCACTTCCATTTCATACAGATTTGGACCAGGAAATTCTTTCCCCCCTCTAATCAGTAAAAGTCTTCCCCCTGGGTCTCAGCTTCACTTTTGGGCATCTCATGTTGGGTTTGATCATTTTCAATTTACTCAATGAAGTTCAGCACAGAACAGAAAAAAGTCAGGACCCATGTCTGTGAAGTTGAGACAACCCACAGGTGTGAATGTATTTGTGAAGTTGAGATTTGCTCACTGATTTTCATACAAAAGTGGTCCTTTTTTCCTGGGGGGGGAGAGATTTACTGGCCTGAAATGCCCAGTAAAAGTCTTCCCCAGGGAAGACTTTTACTGACTGATTTCAGTAAGAATATTCCGGGGGGAAGAGATTCACGGGGAATAAATTTACGTCTACACCGGACTTTTCAAAGGTCCTAAGGAACAGGTGTCCCGTGTCTGTGGCAAGAGCCACAGTTGTCCCTTCCATTGACAGAATATTCTCTGACGTCATTGCTCGTTGAAACCCAACAGACTGAAGTGGCCTCGAGCGAAAGGCTCCCCCAGCTCGAGAAGTCTGACGTTCATCTGGACGCATATCGCCGGAGTTGTGGGGCCTGAAGGCTGGAATGCGCCGGGTATGCTCGGAATCCCAACAGCCTGATCTGTTCCACCGCTGATACCCCCCAATCTGCAGATAGAGGTTAATCGCACAGAAATACCTCCAGACCTGGCAAAATAGTTGTGATTGCGGTGCAAAAAATCCGGAGGTCCAACTGCTTCACAAGTTTTTTGAGCTGCGGTACACGTGTAGGTGAATGTGTCAAATTCTCGACCACCAGACGGGAGGAACCTGAGGGGAAGGAACACTTGTGAGGCCATCTATCTCCCAACAAAGCAACAAACTGCTCATGATGTCCGTAATTCAGTCCCATACAGAGTGTTTCACTTGTTGGCACACAACTTCATTTTGAAGTGGAAATTTGACTTGCACTGTGCAGATGAAACTCAGAACAAAAACCCGCCTCAGAAACAGCTGTTTCTAATTTTTCACTTTCATGGCAATTTTATGGGAATTCTACAGAAGAGGCTTTGAGTCGGAATATGTGCCAGGTCTTGTGCGTTGAGTTCTGCAAAGTCCATTTTGTACCAAAAGAGTATGACTCAAGTCTGTCTCTAGCTGAGATTTGCTCAGTGAGAGCAGAGTTTCCATGGTTCTGAGCCACAAAACAACGAATTATCTTGACTTTAACTCCAACTGAAAAAAATTGCAGCTGCAGGATATGAAATTTCCCAATGATTGGTGACGCGAGGATGGATTTGACCTGCGGATGTGTTGTTCACCGGGGTCTGTCCCACACAACACGGTGTGGCCTGGACCCATTTCATCCGTGAGCAATCAGAGCGAGTAGCCATCAGAAATGCTCCCTGACACAAGTGCCTGCGTCCTCACATGCAACATTTTCTCTGTCTGATGCTTTCATTGCTTTCTTCATTCCATCCGAGAGTGTTTTCGACCGTGAGAAGATTTTCCAAAACGGACACACACACACACACACACACACACACACACACACACACACACG
>JAAUXT010064260.1_pt1 | contig 13886 bp, 9 predicted proteins | sample 7278171 | NCBI WGS metagenome assembly JAAUXT01 (sample SAMN14350112, study PRJNA611818) | marine sediment metagenome | isolation source: surface marine sediment (1.8m) | place: French Polynesia: Moorea | collected 2018-08 | reverse complement strand
GGTCGTAGCGGTTGTCCGGTGCGGCCTGGAGCAAGGGGTCGATGCGGCGTTTCATAATCAAGGCAAACGCCGCTGTACCCACCAGTGGAATCAGGACGGCGAACAGCGCCACCGGTATATGGAAAAATTGATAATTTGCAGGCGACAACAATGCAGGTTCCATATCGGTCTCCTCAAAAAAGGATTATGGTCAGCAAACTGAATGAACGCTCATTCATTTTAGCGGAGCTGTTTTCATCCGTCAACCCCTTTTCGCTCCTTTTCATAATTTTTATCTGCGGGCCGTCGCATGGGGTCTTATACGGATAGGGGCGGAAGATGGCGTGTCTTTTGATCTGTAAATCGCAGCGCCGTAAAAACGGCGCATTTGAGAGCGGAGCCACCATACCCCAAAATGGCGGGGCCGTCTACCGATGATTGCGGGCTTGACATCCGGAGAGAGATCAAATAGTCAATGAATTTATATTCATCTCTCACCACCGCACCCTTGGGGAGTCCATCCGTGCCTCCCTGCAGATGATAAACCACTGCTGCAACCGCTGCCTGGCCGTGCCAGATGCGGACGGTGCGGCCCTCCCCGGAACGGCCGACAGTGCCGCGACCTGCCGGGAAGGTTCTCGCGATTCCAAAAAGGAGGTCGAAGTGACCCAATCCAGCCCCTACGGAGCCAAACCCTGGCTTGCCAGCTACGAAGAAGGTGTTCCGGCCACAATGGATTACGAAGACGCCTGTCTGCCAGCGTTTCTGGACCGCTCGTCCGAGGAATTTCCCGAAACCATGGCCCTGCTTTTCCAAGGCTATCAGGTCAACTACCGCCAGCTTAAGGAAATGGTGGACCGGTTCGCCACCGGCCTGCACGCCCACGGTATCCGTCAGGGCGACAGTGTCGCCATTCTGCTGCCCAATGTGATTCCCTGTGTCGTCGCCTATTACGCCATCCTGAAAATCGGTGCCCGGGCGGTGATGAACAATCCCCTCTATTCCGACCGCGAACTCGAACATCAGTTCAACGACTCGGGCGCCAAGCTATTGATCACGCTCGACCTGCTGGTCAAACGCATGGTGGCACTGCGATCCAAAACCCGGATTGAAACGATCATCTACACCTCCATCGGCGACTACCTGCCATTTCCCAAGAGCCTTCTTTTCCCGCTGGTGGGCAAAAAGAAGGGGCTTGCCGCCGACGTGGCCCCGGCCGCGGATCTGCACCAGTGGAAAACCGTACTGGCCCAACACCCGCCCCAGCCGCCGGCCGTGAAACTGGCCTTCGACGATATCGCCATGCTGCAGTACACCGGCGGCACCACCGGGGTCTCCAAGGGGGTCATGCTGACCCACGGCAACCTCAGCCGGCAGGTTCAGCACGTGCGGGCCTGGTTTCCCCGGTTCAACCGGGGCGAGGAGGTCATGCTCGGGGCGCTGCCCTTCTTCCATGTCTTTGGGCTGTCGGTGGCCATGAACTTTGCCATCTATATGGGGTGGGGCGACATCCTCGTGCCCAAACCACAGCCCGAGCCGCTGCTGGAGACCATCGGCAAGTTTCGCCCGACGTTTGCACCGCTGGTGCCCACCATGTATATCGGCATGCTGGAGCACCCCAAGATCAACCAGACCGACCTGACCTGCATCAAGGGCTGTTTTTCCGGCAGCGCGCCGCTGCCCGTCGAGGTCATCCGGGATTTCGAAACCAAGACCGGTGCGGTGATCGTCGAGGGGTTCGGGATGACCGAATCGTCCCCCGTCACGCACATCAATCCCTTCGGCGGCCAGCGCAAGGTCGGCAGCATCGGTATACCGATTCCCGACACCGAAGCACGCATCGCGGATCTCAAAGACCCCACCCGCGAAATGCCGGTGGGAGAGACCGGCGAACTCGTGGTGCGCGGCCCCCAGGTCATGCAGGGCTACTGGCAGCGCGAGGATGCCACGGCCGACACCATCATCGACGGCTGGTTGCATACCGGCGACATCGCCATGATGGACGATGAGGGGTATTTCTTCATCGTCGACCGCAAGAAGGACATGATCATCTCCGGCGGCTACAACGTCTATCCGCGCGATATCGAAGAGGTCCTTTTCGAACACCCCAAAGTCGCCGAGGCCACGGCTATCGGTGTCCCGCACCCGAAACGCGGCGAGCAGGTCAAGGTGTTCGTGGTCCTGAAAGCGGGCGAAACGACCACACCGGAGGAAGTCCTCGAATTCTGCAAGGGCAAACTGGCCACCTACAAGCTGCCCACCGAGGTGGAATTCAGGGAGGAACTGCCCAAAACCAACGTCGGCAAAGTGCTGAAAAAAGATTTACGCGCCGCCGAGCTGGCCAAACGCGGCGAGTAGACCGCAGCCCCACCGTCTTTTCTCCAAATCCTCAGCAGCATTCCGGCGGCCGAGCCCGTAGGGCTTCGCCGCCGGCGTTTTCGGGGCCATCGATGAGCGCCCGCGTCGGGCTCCTGGCGTGCCCCTCCGGAAAGGGCCGCCCCTTTCCAAAGGAACACAAAGAGAAAAGGCCGCGGGGTTGCCCCCGCGGCCTCATCTTCCCATTGATCGACTTCTCGACCGTCAGAACTCGGGGCTACTTCGCTCCGAATGCATCCTCAGATATCTCGACCGCCGCACCGTTGTTATTGAGGATGGCGTTCATCTTGCCGAGCGTGATGGGAAGAACTGCGTTGACAAAGTATTCCGCCGATTTCAGCTGGCCTTCGTAGAAGGCGACGTCCTTCTTCTTGGCCTTCTCAAGCTTCTGGGCGGCGATGCTGGCGCGCCACAGCAGCATCCAGGCGATGGCCACATCGCCGCAGACTGTCAGAAAAGGATGGGCCTGGGCAAAGGCGTTCAGCACCTTCTCGGACATGGCCGTGGCGCCCATGTGCATGGCGACCTCCCCCAGTTTGTTGGCCGCCGCCTCCGCCTTCTGCGCCATTTCCGCCGTGGCTTCGATGTCCTTGGCGACGCTCAGGGTCTTCTGGATCTCGCCGAAGAGGTCCATGATGGCCTTGCCTTTGTTGAGGCCCAGCTTGCGGCCCAGGAGGTCCATGGCCTGAATACCGTTGGTGCCTTCGTAAATCAGGGTGATGCGGCAGTCGCGCAGAAGCTGTTCCTGGGGGTACTCCTTGATATAGCCGTAGCCGCCATAAACCTGCATCCCTGTGCTGCAGACCTCAAAGGCTTTGTCCGTGATGTAGCCCTTACAGATGGGGATCAGCACGTCGATGATGCCCTGCCATTTGGCCTTTTCGGCTTCGTCCGCGGCCAGTTCCTTCTGGTCCTCGCAAAAACCGGCGTAATAGAGCAGGCTGCGCATGCCCTCGACATAGACCTTCATCTCCAGCAGCATGCGCCGCACGTCGGGATGCTGAATGATGGGCACCGCCGGAGCGGTTTTGTCGAACATCTGGAGCAGGTTCTTGCCCTGCACCCGCTGCCGGGCGTAGTTGAGGGCGTTGATGTAAGAGGCGCTGGCGCAGCAGAACCCCTGCATGCCCACCAGCAGGCGGGCAGCGTTCATCATCAGGAACATGGCGCGCATGCCCTTGTTTTCCTCGCCCAGGAGCATGCCGCGGCACTTGCCTTTGGACCCCAGGGACATCGAGCAGGTGGCATTGCCGTGAATGCCCATCTTCTCTTCGATTCCCGTGCACACGACGTCGTTGGGTTCCCCCAGGCTGCCGTCGTCGTTGACCCAGATCTTGGGAACGAGGAACAGCGAGATGCCCTTGGTGCCTTCCGGGGCGCCCTCGATGCGGGCCAGCACGGGGTGGACGATGTTTTCCGCGAGATCGTGATCGCCGCCGGAAATAAATATCTTGTTGCCGGTAATCGAATAGGTCCCGTCGCCGTTTTTAACGGCCGTCGTCGTGAGGGCCCCCACGTCGGAGCCGGCCTCGGGTTCGGTCAGCAGCATGGTGCCGCCCCACTCGCCGGTGTACATCTTCTTAAGGAAGAGCTGCTTCTGCTGGTCGGTGCCGAAGGTTTCCACCAGTTTCCCGGCCCCGTGGGTCAATCCCGGATACATCATCAGCGCGAAGTTGGCCCCGTTGAAATAGTCGCTGGCGGCCAGGGATACGGTGAGGGGCATGCCTTGCCCGCCCCACTCGGGATCCTCGGTCATGGCCAGCCATTCGCCCTCGACGAACAGGTCGTAGGCCCGTTTGAATTCATCCGGCGTGGTGATGGTGCCGTTTTCGAGCTTCACCCCCTGGGTGTCGCCGACGACCTGGGTCGGCATGATTTCCTTGACCGCCAAGTTGCGGGCCTCGCCCACGATCAGGTCGATGACCTTCTTGTTGAACTCGGCAAACTTATCATGGACGCTGAGTTTCTCGACTTCGAGCTGCTCGTGAAGTACGAAATCGACATCCCTGCGATCTGCGATTTGCTGTGCCATCTGCTCAGTCCTCTCTTTTGCGTGTCCTGCACCGGGTATCGGCTGCCTGCTCCCGGGCTTTAATCGTTGCGGGTTCCGATGCCCTGGATGAATAAATCCACAAGGGGATCGGCCATTGAAGCCAGGTCGTACTGGCCGTCGGAATGCAACCAAGTGTTGATGACCTCGTCCACCCCCCCGATGATGTAGCGCTTGACCAGCCCCACGTAGAGATCCTTGCGGATCAGTCCTTCCTGCTGCCCCTGTTCCACGATTTCCGAAATCAGATCCAGATACGACTTGGACATTTCACGAATCTGCTCTTCGGCCTGGCGGCGGGTGCGATGGGTTTCGGCCTGGTATAAGACGGCCATGTAACGATCCTTCTGAAATTCGTCCAGGTGCCGCCGCACCAGGTTGCGCAGCTTGTCCACCGCATTGACCGCCCGGTCGACCTCCTCGCGAAAACGGGCAAATACCAGGCGGGTCTTGAAATTGAAAAAATGAACGAGGATATCGTCCTTGTTCTTGAAGTACAGATAGATGGTGCCGTCGGCCACCCCGGCCTCGCGGGCAATCTGCGAAATGGTCGACTCGTGAAACCCGTTTTTCGCAAACACCGTGACCGCCGCTTCCAGAATCCGGCGATATTTGTCGTTTTTGCCTTTGGTACTGATGGTGACCCCCTGTTGGTCAAATCACGATATAATATGAATGAATACTCATTCATTTATCAGGTCATTTTTAGCCCTGTCAAGTCTAATTTCATCTTTTTGGTCAAGGCGGCATACGATCCCCCGTGTCATCGTGGCATGCCTTCGGCCTGAATTTCACCAAACGCGGCCGATTTGCCGCGACGTTGATGCAAGGATCCGGTGTGAATGAATAAATGTTCAATCATGTCAATTACCCTTCATTCCCTTGTCATCTTCGTTGCCCGGGAATTAAAGATTGACGCTACCAATGGACCGTTTCGGAGGCTTGAAACTTCGGTCCGCCTTCGGGCGGCCATCCTGCAATGGCATTGCCATCGATGGATCCGGACACAGTAGAGTTGCAATTTAGGATCAAGTTTGAGAAAAAATGGTGTCACTTTTCAATTCCGAGACCGCGTCTCGACCTGGCATCCGGCCTCCGAACGATTAGCGCTCAAGGGCCGCGAACCGATCTGCGGCCGCCTATCGACCGCCCACCCGTCAACCGACAGCCGAAGGGTGACTAAAAATGATCACTTTAGACAGCGAAAAATCCTCTCAGGCCAGCCTGGAAGACCGTCTGCGCCACTCCTATGCCTTTCTCAAAAACCTGATCTTGAGCTCGGTCGACGGTGTGATGGCGGCGGATCGCAAGGGTAAAATTCTGATCTTCAACGATGCCGCCGCCGAAATCAGCGGGTACAGCGTCGATGAGGCCTTGAAAACCCTGAATATCAGGGATGTCTATCCCGAGGACGGCGCTTATGAAGTCATGCGCAAACTGCGCAATGACAACTTCGGCGGCCAGGGTAAACTGCAGTCCTGCCAGGTGGATGTCCTGCGCAAGGACGGCCAAAGAATCCCCATCAGTCTCAATGCCGCAATTGTCTATGAAAACGGCGATGAAGTGGCCACCGTAGGATTCTTTCACGACCTGCGCGAAACGCTGCAGATTCAGAAAGAGCTCGAACAGACCCAGGTTCAGCTGCTGCAAGCGGAAAAAATGGCATCCCTGGGCAAACTGGCCGCGGGTGTGGCCCACCAGATCAACAACCCCCTGGGCGGCATCATCCTGTTCGCCGGCCTGATGCTTGAGGAATACGATCTGGAGGAGGCGGCCCGGGAGGATCTGAACCGCATTCTGCGCGACGCCGAGCGCTGCAAGGACACGGTCAAGGAGCTCCTGGAGTTCGCCCGCCAGACCCGGCACGAAATGCGCCCCCTGGATATCAACGAGGCCATCGTGCGGACCCTCTTTCTTTTGGAAAATCAAACTCTTTTCCAGAATATCGAAATCATGCGCCAACTCGACGACGGCATCCCGCCGGTCCGCGGCGACAGCCAGCAGCTCAACCACCTGTTCATGAATATCATCCTCAATGCCGTCCAGGCTATGCAAGGCAGCGGCAAACTGACCGTCAGCACCAAGCGCGGCCCCAACGGCAAACGGGCCCATATCGCCATCGCCGATACCGGCCCCGGTATTCCGCCTGACGTCATGCCGCAAATTTTCGACCCGTTTTTCACGACCAAGGAAGAGGGCGAGGGCACCGGCATCGGCCTGAGCCTGGTCTATGGCATCGTCGAAAACCACGGCGGCACGATCCGGGCCGTTAACCGGGAACCCAACGGAACCTGTTTTTTCATCGAACTGCCGCTCAGCACACCGGAAGACGAGGAGGAAGATCTTGAAAGCTGACACCGACGCCATCAAAGTCCTGGTCATCGACGACGAAACCGGCATCCGCGAAGGCTCCCAGCGCATCATGAGCCGCATGGGTTGCACCGTTTTCAGCGCGTCCAATGGGGAGGAGGGGCTGGCCATCCTAGCCAAGAAAAAGGTCCATATCGTTCTGCTGGACCTGAAGATGCCCGGCATGGACGGCATGGAGGTGCTGAGCCGCATTCAGGCTAAGAATTCGACCATCCTGGTCATCGTCATCACGGGGTTTGCCACCGTGGAAACGGCCATCGAGGCCATGAAGCAGGGCGCCTACGATTTCATCCCCAAACCGTTTGAACCCGACCAGCTGCGCATCGTCATCAATCGCGCCAAGGAAAAGATCATGCTCCAGGCCGAGGCTGAAAAGCTGGCCTGGGAGCGCAGTCGCACCCTGGCCGACCTGGACATGGAGAAAAGCCGCGTTCGCACCATCATCGAATCGCTGCCCAGCGGCCTTGTCGTCACCAATACCGACGGCACGATCGTCCTCGTCAATCCCGCCTTCTGCCATCAGATCGGCCTGCAGCCGGGCACCTGCATGGGCGGGCATTTTTCAGACTATATCATGGACGAAGACCTCGGGCAGTTGGTCATAGATATTTGCCGCGGGCGCTATGTGGACTTCGAAGAGATCCCCACCTACGAATTCAACATGGCCGAGGACAAGTATTTTCTGGCCCGCGGCCGCCCGGTGCTGGGGGAGCGGCGCGAATGCCTGGGTGCCATGGTGACCTTTCAGGATGTCACGGGCATGAAAGTGCTCGACCGGCTCAAAAGCGAATTCGTGGCCAAGGTGACCCACGAGCTGCGCTCCCCCCTGTCGACCATTCACGAGCAGCTCGCCATGGTGCTGCGGGAAATGGCCGAGGAGGAGGCCGGCACCGACCAGCACCTGATCAGCCGGGCCAAGGAAAAAACCCAGGGGCTGATTTCCACCATCGGTGACCTGCTCGATCTCTCGCGCATCGAGGCCGGCAACGTTTGCCACGAGCAGCGCGAATTCCGGCTGGAGGAACTGATCACGAGCGTGGTCGATTTCATGAAGGCCCGGGCCGAGGCAAAAAAGCAGTCGCTGACCCTGGACCTGCCGGCTGAGCCCCTGCCCATGTTCAGCTCCGATCCCCTGGCCATCGAGAGCATCATCGGCAACCTCGTCGCCAACGCCATCAACTACACCCAGGAGCAAGGCACCATCGCGGTGCGCATCCAAAAAGCGGGCGACAACGTCCGCATGGAGGTCGAAGACAACGGCTTCGGCATCGAACCCAAATACCTCGGCAAGATCTTCGACCGTTTCTACCGCGTCAAGAACGAGAAGACACGCTTTATCACCGGCACCGGCCTGGGCCTGCCCATCGTCAAAGGGCTGGTGGATTCACTGGACGGCTCGATCTCGGTGGAGAGCGAACCCGGCAGGGGCTCGACCTTTACCGTGCTGCTGCCCGTGCCGCGCTGACGCCCCAAGCCGACAGCATCGATCGCACGGGCGAATCAGCCAGGTTCTCCTCCCCGGCCCGTGTCATGCGCCCTCACCCACCGAGCCGCCCCCGGCGGGCGGCCCCGCGGCCAGCCCGGGCTATTACGCCGCGACGTCCTCCCGTTCGGACGTGCGCATGACCGCCATGCGTCAGGCTGTGAGACGGCGGGTGGGCGAATCGCCGTCCGCAAGAGCCGCCTTCCGTTGCCTGCGACCGCAGCCTGACGCCTGCAAGCGAGGTGCGAACGGATGGTTTCAGCCTACGCCGCGATGACCGACGACGTCATCCGTGAATATTACCAGGCGTTGTGCCGCCGCATCGGCGAGGCGGAAACGATCATTCAGGCCTTTGTCCCCGGCACGTTCGTCCCTCAACGGATCACGGCCCAGGTTGAGCGTTGCCTGGAGCGGTTTCCGGAGCCGTCGACCCGGCCGCCCCTGTTCGCGGTGCCGGTCGGCGTCAAGGACATCTTCCATTGCAACGGCTTTACGACCCGCTGTGGGAGCCGCCTCCCGCCGGAGCTCTTCCAGGGACCGGAGGCCGAAACGGTTGCCCGGATCAGGGCGGCCGGCGCCGTTGTCATGGGAAAAACCGCCACCACCGAATTTGCCTATTTCGCGCCGGCAGCCACCCGCAACCCGGCCAACCCGGCCCATACCCCGGGCGGATCCAGCAGCGGTTCGGCCGCCGGTGTGGCCGCCGGTTTCTTCGACTGCGCCCTGGGCACCCAGACCGTGGGGTCGGTGATCCGGCCGGCAGCCTACTGCGGGGTGGTGGGATTCAAACCCAGCCTGGGCCGCGTCAGCACCGGCGGCATCGTGCCGTTTTCGACCACGGTCGACCACGTGGGCGTTTTCTGCCCGTCGGCAGGGGCCATTCCGGCCATTATGGCCGTGCTGGATTCATCCTGGCAGCCGTCCCCGGCGCCCGCCGGGATGCGGCTGGGGATTCCCCGCGGCCCGTATCTGAGCCAGGCCGACGCGACCGCCCTGGCCGCCTTCGAGGCGCAGGTGGGCCGTCTGGCAGGCGCCGGCACCGCCATTGCGCAGGTGCCGGTCCTCGAAGACATTCGCGACGTCAACGCCCGCCACAACGCACTGATCGCGGCTGAAATCGCGCGGGTCCACGCACCCTGGTTCGAAACCCATCGGGATTTGTACCGGCCAAAGACGCGGGAGATCATTGCCACCGGGCAGGCCGTCCCGGAAACTTCGTTGGCGCATCTGCGGTCGTCGTGCACCGCGCTGCGCCAAACGCTCCTCGACGCCATGCGAACGTCCGGAATCGACGCCTTCGTTTGCCCGTCGGCCACCGGCGAGGCCCCCAAAGGCCTCGACGCGACGGGCCGTCCGCTGATGAACCTGCCGTGGACCCACGCGGGACTGCCCGCCCTGTCGCTGCCCGCCGGGGTGGGCCCCGGCGGCCTGCCGCTGGGGCTGCAGCTTGTGGGCGGGTTTGGTAGGGATGAACGTCTGGTTTCCGTGGCCATCGAACTTGCCCCGCGGCTGACGGATTGACAAGCAGCGACGGCCAGGCGGCGCGCTAAAGTAACGGCATCGATGTCGATGCGGGGCGGATCAACCGTATCGGTCGTTGGGCCGGTGGTTCGGTATCGCGAAGGGATACGTGTGGCGGCCGGGTAGGTTTTACGACGTTTCAGCCGCCGACTTCCAGCACGGTCAGAAATTCGTTGGGCTCCACCTGGACACCGGTCCAGAGGGCGAAGGTGCGGCGTGCCTGGTAGGCCAGGGGGCGCAGGCCGTCCATGAAACGCACGCCGCTCGCCGCGGCTTTCTGCTCCCAGATGTTGACCTCGCGACCGTAGTTGAGGTCGAGCAGCAGATCGCAGCCCTCAAGCGTCAACCCCCCCACCAGGGCCGCGAATTCAGGGGATTCATCCTCGGCCGAGACCGAGGTCGCATTGATGATCAGGTCCACGTCCACCGGACCGGCACGGACGTCCTCGAGCGCGACGGCCTCGCCACCCAGACGCTCGGCCATGTCCATGGCCCGCACCTCGTTGCGGGCGGCGATGTAGACCGCTTCGGCCCGCAGCCAGTTCAGGATGAAGACCACGGCCCGGGCGGCGCCGCCGGAACCGAACACCAGGGCGCGCTTGCCCGGCACCTCCCAGCCGATCTCCTCCAGGGTGTCCATGAAGCCGATGGCGTTCGTGTTGTACCCCTTGAGGGCATCCCCATCCCAGGCAATCGTGTTGACCGCCCCGATAATTTTGGCCCCTTCGGAGAGAATGTCGATGTGGGGGATGACGCTTTCCTTGTGGGGTACGGTGACGTTGACGCCAGCGATGTTCAGGGCCCGGATGCTGGCCACGGCGTCGGCAATCTTCTCGGGGCGGCTCATAAAGGGCACATAAACGCACCGCAGCCCGACCTGTTTGAAGACCGCCGAGAACATTTCCGGCGATTTGGAATTGAAAACCCGCTCGTCACCAAAGATGCAGTAGACTTTCCTCTGGATCTCGAAGGCGGATTTGGGATTCTGGAAGCGTTGAACGTCGTCAGCCATCAAACCCCCGCGGCATGCATTCCCGGCCGATGCATGCCGACGCTGTGGTGGGCGGCCCGCTGACCATCGTTAAGGCAGCCATGCCCGGCCCCATCGGCCGCAGAGGTGTGCGCCATCCAGCCGGGAAGGGACCGGATCGGGCACGCCGGACTAAGGGCCCAGGTGCGAAATGGTACCGATGTCTTCCCCGAACATCAGGCGATATTGAGCAGGCTTTTGAGACTGTCCGTGATTTCTTCTGCCGATGCCGGTTTGGGCAGATAGTCGTCCGCTTCCATGCTCATGCCGTCGAAGTGGCTGTAGCGGGTCGAGGTGACGTGGTCGGCGACAGCCGTCAGCATCAGGATGGCGATATCGGCAAAACGCTCGTCCTTCTTCATCTGAGCACAGACCTCATAGCCGTCCATCTCGGGCATCATCACGTCGAGGACCACGGCATCGGGCGGATTCTGCTTGATTTTCTCCAGACCCTCCATGCCGTTGTAGGCCACATCGACATCGAAGCCTTCTTTCTGGAGGTTTCCCTGCACCAGCAGGGCAAAATCAGGTTCATCATCCACGACCAGAACGCGCTTTTTGTCCGTCATCGCAAACCTCCTTATCTAGGAAATCGCCGCCGACGCCGCTGAAGCTTCCGGGCGCCCCGGTAAAGATTGCTTTTCCGGCATCAATAATTCCGCCAATCGATCCTCCCCGCCCAGGGTGGAAATCTGCACCCCGCAGAAGCCCTCCTCCTGGAACGTCCGGATGATCTCCCGCGCGATCCGCAGCGTTTCAAAAGCTTTGTCCCTGGCGCTCTTCAGGCGGTTCAGCAGGGTGCGCGGGATGTTCACGTGCTTCAGGTTGCGGTCGATATAACGGGCCATGCCCAGTGATTTGATCAGAAGTACCGTGGGGACGATTTTGTATTTGCGGTGGTCGACCCGCTGCAGAAAGGCGCCAATGCGGTCCAGTTCGAATACCGGCGGGGTGATAAAAAAACGGGCGCCGGCATCGTAGCGACGGTTCATCTTTTCGATCTCGAGTTCGAGCGCCTGCCCCTGGAGACCGGGATTGACGGTCGAGCCCAACAGAAACTGCGGATGACCGTCAAGATCCACCCCCGCCATATCCTTGCCGTTCTGCAGGGCGCTGATCGCATAGAGCAGATCGAGATGATCCAGATCGTGGACGGCGCGTGCCTGGCGATGGTCGCCGAACGTCGGATCCTCGCCGGATATGGCCACCACGTTGGTGATGCCGCAGGCGTTGGCCCCCAGAAGATCGCCTTGCAGGGCCAAGCGGTTGCGGTCCCGCGTGCAAACCTGCATGACCGTTTCCAGACCACGGTTCTGGAGCAGCGTAGCACTGCAGAGGGCGCTCATGCGCATGATGGCGTTGTACATGTCGGTGACGACAAACGCATCGACGGCCTCACGGGCCTTCTGGGCATGGTCGAGCATGAGGGAGACATCGGTTCCCTTGGGCGGGATCAGCTCCGCCAGGACTGCAAATTCACCGCCGTCGAATTTGCATTTCAGATGCATCCCTAACCTCCCTGGAATCGGCCGCCGGCATACGGCCGGGGCAACCGGTGGACATGATTGTAAGCGAATACGGTTCGGGAAAGCTCTAAAGCAAGTCTCGGGCCAGACCGTTCCGAACAGATGCCTCCTCAAAATCCTATTAATTCCAATATGTTTTATCGGTTGGGCGGCCAGGCGCGCTGCGGGCCGCAATCTCAAAAAAGCTTAAAACACCTACCATTTTGGAACACTTTGCTTTACATTTCATTTAATATCAGTTATTTAATCCGCCGGTCCCATTTTGGCATAGTCCATTTTGGCATTATGTTCGCGCTGGGCCCTGTGACCTAAGACGCACCGCGACCGCCGGCCACTTAACGGCTACATCCGACCAGTCCGGGGAGACCGATGACCAACCGCATCCTCATTGTCGACGACGACCGCGACTACCTCGAAATCCTGATGCTCAAACTCAAAAAGGCCGGCTACCGGAATATCCTCTGTGTCGACCACCCCCTCGAGGCCGCCGCCCAGTTCGACGCCGGTGCGACCTTCGAAATCGCCTTGATCGACGTCACCATGCCCGAAATGGACGGGATGGAATTGCTGGAGATCATTAAAAACACGAGCCCCAACACGGAATGCATTATGATCACGGCGGTGAACGAAGCCCGCATATCGGTGAAATGCCTGAAGAAAGGCGCCTACGACTACCTGGTCAAGCCGTTACGGGAAGAAGAACTGCTCAAAACCATCGACCGCGCCCTGGAGCGCAAGCGCCTCCTGGATATCCTGGACATGGATAAAAGAGATGCCCTGCCCGAGGTGCAGAATAAGGAGGCTTTCCGCCCGATCATCACCCGTTCGCGCAAAATGATTCGCATCCTAAAGGAGGCCGAACTCCATGCGGCCAGCCACTTCCCCGTCCTCATCACCGGCGAGAGCGGCACCGGCAAGGAACTGCTGGCCCAGGCCGTTCATGCAGCCAGCCCGCGGGCCGACCGGCCGTTTACGCCGGTCAACATGGCCGCCCTGAACAGCAATTTGTTCGACGCCGAGTTCTTCGGCCACACCCGCGGCGCGTTCACCGGTGCCGAATATGAACGCACCGGCTATCTGGAGCAGACCAACGGCGGTTCGCTGTTTTTAGACGAAATCGGCATCCTGCCCCTGGAATTGCAGGGCAAGCTTTTACGGGTGCTGCAGAACGGGGAGTACATGAAGCTGGGCACATCCCTGCCGCGCCAGACCGACGTGCGCATCATCGCGGCCACCAACGAGGACCTCGACCGTCTGATCCACCAACGCCAGTTCCGCAAAGACCTCTACTACCGCATTCGCGGCGCCTGGCTGCACCTGCCGCCCCTGCGCGAACGGCGGGAAGACATTCCCGTGCTGATCGCCGCGCTGCTGGGGCGCACCAATGGCGGCGCCTCCCGGGACGCCATCGAGGAAGAGGCCTTGGACGTGCTGATGCAGTATGACTACCCCGGAAACATCCGTGAACTGGAGTCCATCGTCCAATCGGCGGCCAGTCTGGCCCAAGGGCAGCCCATCACCGTCAAGCATCTGCACCCCAAGCTTCAGCCG
>JAAUXT010123625.1_pt1 | contig 13887 bp, 11 predicted proteins | sample 7278171 | NCBI WGS metagenome assembly JAAUXT01 (sample SAMN14350112, study PRJNA611818) | marine sediment metagenome | isolation source: surface marine sediment (1.8m) | place: French Polynesia: Moorea | collected 2018-08 | reverse complement strand
TGAGTGAGAGTCTGTTCTGCCGACATTGATACATATCCCGACATAGTTGACTGTGATAAATTGCGAGATCAACTTGTACTTGGAAGTTTCATTATCGGGTCCATAAATACAATTCTAAGAAGAATGTAACCAACAGAAGAAGACTATGATTATTAATGACTCAGCTATATAAATATGCATCATGAGTGAGGTAGGAGTCAAATTGCCCGGATGTAAGGAAGTGGCTGCGGGTCTGAGTGAGTACTCAAGGCACAGAGTGCGATCTCCTCTGGATGACTTAACAGCTTGGCACAAAAAGTCTGCGTTGGTTATCGGACCGCCACATCGACTCGGACAACTGTCACAGACGTGTGACAGCTGGACTTGCGAGATCCAGTGGATAAAGCAGACAGCTTCATATACATTTAATTTGCCGGTTTCACACTTAAAGGGACAGAACACTAGCCACTGATGTTATTCAGTATCTGGCCACAAAGGATGTGGGGCCTTTTGGTGAAGCACAATGACAGCTTTGCATTACTGCCCAGTTTGAGCTTTGAGGTGCAGGCACGTCTGACCAAAGTGGATGAGAGAATGGAAAAGTGAGTTGTTCTTTGATCTCATTGTTGATTGTTTGTGATCTCTGGCCAGCTCGTGGTATTCCCGTCTCTGTTGTCTATTTTTGGGCAATTGGTGGCTCACAAATGCAGTTTTGTCCATTTCTGTGCAGTTGAGGCTTTGCAATCTGCAGTGCACAGCACTAAACTGAAAAACGTTTTGCTCAATCGTGTTTTACGAGGTTGTCAGACTCAGTTGATGGCCCAAAGATGATCCTTCTTTGGACTCTACTCTTCTGTGTGCTGAGTATCTGTGCAGACAGCTCCACACTCCCACCTGACAAAGGTAAGACTCAACCTGAACACACATACAAATTGGACTGAAGATTTTTGCGTTCTTATGAGGTCAGATTCAATCTCGAACAGGGAAAAACAGCTTGAGGAAAACTTCTGCATCAACAGCTGCAGCAGATACAACATCACCAGACACGGCCAGTTGGTCTGGAGAATCAGATCCAGGTTCATATTTTGGCTCCAGCTCATTGCTCGTACCTCAAAGAAATTGTCACAGCTTCTTCGTGATCCTAATTGTTTGTGCAGCTCTGGCCTCACATTGTTTTTACACCTTTTGTTTGCAAATATGTTTTTCAAACACAGGAATATCAAATACGTGGTTTGTCTCAGAAAATGGTTCTGACCTGCATGACTGTCACACGGAGTCCACACCATGCAAGAACCTGCAGGTTGTGCTGGACAGAGCCTCAGACAATGCTGAGATCTATGTCACATCAGACACACTATCCCTGGATGCTGCTCGAATCAAACATGATTTTTCTTCATTTTACCCTGGATATTTTTCTGAGTACTGCAGTGTGACCAGCACGTTGTCCTTTTCCATCAGCAAAAACCATGGTGACAGATTCAAACTAACCTGCTCATGTGAGTGAAACTGTTTGCAACCACCAAGTTTCAGTTTCAGAGAGTATCAGTGAAAAGGAATTTGTGCTGTCACATAATACATGAAAACAAATGTTACTCAGCTTGATTTTCTCTCCAGATGAGCAGACAAGGTGGTTCATGGAGGACATGCAGTTGAAAACACAAGACACAGGTTCAGTGACCATTCAGCATGCTGTCTTACAAAACACCAACATCAATGTTGATCTTCAAGGATTTGTGCTGTTTGAAAACTGTACATTTGAATGGACAACATTTTCTGTGGGGAGCTTCAAAAACTACAATTTTGGCCTGGCTGAGAAAACATTCAAAAGTTTCTTCTCTTCTCCCAGCAACAGAAGTATCACAGTCACCAAGTGCATATTGAGAAAGAAAATCAGTTTTGATGTGTCTTATGTTGCAATGCAAATCTTATTCATCCATTGTGTTTTCCTGGATGTTCGCATGGACATACACGTCGGACAAATGAGGTTGCCTTCTGTGTCAGCATTGGCTTTGCACATTGAAAAGAGCACAATTGTGAGATCGAGGCTGCAGGTATTCATTCAAGGTGAAACGTGTGCAGCAAAAACAAAATTCAGCAACTGTCTCTTGAATACTTCAAACATTTATGTTGGTCAGCTGGGAATAATCACTTTTGAAATTGAAAACTGCACATTTCTGAACACAGAAAAGGGTCTTCATCTGTCGGGTGTTTGGTTGGTCAAAATCAGAAACTGTGACTTTGCAATGAAAGACAATGCAACTTGTGAAGACCAGTACACTGGTTGCCTTGTGTCAGTTTTAGGATTCACACAAAATTACATTTCAGCTTCGCGCTTGTATAAAATAGTCAAGATGCTGGTCTTTCCAACTTGCACGTCATCATCCTTGAAATACTGTTTGACAGTGCAAATAGAAAACTCAGTGTTTGTGGGAAGCAGTGGTTCAAAAGGAGGAGTAGTCAGGTGTGAAGGGCTCAATGTTTTTGTGTTGAATTGTGAACTCAAACTGACAGAAAGTGGGAAACCCTCATCTGAAGGGGCTTTTATTTTCAAGGGCCCTGAACACAGAATTACAGCCAGAAAAATGACACTTGCTGCTTCAAGAAACCCCACGTGTGTCCTGTCTCTTTCCATGTTGCATATTTTGGCAGTGAACATCAATATTGAAAATGGAATGGTTCAATGCCCTGAGTCACTCAGTGTGGTTGAAGTGTTCAAAGAAGAAAAGATTGACAAGCCTCATCAACAGCATCAATTTTATGTACATCACAAGTACTCATGTGAATATCAATGTTTGTGGAATGAGTACACATTTGAAACTGGTTTGATGAATCTTCATGGAGAATCTTCAGCCTTGAATGCCATCTCTGAGCCTCAGTCTTGGGGCCCTTTATCTTCTTTGGCAGATATGAAAGTTCATCCTAACTGTTTGCTATGTCCCATGGGAGCCAATTGTGAACACCAGATTCAGGCTTTGCCCAACTACTGGGGATACAAGGACCAGACTGGTGTGGTGGACATGATCAGGTGTCCTGATGACTACTGTTGTCAGAACAATGAGACTTGTAAAGATATTTATTCATGCAATGAACACAGAAATGGATTTTTGTGTGGGATGTGCAAACCTGGTTGGGATGAGTCTCTGTTCTCACCAAAATGTCTTCCATCTGAAGGATGTTCTGTTTCACTTGTGATGTTTCTCTATGTCACATGTGTTGTTGCTTATGGTGTGGGGTTGATTTTGTTGAACTGGATCAAAGATGAAGGACCTTCGCTGTTCAAGAGAATAACCAACATTGTCAAACGCAGATTCCAAAAACAAGAAAGAAAACAACAAAGTTCTCAAAGTGAACCTTCAGAAACAAAACAAAATGAGTTCATGAAATATGTGCAAATCCTGTTCTTCTATGTGCAAGATGCCACTTTGTTTAAAGTTCATCTTCCTCAACAAGGAGAACAAAATGAAAGTTTCGTGATAAAACTGTTTCAATTTTCTCCTGAGGTACTCACGACTCTGTTCACAGATATTTCCAACTTGTGCATTGGACTGGGAACATCTTCAGTCACAAAGATTCTTCTCTCTTCTTTGTTTGGGACTTGTGTCATTGTCTTCATCTCTCTTTTCTATTTGGGTCACGAGTGCCTGTCATTTTGCGCACAGAAGTCCTCCAAAAAATTGCGAGCTTGGCTTGTCCAGTCTTTCCTTTTGGTGATTCTTTTTTCCTACCAGAAGCAAGTTCTTGGAGCATTTTCACTTGTTCATTGTGTCAGCATTGGAAACAGAATTGTCCTGTACGTTCAGGGAGAAATTGAGTGTTACACCTGGTGGCAGAATGTTGTGCAGTGTTACATTGTGTCAACTATTGTTCCATTGTTTGCCTTTCTCTCTTATTGCCCATTACATGTTGAAAACAGAGCCATGTCAGTCAAAATGTTCATTATTGGTTGCTTGTTTCCAGTTCCTGTGATGTTGATATTTCATTTGAAAAGGATTTTCAAGAATGTGGCTGCCAGAAAAGTTGCAGAGGAAGAACTTGAGTTGGAGGATGAAAATGACTCCACAAGTGAACACACAGTGATATCAGAACAACAAAACATCCAAACAATCAAATCATGTGTTGCATGGAACTTGAAAGTGGACAATTTCTTTCTTGCTGTGCCCAGATATGAAGACTCAACCAGCAGTGTGTCTGCAGTTGAAGATGATGTAGACTCAGACACAGACATTGGCAGTGAATATTCCACAGATTTGATCAGAGTTGCTGGTGCAAAATCACAACATCTGGGAAGTAAAGATGACAGAGACAGCACTGAAGGTGAGCAAGGAAGTGAGTGTGATCAGAAGGAAGTCCAAAGCAATTTTGATCAAATTGGAAGTGAAACCAAAGGCAACAAGGAAGCTATTACAGACACCCTGATGAAGCACTACAGGCCTCTGTCAGTGTTTGACTTTCAGTTTGTTTGGCTTGGCATCCATCAAATGTACAGAGTTGGACTGGTTGCTTGCAATGTCCACATTTCAGATCCAATGACAAGACTGTGTTCTTTGAGTGCACTGTTGCTGAGGATGAGTATTGCAAACACATTGTGCAAACCATACAAACACAGAGCTGCAAACAAAGTTTCTCTTTTCTCTTATGCTGCAAATATTCTAATTGCAATGATCAACCTCTTGAAAGTCACATTGGTCACATTTGGCTGTGAGATTAACTGTTCCATGTTTCTGAACACATTGCTGCTGGGTCTGGACAAATTGGAGGATGTGTTCTTGGTGTACACTCCACTTGTTGTTGTGCCTCTTGTCTTGCTGTTCACAGCTTTGAAAAAGTGTTGGAGCAAAATGAAGAAGAAAGAGTGAAGAAAATGGACAGACACAGAAGACAATAACTAGCCTTCTCGCTTCTTAGTTTTCTCCTTCTGAAGGATTTTTTCTGAAGTGTGCAAATTTGACAAAAGAGAGCTCCTCGACAATATCGTGGAAGCCAGGACAATTTCAGCTTAAAACAAAAGGTTTTCACAAAGAAAATCTTTCCAATGTGTTTTCTTGGCTCAGAAATGGAGCAAGTTTGTCTTGTCCTGTTAGCGTGTCGTGTCACTGCCTTTCTGGCCCAATCTCAATTTCCTCCTGTTGTCCGAATTTGGAACTCTCGAGAGTTTCAGTTTCCATCTGTAGTATTGTTCATGAATGGTGTGGAAATTCCCCACCATTGTTGTGAGCATCTGCCTGTCATCTGGATGTGTCTGCTGAAGGTGCAGTGACTTCCAGCTCCATATTCTGGTAAATCCAGTGAGAGGGATGGATTCTGGGTGCTGATATCAACACGTGTACTCGTGTGCGCTGTTTCGCTGCCGGAACGGCTCCAGGACCGACGGTGTGCCCGGATTGCCCTGAATCTGAGTCAAAACCGAATCCAGATTCTTCGCCGTTGGTTGATGTACGAGGTCCGTCCAGGAATATTCCGCTTGTGTGCGCCGAAATGAGTGAACACTTCTTGCGATTTTATTGCCATTTTAATTAGGCCTTCTGGCACACAAGTACCCTGATGTTTGTGGCCAATGCTAATGTCAGCAACAAGTGCAACATCTTTCAAAACATTGTTCAAGTTCAACAGGAAATCATCATTCTGCGATGGTTCTGAAGTCAATCTTCAGTGTCTGTTGAGGTCTCTTCTGATGAGTCTGAGCCAGAAACTTGATGTGACACCTTTGCTCCTCCTTGATTTATCTCAAGTTATTCCCCAGCAGAACAAAAATGGACAGAAGCCAAATCCACAATGTGAATACCATGGCTTGTAATCGCAGAACAACTGCAGACTGCCTGACTTTCAGGACAGAAATCTGTGTGTTGTCTTGGTCATAATTGTGCATTGAGTGGAGACCACATCAAATGCTCACTCAGGAACTAACATGCACATTTTTTTATCAATAAGTATCGAAAGAGAAGGATCTACAAGCATACAAGCGGGATATTCCTGGACGGACCTCGCACTTTGTTGAAGAAAAGCCATTTTTCTGGTTTGAAATGTCAGGGCATGACATCTTCTATGCGACAATGACCCCAACAGGGACCGGTCAGGATAAGAGAATGCAAAAAAAAAGAAAGTTGAAAATACAAAACAATAAAATGTTCCTGAAGACACCCCAAAACCAAAGAGACAGAGTTGTTGACTCCCGTCCTTGACTTTTCGTCACAAGATTTGAATTTGTTTGAAGACGAAGTTTTTGACGCAGATCCCCTGCAGCAGTAGGTCTCTGTCATCATCAGACAGCTTCCATAGCCAGAGGTAAAACGAGCATTTATTTGTGCTCAGAATAATTTGTATTGACTTGGCAGCACAAAGGTGCTCTGATCGGGAAGATTGCTTATTGATGGGAATTGTACGCAGAATAATGTTCCAAGAAATACAGTGACGAAACCGTTCAGGCATTGTTGTCTGGTTCAGCCATGTCGAATCCCGGACCCCATGCACTGAGACAACACACGGGAGGTTTGGCACGTGCCTTCAAACTTGCGTGCGTCAAGCATGCCCGACCACCCACACGTCCAGCTCAAGGACACTGGGTTGTTGCTGCACCACCAGTGAACCAGCCCACAGGTACAGGGCTTTCGCCGGCGAATACTCAAAGACACATACATGTGCTGAGTGATTCTGTGTGTTACCACATCTAAGTTTCAACCCAGTCCTGAACCAGGTGCATCAAGACCAACCTCACAGTTTCCAGTGTATGGATATTCTTCACATTGATGGGTGCACCTGACATCAGAGATCTGAGACAAACTGGGAGGCAGGGTTTTCAGCAGGTGAGACACTGTGCAGTGCTGCATGCGAATGGCTATTCACCGCCTCCAAGCACATTCACCCCAAATCGAACTATAGGATGCCCAGACACGATGTGAACCAGACGTATTGAACGCAGACAGAAGGCTCGGGGATTTCCTCCATGGTCTCTGTCGCTTTTGACACAGCCGCATCTGAATGATTCAAAACTCATTTGAACAAACAGTTCGGTGAGCAAATATTTGACAACTTGTGAAGCTTTAGATCAGCCGCGACTGTGTAAAGTCTACGATTTTGTCCCTGGGCTGGTGGCCAGTGCACCTGGAGTAACGACACACATTTGTTCAGGATGGGGATTTTTCGGCTTTGAGTACTGAATCACACTCTGACTTCGACTCCTCCAGTCAGAATTTTTTGACAGGAAATCCCTCTTGCCTTCAATTACAGTGAACTTTGGTCTTGCAGCATGCCGACGAAAGGTTGTGAATGCTGACAAAGGAAAAAGCTATCAGCGGGTCTTTCTCTGGTCTCTCGCAGAAGTCAACGTTTGAGTTTCGAGTTGACCAAGCTTGGACCCCAGAACTTTGTGGCCCGACATTGAAAACCTGGATCCAATGGTGTTCAGTTCCATCCTCAAGAACCGCGCGCGTTTGACGACCACAGTGGATGGAGTCTTTCTTTCGAACTGAGATAAATCCAGGTCACACAATGGTCCTGAAGTCAGGTAGATCCAGGGTGGACCCGTGGAGATCCTGGGAATCCAAGCCGTTGACCTTTGGAAAAACCGTTAACCCTTGTTTTTACACTGTAACAAGCCATTTTATCATGGGTTTCTTGTGTGACATCTACTGCTTGGGTTGAGACCCATCCGCAGCTGAACCGAATCCTCGACCCGTCACATCGTCTCGTCTCCTTTCAGTACCCGATGGGTCGGCGGGACGGGGGCAGCTGCGACATCTACTGGCACGGCGTCAGCTTCTACGAGAACCCCGACCTGCAGTGCGGACGCGTCAACAAGTTCCCAGGTAAAAGCCACTGCAGGCACAAAGCACGTCGGATGTACAATAACGTGTCCTTGTGAGGTATGCTGTTGCATGAAATGATAAGTGTCTGCCATTTTAACAGAGTCGCAAAAGCTTTTCAAAACGACTGCCAACATGAATTTTTCATGAGAGCCTTGAATGCGTCCATTAGGATGTTTAGTTCACGGCACGGACGTTGGAAGCAAATTTTGTTCTTGATTACACACTGTTTGGCTTTGATCAACTCAGAAAATGAAGTTGCCAAAAACAAATCGATGAAAACCTGACCTTGGTTCCCGAGCCCAGTCAATTGTGGGTTCTTCGGTCCCCTTGACTGGCTGCAGACCGAGCTGGGGCCACATCATTGCACACGCACACACGCACACACGCACACACGCACACAGGCACACACGCACACACGCACACACGCACACACGCACACACGCACAAACGCACACACACACGCACACGTGTGTGTCAGAGAGTATTGGACATACACATAATGAGCAACGTCACGAGGGCAAACTCACACTGGTGCTCGGATTCACACACTGTGTCCTGAGTTGTTCCACGCAAGTCGATGACGTTGTAGTCAATTCACTGGAGACGCTCTGCGGTTCCGAGCCCAAATGTAACACGATGGGTGATGCGCACTGCAGGCATGGTGGAGATCATCCGCAAGATCAACCTGACGCGCACGCTCGACATCATGGCGAACCTGTTCCCGGACGAGTTCGACTTCCACCCGCAGAGCTGGTTCCTCCCGCAGCAGTTCCCCGAGTTCGCAGACGCCTTCCGCAGGATGCTGGTCAGTGCCAATCAAATTGGATCCAGGGAGCGGGAGATCCAGGTCACTGACTTCCAAGACAATTCTGAAGGCAGCCCCCAAGGGGGTTGACCCCAGCTGACGACTTTGGGTCAGCTCAAACCGACACAGCCGCGCTCTATTGAGAGCACCAACGTCACCCACTTGTTCGCTTTGTGTCCTTTGGAAAGGGTGTGGTGTGTTCGTGTTGATCAGAGTTTAGCAGCACAAGCCAGGGGACAATGTGAACTGAACACCCTGGTCACCTTGTCAAACTGGGAGGCATTGAGGAAAAGGGCCACGCTGATTTCACACCCTGCGACCTGCAATATCGTGCTGTCATGACCAATGTTTTTTCTCCCCTTGATAAATTCAGCCTGTGCAGGTCTCACACGCCATCAAAACGTCTTTTGAAGCAAGTGAACTGCCCGTGCACACATTTTCGTTCCATCTGCAGACTTTCACCAGTTTCGTTCTGTTTCTGCAGAGCAAAGGGAAGAAGCCGGTGTTCATCGTGAAGCCTGACGAGGGTTCGCAGGGGGACGGCATCTACCTCATCACCGAGCCTAAAGAGTACGTCATGGGGAGTAAGCGGCACGTCGTACAGGAGTACCTCTCCGACCCCTACCTGCTCGAGGACCTCAAGTTCGATTTCAGGATCTACGTGCTCATCTCGAACCTGGAGCCGCTTGAGGTACGTGGGACCAGGGTGGGTGGGGTGGGGTGGGTTGTTTGCATCTCACATGCAAGGAACACGGGTTTGTGTCTTCGCTTTGTGCACAAGGGGCACCAGATGCGTTGGTCATGCACAAGCAGCTGAAAGCGCCTCCAATCTCGTGTCGAGTCAAAAACTCAGGGTTTTATCGCCTTGCCCTGTGTGTGTGTGTGTGTGTGTGTGTGTGTGTGTGTGTGTGTGTGTGTGTGTGTGTGTGTGTGTTGGAATGTTGGAACAGTGTCAGGTCAGTTCATCCCCCGTAGTCACACGACCACGTCCTTTCACATACAAAACGCCTGACCCTGAGTTGTAGCGCCACGGTAGGTCAGTCTCTCCGTGCTTGTGTCAGGCGTACTGGCGCTGGTCACTTCGCTTGGTGAACCTGGTAGCGAATTGAACATTCTGCACTAAAATGATGACCCTGTGAGAAGTTGGGAACATTGATTTGGTCCACCATTGGCAGACACTGACGCACGCTGACTCTCACATGGGTGACAGAGTAATTGGACATCTGCGCTGCGTTGTCAAGACTGCATCGTGCAGACAGGTGTGAGTGCAAAGGAGTGAGGCCCATCACTCGGAGATTGACCAGGACCTTCGAAACGAGAACAATGGTTGCACAAACAACATGCCTCAATCTGGCTGATGTTAAAAGAACTCTGTGGAGCAAACAATGTTGTTTTGGCAATTTTTCTTGCATTGTGGTGCACGTTGTGTGGCAGAACTTTCAAAGCGTGCTGCACGCAATGAACACGCCACGTATCTAAGCATTGTGCACAGGAGGCACCAATGGCGGAGCGTCCATAAACGTGCATTAAATCTCAGGATTTTTTCTTGACTCGCCCCTCTGCTTCAGATCTACCTGTACAACGACGGGCTGGCGCGGTTCTGCACCGTCCCCTACGAGGAACCGGCGGGCAAGAACCTCTCCAAGACGTACATGCACCTCACCAACTACTCGCTCAACAAGAAGAGCGACACGTACAAACACACGGAGACCGACTATGACGGCAGCAAGCGAACCGTCGCCAGCGTCATGAAGACTCTCGAGGAGATCGGGTTGGTTTCTCAGGTTCTGGGGGGAAGGAGGTTGATGAACAAAGCATCACAAGTCCACCCCACCTGCACAGGGGAAACAGGTTAGATCTACCCAAGGTGTTCTGATTGGCTGGGATTTGATCTGGAGTTTTGACCGCTTGCTACAGATTCTTGGACTTGTCAATGGGCCACGTTCAATTTGATGGATTTTTCCTGACATGAGTATGCATGCAAATGAGGCCATGCTGAACCATCAGGTTGTTTTTGCAATGGCACACCACGAATACAAGAGTCAAGTTCTGATGGGACAGGGCTGGTGAAGCTCAACCTGTGTGGCTCCTTCAGGGTGGACACGGACCGTATCTGGAAGGACTTCGAGCGGCTCGTCGTGAAGACGTGCATCGCCATCGCCCCGGAGCTCAAGGTCGAGTTCCGCGCTGAGATCCCGCCGGGCAAGCCGGGACCCAACCCGTTCCAGGTACGGGCCTGTCGAGGTCAAGGTCAATCACCAAGGTCACTCGACTGCGCACATAAAGTTGCAAAAAATATTCAGAAAGCTGGGAGAAATTCTGTTCTGTCAATTGGGTGAGTTTTGTTTGTGCGCGTGTGTTCTGTGTGTGTGTGTGTGTGTGTGTGTGTGTGTATGTGTGTGTGTGTGTGTGTGCATGTACGTGTGTGTGCGTGTGTGTGCAAATGTGTGTGTACGGGTGTGCGTGTTTGTATGTGTTTGCGAGCGACTGTGTGTGTGTGTGTGTGTGTGTGTGTGTGTGTGTTTACCTGAGGGTGCACGTGTGTCACGCCGCCTCCCTCCACTACAGGTGCTGGGCTTCGACATCCTGCTGCTCGACGACCTGAAGCCGATGCTGCTCGAGGTGAACGCGAGTCCCAGTCTCCGCATCGACTACGAGAAGGAGGTGCGTGCGTGTGTGCGCGTGCGTATGTGCGTGCGTGTGTGCGTGCGTGTGTGCGTGCGTGTGTGCGTGCGTGTGTGTGCAGTTGTGCACGCGGTCGTGCGCACTTGCACGAGAACAGGAAACGGAAGCTGAGCTTATTTTGGGACAGTGTCACCGATGTGTCCTGCACCTGGGCAACACAAGAAAACTGATGAGGGGACACTAGGTCCCTGCTCTCTCCACCCAACCCTCGGGCAGAAAGACGCATAATCAACTCGTGCAAATCGGGTTTGGAATCCTTGGGCACGAAAATGCCTTTTGTGGAATCTCCCTGACAAGAGAACAAGATCCCGTTACTACTGGACTCCGGACTCCATCTCTGTCGTCTTCTCCCGCAGATCGCGGTCGGGATCTGCGAGCGCGTCATCAGCCCCGTGGACGCCGAGGTGAAGCAGCAGCTCGTCATGGACACGCTGCGGGTCGTCGCGCCTCAGGCGCCGCCGGAGCCCGCCGCCCCCGCCGCGCTGCCGCCGCCCAGGGCCCAGTGAGTCCACGTCCTATCAGATCCTGCGTACATGCTCAACAGTCGGGGTTCACCAGTCGGGCTTTTCTGTTGTCTGTTGGCGCTGTTGCCCTTGGTGGATCAACAAGGGGTTCTGAAAGCCTGGGCCACAAGAACAAACTTTTAAGTTTGTCTTTGGTAGAGGTCCTCTGGGAGTTGCTCTGTTCACCAAATCTTGGATTTACCCTGGGGATGTGTGCCGTACCGTCTCGTGTGTAAGACAAACCCCAAGATTTTGGTCCTATTTTCTGGTACCAAGGTTCAAGAAAAATACAGTAAATTCATACTCATGTACAGGACGCACCCCTTCTTTTGATGTTCAATAATGGGGCAAAAAAGTGCGTCTGATACACGAGACGGTACGGTATGTGCGCATTTCACATGAACGAACCTGATTTCCTGTGCAGCGTGCGGCACCACTCCCTGAGCAAGGCGCGCACGCGCAGCTACCGGAAGCACGTGCGGCGGAGATCCAAGTCGGCGGACCGCCCCGCCACCGAGGCGGGCACCAGCTCCGAGGAGGCGCCCTCCGACCACGACGACAAGGTGCGTGCGTGTGGGTGTGAGTGGGCGCGTGCGTGTGTGTGGGTTGGTGTGTGCTCAAGTGAGTGAGTGTACCGATGGATGCGAGCGTGCAGGAATGTGTGGGTGGATGGTGTGTTAGTGTGTTGGTGCATGCATTGCTTGTGTGTACATGTGTGCGTCCATACCGGTACATGTGTGGGTGGGTGGGTAGATGCATGTGTGAGTGCATATTTATGGGTGCAGCATGAGTACGTGCTGTGTGGGTGCATGTGTGCGTGCGTGGGTCGAAGGAGTTGTGCATCCTCTACCATCATTCGAATTCTATGTCGGACCTGCACGTGTCTGAGAAACAGCAGTTGCTGACGGGCCTGTACAATTCACACCCAGAACTCACCAAGGTCAACATCCCGCCGTGTGTTCGGGTCAGTTGAGCAAAATTTCCTGCATGTTGCAGGAGAACGAGGAGACGTCGGCGCCGGTCCCCCGAGACGAGGCGGCCGCCCCGGCCTCCCCGGAGGGTCCGCCCGCGCGGGCGCCCCTGGAGGAGGTGACGACCCTGCGGGAGGTGTTCCCCGCCCTGTACGGGGCGCAGTACCGCGAGCTCAAGCTCATGGAGCGCACCGTCGACATCTACCTGCAGTGCCTCGGCGTGCGAGGCGCCCTCCGTATGGGAAACACCCAGTTCAGAAACTTCACCAGGTGAGCGCGACTGCAGAGGGGGCTGATCATCTGTGTCACGTGTTTTGCGTTTGCTGGGCACGTCACGTGTTGTGCCGCTGCAGTTCAAGTCAACAGCGCTGCGATGTGACGCGAGACGCCGGGTCAGTGACCCGAACAGAAGATACACCCAGTGTAGGACAACCCTGAATAGCTTTTCAAGCAGAAGAAACAAGCATGTGTTTCTTTTGACCCGTGTCATGATTCAAGGCCACGAACTTCAGCACCAATTTTTCCAGCCTTGCACCCCAAACCCCAAGGCAGTTGACACGAAAATCGCCGAAAATTTCTGACAGAGGTCAATGTAAAACAGTGTCAAGATCTGTCGTCCTGCTGCTTCAGGCTTTGATCACCAATCGCGATCAATTGATTCATCCCACTGGTGTGTGTCGATCCATCCGTTGTGGCCCCCTGCGGTTCCGACTCTCTTATCTCAATTCTTCAATGTCAACAGTCTGCGTTTGCGTGGGTGGAGGCAGGCGAAAGACTCTCCCAAACAGTGACAGTTGCGAACAACTGTGCAAATGGTGACACACGGACAACAGAAAAGTCAGGGTTCATCCATCTGTAGCGTGGTGCGACTGCAAGTTCGCACCACATCGTCACGTCGCAAGGGCATGGAGGTCATTCACGAGTGAGCGATAGCAAACGAGTGTGTGACCTGCATGCCCGCGTGTGCGACAGGCATGCGACAAGCATGTCGCATCACACTACTCATGAGTGAAGTCACGTCGATGAACGGCTGATGCTGTGACCTGAGCGATGTGTCGACCTACATGTGTGGTTATTACTCATGACTCAAATGACCATAAAAGAGTCGCACTGACCTCATTTCATTCATAACCAGTTTGACT
>JAAUXT010069677.1_pt1 | contig 13887 bp, 15 predicted proteins | sample 7278171 | NCBI WGS metagenome assembly JAAUXT01 (sample SAMN14350112, study PRJNA611818) | marine sediment metagenome | isolation source: surface marine sediment (1.8m) | place: French Polynesia: Moorea | collected 2018-08 | reverse complement strand
CCCATACAATATACTACATTTCATCAATATACTTCTTTCACCAAATATTTGTACCTTCTGAGATACAGAGATATTTATACATCCACACCCCATTTTTTCTGCACTTCCAACTTTGACCTTTTTGACCTCAGAAACCCAAAAATTCAAATTTGACAAATTCCTTCCTCACGCATTATCCCCAACCCAAAATTAACCAAAAGAGTCCTTAAGATCCCAAATCAATCCTCATCTTGACCATGAAAGTGCTGCAGACATACTTTTGGAAGAGGCTGCCTGTAGGTGCTTCGATTTGGCTCGCACCGATTTGGCTCATCAGCCCAAATCGCGCAACCCACCTCAAATCACCTAAAAATGATGGTGGCACACTACTGCCAGTGTTTTTTGTTTTCTGTCCGTTGTGGGACCAGCCCCTCGGTTTGGTGTCGTGAAAGACAAAGGATACGAGGGTGATTTCGTGGCGCGCTGGATAAATTTTGGACGGTGGAAATGAACCCCCCCCCCCCCCACTGAATTGAACTTTCCCGTTTTGCTGATCTCAACAAGTCTTTCAAGGTCATGACGAGGAAACATCCTCTGGATCTCGTCCCTTTTTTCACCCGTTTGGTTGTTCATCTTCGCCAAAAAAATGCTTGTCTCACATTGTGTCTTTTGTTCTTTTTGCAGAAAAACGAAGACGACTGCGAGCAGTCGTGTCGCTTCGTGCGCCACCTACAGACCGTGTACCCGGGCGTGTGTCCCGCGCCCAAGGAGGCGTCGGGCTTCGAGGCGGCGTGCCTCGAGGAGTGCGAACACGACAACGAGTGCGCCGGCGGCAAGAAGTGTTGCTTCAACGGCTGCGGATACACGTGTCAGCAGCCCAAGGACCTGTACATTGGTGAGTGTTACCAGGGTTGTATGCAAAATGTGTGATTTTCAAGGAGAAGTGTGTCGGTTTTCGTGCACTGCGGAAGAATCGTGTGGGTCCGATCGTGTGCCACTGAAACTCTCGCCACATGGACCTTCAACTAATGTGGTCAAGAGAATCGAATCATTTGCTGGAAAATTTACACTTTTCGCACATCTGACTGGCAAGTCGGCAAGACCAAACATTCTTCCTGGCGTGTATCGTTACAAAACTTATTGGAAATCTTCCCGCCTGCAACCAGCCTGAAAATTGCGGAGCCACCTTTGCTCTTTTCCCGCATTGCCTCTTTTTGTGTTGCTTTATGAGCCCATAAATCTCGCCACCTTTCCATCAACTTATTGAACAGCAGTTGCAACAAGAATCAATTGACAGGAATCAATGTAATAAAACTCCTGCAAATTGCTTTATGAAACAGTAGTCACCTGCCGCTACATTGCGTGTGCCTTCCGCAGTGGATGTGAATAGGCGGCTTGATTGGCACGAAAGACACGGATCTTTTTCTGAAAGCTGTTGATTCTGGAAATTGTTTCTCTCCTCATCCCTTGCCCAGAAAAGTGAGATGACAGACATCTTGGTGTAGATTTCGTATTGAACTTGTTTCCGTGTGATGTGTGTGTGTGTGTGTGTGTGTGTGTTTGTGTGTGTGTGTTTGTGTGTGTGTTTGTGTGTGTGTGTGTGTGTGTGTGCAGAAAGAGAAAACAATTTTGAGAACACGACGAACTTTCAGTGTCGACAGATCGACAGAGCAGGCAGAGATTTTGTGCTCGGTGGTGTGGATTTCGCACTTAATTTGTTTCAAAAATGTGGTGAAAAGCAGAAACAGGCTTGGGAGCACACGAGTCTTGTTCTGCCGCAGAGAAGTCAAAAATACACTTCTCGGTGCGCTCAAGCTGAGCCCGGCCAGAGATGTGGATGCAAAATCTGTGTTCAGTGGCGCAGCATGAGTCGCGGATTCGACCTGAGAGTTTGTGGAGAGGCACGTTCAGCGCCAGACTGAAGATATTTTGCGCTCTGCAAACATGTTTGCTACCGTGCAAAACACAGTGCAATCAATCCGAAATCGTTAACCTTGAAATTAGCTCCAGTATGATGTGTGTCAACATTTCAGAACCAGTGTGCTAAAGCTGAATGCTGTCGAGTGCAAGCTGAAGCAACTCGCAACCTGTTTGTGATTCCTGGAGAAGTATCGGGTGCATGCACTGTGATGTGTGTGGGGATAGAGCCTGATTTCATTTTGGTACAGATTCCCCGTGACAACGACCTGAATTTTCTGGTTTCTGTGATTGTCCCTTCAGCGTCGTGCTTCCCGAATGTCGGACTCTGACCCATCGCTGATCAACACCATCTCTGTCTCAACGCATTGCAGGCGTCCCGGAGGTGCCTCGGTTCGTCAGCGTGCGGGAGCGCTCCAAGGGCTCGGCGATGGAGGTCACGTGGAAGGCCGTCGTGCTCAACAACTCGGCGCCCGTGCTCTACGTTGTCGAGTCGCGCCACTGCGTCGGCTACCACTACTCGCCGGAGAAGGTCACACACTGGCTGCAGATCTCACAGGTGAGAAAGAGGAGCGACTCTCCACGTAACTTGCTGTGTACAAAACTCCTTCGACAACGAATCCCTTTCCTGTTTTCCAAGTCTCAGGACAGAAACAGTTTGTGCGACTTTGAAAAGAGACAACTGCAATTTGAAGAGGACAAACTATTGTTGACTTGCACTCGTACTCAGTCAAACTGACAGTGGAAACACTTCTGATGTGACCTTCACACCATTTTGTGACCGTCTGGTGTTCGTGCGAACGTTTGCAGATGCTCGGCAGGTCTGTTGGTTCAATCGAGTGCAGAGCAAAGGAATCCACAGTCCGCGGTCCTTTTGTGTGCACCTGACATTGAACAATTGGGCTGGGGTGTTGAGCAAAGAGGGAGCCGATCGAACGACGAAGTCAAGAACTGGTACTCGTGCATGTGTCAAGGTGTCAAGAACGCACTCCACTCCGATCAATAGAGGTGAGGCGTTGTGGGAAGGAGAGTCAAGATTGCTGGATTCTGAGAGGAAAATGGAGGGCGATTCTGACGGAACCAATGCCAACACGAAATTGTGTCTGAAACCAAAGGTGTCAAATGTTGAGGCTGTTTCACTAGAGTGTGTGTCTGTACGCCTCTGTCTGTCTCCCTCCAGCGTCTCAGTCTTTCTCAGGTGGTTGTTGTGCTATGCATATGTTGAGATATTCCCAACCACTGTGCATAGACAACCACAAAACAGCATTTTGGCTGGACCGTTTGAAAGTTCCCGTGCGTTCGGAAAACAATCACTGTGACTCATCAGCAACAAAAGTACTTTGCTGCACTTGTACAATTATCATTTCTTCTTTCTGCTTCATTCTCAAAGAATCTCTTGATTCTGAATGCGTAGTGCAATGATCTCTTTATTTTGTGTCATCAGCGCTGTTTGTCTCAGTCGACGCAATTAAGTTACTGAGACAATGTGAGCCGCAGCCCTTGAAGCGGTTCAACAGCAATTTACGTGAAAGCTGGGGCCGTAGAATAGGCGCGACGTTGGTAAACGGGAAACTGCACAATTTAATGCACGCTCGATGAGTCAAAGTTGACTCTTAATGGACAAAGCGTTGTGGAAATGGAAGGGAAAGGAATCAATGCACCGGTTAAGCAGTCTTTTTCTCTGTCAGACTCAAGACTGCACTGTCAAAAAAGTCAGGAAGGAGTCTGTAGTGTGTGTTGTTTTTTTTTCCAACTTTTTCTGAAAAATGCAATAATTCAGACTTGTTGGTGTCGCCATATTCTTGTTGCCAGTGGAGCCACTGTCACAGTTTTCTACAGATACGTAGGAACATACAAAATTTTCACTGTTCAACAGTTCTTCAGAGCTGTGTTTTAGAGTGCACGCATGGGAGTGAGCAGAGAAAAGAAACATTTGGTTTGATTGTTGAACTGACACGCGTTTGATCCGCCATCAGATCAACGCACAGTCGGCCCTGATTGCTAAGTGATTCTGCAATTGACAGCTGAGGAACCGTTGGGCGGCGTCTCTTGGCGTCTCCGTCGCGACATGCGTTTCCACGGGAAGGTTGCGTCTGGCCACCTGGCCAAGACGCACGTCTGAGTTTGGACTGAAACGAGCAGGGTCCTGGCGGTGCAGAAATGTCTCTTCTCTGACTTTCCAGAATGTGAAACAGGGTTGGGTGAATTTATTTCTGGCATTTGTTCATTTTGCCTTGATTGTATTTCCGTGTTGCACCGCTGCACATACTCGTACATTTTCGTGGATTTCGAGTCAGACCAATCATCTGAGTTATGGGTCAAGCTGACTCTGCCTGCAACTGGAATTGTCTGGGTGTTTGAGACTGGCGTGCCCCCTCTGGGCAGATGAGTGTTGGCGCCTGGAGCTCGATGGGAAGTGCTTTGCGCGGGCGCGGTCATAATCCTCCTGTTGATCCCCACTGAAAACAAGGGATTAGAAAGAACGCGAGGTCCGCTCAGATAGCATTACTCGCTCTGACATCGAGAGCTGCACTCCATTTTCAATTAAAAGATCTCTCAGTCGAGACAAGGAAAGACGAATGAATGTGACGCGATTAATTTGAGTCATTTGGAGCGATTCGGCTGCTCGGATCTCTCGAGGACTGAGCTCAACAATTGTTTGTGACACCTCGAGCCCCGCTTTTCACGGGCGATAAGTGCCCTGGAAGGAAATGCATCATTGAATCAATTTCCTCCATATCTCACAATTTGAATTTTAAACTCTCAAGTTTTCAATGGGTGTCTCCTTCTCAGAACATCACAAAGCTCCTTGTGGGGCTGTTCGCAAATTGACAGGCCTTCAGTTGAGAAACATTTGAGTGGTCACCTGCACTGTCACCTTTGTGAAAGTTTAGTTTGTGAGCACAAATCTCAAAATTTTCTCCCGTGCGTGTGCTTGCGTTGGTTCAGTGAACATTTTCTCGACACCTTCCATGTGTAAGACGCACCCTTTTGTCCCAAAATTTTGGGGTGCGTCTGATACTGCGCAGAAGTTTTCATTGTTTTAACAAGGCGTTGTGCCAGAAAATGGGGCTGAATGTCGGGGGGGGGTGTGTGTCTTGTGCGTGTACTCGTGCGTACCTTCGGCATGGTACAGTACGATTACTGCGCGTTGCTGGTCGGTGTGTCAAGAAGCGCAAGGACCCATGCAGAAAAGCGTTTTTCTTGTCAGGAGTTCACCTTTGGTTCGCTGCCTTCAGGCCTGAAAATGTTTCTTCACCTTTTTGAAACGCACGTCAGCAAGGCTTTGCTGAAAGACACACAACAGTCTTCACCAGCTCGCTTGGCTCCGCTGCTTCACGGCTTTATTACGTCTCATCATTGTTGTTCTGAACAATGAATGAAGCCATATGAACATAGAGCTCGGTGCATTGTATTGCAGCTTGACCAGCTCCTGTGTTCGGCAGGGCGGAAACCGAAGTGATTGGATGCTATCTGACAAGCGACATCCCACACCTTCCGCCTCATTGGTTCCCGCATTTCACGCCTGGTGCCCGCACACGGACCCCCAGTACTGCGTCCATCACCGCGGACCCCAATGTATGGGGCTGAGACAAATAGGTGTGTGCCTGCCTGCAATGGATGGCGAATCTCACCTTAATGTGACAGCCACTCCTCGTACAAAGGTCAAACCGGAATCAGTAGCTATTAGGTGGGGGAAGGTGCAGAAGGAACCGACGGTGCATTGACCACGGCTCGTGAGATCAAATGAATATGCTAACAGCTTTGCCCAAAGTAGAGCGGTCTGGAGTTGATGTCCCCTGAGGATATCGCTATTCTGGATTTGATAGGACCTGTGCCGGTGCGATCTCTTGATTTAGTTTGAGTCGGGTGGCCACGTTGAGTTTTGAAGGCTCACTGCACCCTGCAACTCTTTCAAAAGTCATAAGCAGACAAATGCAGACATTGGGAGCGTGCTTCCGCTGAATCCATTCCAAAGAAAAAAACACTCGATCATGTCGAGTTAGTTCAAGTGGAAAAAAGGCCGACAGTTGTCCTCCACTGCGCTCGATACAACATTCGAAAACACTGTCGTACTTGAATCAGCGCTGAAGGTCTTCACGGGGCATTTCAATTGTATTTTTGTCTTGGATGAAAGCTGACGCGGTGCGACTGAAGACGACTCGCCCACCGCAAACAGTGGTCGGAGTTTAAATCAGTTCTCCACCTGTTTGGCAAATGTAACACCAGATGCACAAACATATTGTGTTCCCCTCCAAGTGTGTGCTGACGAATACATTGAAATTTTTGAAGTCTCTCTTTCGGAACTAAACACCGAAATGAACATGAAATTCTCCACATTTCTGAAGTGCCAGCATTTGGATACTTGAGTCTGGACCCCTCAGAAGAGCACTTCATGAATTTGTAGCTATAACCTGCGGTGTACCAGTGGAAAGAAAAGTTGCGACGAAAAATTTCTCAATGTGAATTTGTCACAATAAAATCCAAGCTCACAGGTAAAACTGAAAGCGCGCGCCCTGAGGTGCTTTTCGCCCAACTTGACCACCACGTTTCTGTGATCATTTCTTTCAGACAACGCATACCTCGGTGGTGGTTCGGGACGTGGGGCCGGGCAAGTGGTACCAGTACCGCGCTGCCGCCGTCAGCATCAACGGGACGCGCTCCTACACCGAGCCGACCAAGCCGCTCAAACTCTCCCGAGGTGGGTGGCGCGCCAGGCTGATGACTGGTGTGTGTGTGTGTGTGTGTGTGTGTGTGTGTGTGTGTGTGTGTGTGTTGGTGCGTACATGTAATCTCTGTGGCTGTCTCTCTCACTCTGTGGTATCTGACAAGATGGCAAAACCCACTTCGGCTGTCAAATTCGGTGTTTGAAAGTTCTTCGCCTTTTGGTTGAGATTGTGACTGGTGCTTGCCCATACGTCGTCATTTTGAGTGTTTACCGTCCAGAGCTCACCGCACACATCCGCTTACATACGTCGGACCTGCAGATGCCGATCCACTCAACGTCAATTAGATTCGTCATCGGGTGACACTTCCCATTCAGCTCAGCGACCAATACATCTGCCCCCAGTGACACGTGAAAACCACGACTATTGGACCCGCAAGCATTTCACTCCTAATTGTATCAACCTACCAATCAAGCCGAACATTCCCCGAAGTACCACCTTCTATTCTTCAGTGAAGGCATTCCCCAGCCCCGTGCAACGTCTTCGGGAGGATTTGAAGGCGTGTTGTTAATTTGGTCATGTATGCTCCACGAAGCTCCGAACAAATGCGGCACACTTCGGGGCCGGCTCCCAACACCTGATCTCTAATTGTTTCGCGCACTTGGCGATTCAGCGCGTCATCTCGGAGACGATTCCCGGCAATTAAATGGCCACCGCAACTGGTCACTTGACAATCCCTCCGAGACCCTTAGTGGCAGTATTCTCTTGTCTGTAGATTCATCAAGTGCAGAAAAGAAGAGAGCTGGTCTGTCCGCCTGCTCGCCCGCCTTTTTGCCTGCCTTGGGCCCTCTCTGCCCGATGTCTCATTGCTTGATGAAGTCGGCCCAGAAAGTTTCGTATTCGCGGGTAGTGCTGGGGCGAGGTCACTGCAATATATTGCGGAGCTGGTGAGTGGTGAGAATCTAATAACGGGCGACAGGTGCCTCAAACCGCCCGAACCTCGCGAAGCCTCCCGCCCAGTGTAATTAGTTACCCGCGATAAATAGTGCAAACAGCCCCCGGCAAAACTGTCCATTACCGCCCTCAGGAGACAATAGAAATTAACCTCTTGTTGCGCTGGAACCACTTTACAAGCAGCGCGACTCAACCAGCTCGTTGTCTTTGGTCTCTGCTTGAGGCACAACTCACGGTTGATTTGTGGACGTCACTGAATGGGTGTCTTTGCTCTGACTTGTTTGGATTGGACAGTCTCCAGTCTGGAACCTTGAAAGGACCACCTTACAGATCACACAGACCTTCAGGTTTCCTTTTGTTCTTTGAGCGCAACGTCTGGTGTGTGTGTGTGTGTGTGTGTGTGTGTGTGTATGTGTGTGTGTGTGTGTGTGTGTCGCGCCCAGCTGTTGTCGACCAAAGGTCTCGATATTCCTGACAAAGAAAGCCTGTGAATGCTGAGAAGCCTCTTCTCTCTCACTGCAAAATCGTTCTGAGTAGCCACGGTTTTGGGTGATTCTTCCGGACACAAACCACGTTTTGGATGAGACTTGCCTCAATTCAAGCACGAACATCTGAACATTCTCACATTTGCCCACAGTTTGTCACGCTCACAGTTTGTCACCTCGAGAGCTGTTTGCCTGTCGGATTCTGTCGGTATCATCAATGCACTGCGGGACTGTCTGCACAAAATCACCAGCAAACTCAATAACGTGTAAACTTGACGAAAATAATCTGTGGACTTGCAGGCGGTGCCCAAACACCTTGCAGATGAAAGACAAGCAAGAGCGAGGCCGAACCGAAGCTGTTCTAACAAAGGCTGAATTTCCCGTACTTTGTGCGCGAAAACATGCGAGGAATCCCTATGAAGTCTCTTTGTTACAATTAAGTGAGTGGCTCGTTTGGTCTGCACAAGGGAGTTCCCCAGGGGAGCACAGATTTTCTTTCATACGTGCTGCATAAACAAGATTTATCCAGATTGGGAGTCACGGGTTAATGTCGGATCAGGGAAACGATGTGTTGTGCAGTGCAGGTAGTTGTGGTTTGATGTTGTTTTGTGCATGCGTGGAACTTTTGAGGTGTCTGCAGATAAATTACAGACAGACCAGACAGACACATGCACACACACGCACACGCACACAAACAGGACCAGATATCTTCCGTAGCTCGTAAAATGTGTTCCTGCAGTTACGCCTGCAGTGCCACACACTTTTCCAGAAGACTGAATATTGCCGGTAGAAATTGACTGGTCGTCACAAAACGTCTGCTGACTGGACGGGATATGTGTCTTGTCTTCTGACGGTCCAACGTACGAGTTGCTTTTCCGCGCAGAACCAGCCGCTTTTTCGACTTTATTTAGCCCAGCGGTTTTGTGCTCGAGACCTGTGGCCATGCCGAATGACTTTACGCCCAAAAACATTTGGATCTTCCAAATGGACAAAAAACCGTCTTGGAGGAGATCGAAAACTTGTCTGGTTCCCTCCGAGAACAAACTCAGCTCAAAGTTGGTTTGGCGTTTGAGAAGACAGTCGTTGTCAGGGGAGGGAGGAGACCATTACAAGACAATTCAACGAGGAACATCAGTTATTCCTGTCATTTTTGTGGTCATTTAAAAGTGGATACGCCTCGTTATTGTCATCAGAGAAACGGACGGGGTGAGCGCTCCACTGACTCCATGTTTACAATTTGCACACGCACAAAATAGTGCCCCTTTCCCATTCTATTTCTTTCGCGTCGTTGTTTTTCCCTGCAAAGAAACTGTCAGCGTGAAAAGTTGGGTGGGGTTTTTGGGTGGCAGGCGAGTGAAAAAAGTCCCGGGGCTGGACATAGTGTCGTTGTCTGAGGAACGAACGGAAAGCACAGGCTGAGATCAGCATGCACGCGACTCCGTCGGTCGCGCATCTGATGACGCTGTTCGATGTGCAGAATTTGCAGACCTGTGCAGAGAATAGGAATGAGTCAATCAGCTGTTTTACGACTCTCCTTTATTCCTCGCGTTCTATTCAAATCGAGACGGACCCCTCCAAATCACTCGCGCCATGCATTAGTGATGACCCTGTCCCCTGCACACGGCTGCGCGCGACGGGCTGCCACGTCAACGTGCAATTCCTCCACACTCGCTCCTTTAACTGTGTCTCACTTCCCTGGAACACGTGTGGCGTTTTTTTTTTGGGGGGGGGATTTGGTTGAGCTTATTTCCACCCAAGTGCGCATTGTCACACGCACATTCGTTTTGGTGAAGTTCAGAGGGCCCAAAAACCAAAAACCAAAAGTGATCAAAGGGACTGAAGTTGAATATTTTGTGCAAAACCGGTGAAACTATGTTTCATGACTCTGGCAGGACTCTCGATTACAATCGCGCTGTTTTTCCAACTTTGTCCTGTGCTGATCTGCGGCCTTTTGTAACGATTTGCATTGTGTCTTTGCAGAGCCTCTGCCACCTTCTCCCCCAGTCAACTTAACAGAAGGACAAACTGTGATAGAGAAAGACAAAATCAGCATCATGATTCACTGGAAACCGCCAAAGAAGTTCGACTTACCGGTGTCTCGATACAAGGTGACTTCTTGCGTGTGAAATTTGTCCTTGAAAACTTTGTTTTTTGTGCATTTTTGTTTGACACCTCATGATGATCACCAGTCAAACTGAAATTATCTGTATTTTTTGTTGGCAAGGACCAGACCGATTTTCAAGCAGCACCTGCAAAGTAAATGTTATCAGAGGGAGGGGTTTTGCAGCTGGTTTGACTGCACCATTTCGTCACTTGCGCAAATGTCCAGTTTTGTTCATCAAATCTTTTTGACTTTTCAGGTTTTCTGGAGCAGAAGATTAAAAACTGTGACAACAGATTACGAGTATCTACGAGAGGAGAAAAAAGTCGTTCCAGAAGTACTTGTCTTTCCACAATACTGCGACAAAGCGTGCTTGATTACCAGACGAAATAGCTGTTTGTGCGCCTGTACTCGGCTCTGGAAAAGCTCTCAAAGGTTTGATCTTCAGTCGAATTTGATTGAATAACCCCGAACCAAACAGATCCTCTTTTTGTTTCAGGATACATTAGAGTACTTGTTGGAAGATTTGCATTCCGACACCACATATTTTATACAGGTGAGTTGGCTTTCATCGTGTCAATCCTTCAGTTTTGTCATTTTTTTCAAAACGCTTGCACCGCTTTGGTTTCAACGACAAAGTATTGAGTGGATTGACCGGGCACGGGCGGCTCCCAGTTGCATGTGTAGTTTCAGATCCTGACAGATGTTTGTGCGTTGCAGCTTTAGTTTTTCGCATTGCTCATGTGAAGAGCGAGACTAGAACAATGTCACGAGATGATTTCCCGACTGAAATCTTCGCCAAAATGAACAGCTTCGGAAAGTTCGTTCACAAGTTGGAACTCAACCGTGCTAACTTGGGGTACTCCACAGAGAGGACACACAATTCTCTGGTCTCTTTTAGATTGTCTTGGCGTGATTATGATTCCCCCAGCAGATCGGTTTTCAGCTGTTGTTGCACCCACTCATTATGGGCAGAGAGACGGACCATTTGTTTGCGCAGCGTACGTGCTCTCTGAGAAAGAAACAGGAGGCAGGGTGGCCACTCAGAGCGATTCCGCTGGGGACGACAGTCAATCACGTCGAGCCGGGATCGCCGTCACCCGCTCGCCCACTGTGCCAACACAGATAGCATTTATGAGTGCGCGGCTCGGGGATTGCCGTCGTTGTAGATCTGGCAAGTGGAGAGCAGTGACAGCCTCCAATTATGCACCATCAAAATTTGCAGCGAAAGTGGTGAGACGGACTGAAATTTCAAATACGTACTGTCGTTGCGTGTCGGGTCATGTTTTTTTACAAGCGGGAGTCTCCATCATCATTGAAACATGCACAGTGACGGGAGAATAATGAGCAGGTCTATCGGCACACGGTTGAATGTTGTTCGCTCCGTTCATCCAAATACGACTTGTGTTCTCGAGTGCCATAACCCACTTACAAAATGTTTCGTACGTATCACCTGGTCGTGGCACTTGTGGTCCTTTCCAGTGCCGCAGATTTGCCCAAACCGCCACTCAGGGAACATCTTCCCTGTCCATGTGCTTGAGTATGGGGAGTCACGTCCCACGTAGATTTAGACGTTCCATCAAAGCCCGGGGTAATGCATGGCCCCGAACCATCAATATGTGTAAATCTGGCGGCAATAACCAGCGGTAGACTCTACTGTCGCAACACGCATTTACTTCACCTCAATCTCATTTTCAAGCAGAAATTCCTCCGGAAATATGAAATTCAGACTCCAGATAGGACAGACTTAGACGTGATGAAGCGACGATGATTACTTTGACAGGCAGACAAATTTGGTCGTGCCGCCTGTGAACTTCAGCAACAGCAATCAAAGGCCAAAGCGAATCTTTTGGGGTCTTGCAATTTGGAGTCAGAGGCAAATTTCAAAAACTACAGCTGGAGATCCTTGAGAATCAAAGGCTTCGAATTCACTGCGACGCTAGTTTGTGTTCTTCGAATATTTTGTCACCTGAAACCTGCAGAACCACTGGTGTACGTATTTTCACATGTTTGGACCGACATTTGCAGAAAATCAAGGGGACGAGCTTTCTTTCTTTTGTTATTCCAAATCTTGCCTTTGAAGGCACAACATGAGGCCCAAGCGGAAAGCATTTCCACGGTGTGTGTCGTCCGTAAAGCCCAAGTGTAAATCCACTACTGCGGCAGCCAAATGGTGAAATGGTTGGAAGCGATGGCCCCATACATTGTGAGATTTGTCAACTTGTTTGGTCACAGCTTGGCCATTCTCGGACCCTCCTGTTCATTCACGTCGTATCTCTTGTGCAGAAACTGAGAGTGTGTCTGGTGTTCTTGTGATTTTCGATACCAATTGAGAATCAGCTGCACAGTTGGTCAGTGCGGGAGACTTTATGAAATATTTTCAAACCTTTCTCTGTGTGACAAGCTGTTGGTTGCTTTGCGCAGGAATATCTGGACACATTCAAGTGGGTTCCATCGCACACATGTCAGTCAGCGATCCTCATCAGTTTTTCTGTGGAATTTGTTCAATTTGTCCACATATGGTGGACTGATAAAATCTCTGTGCACAAGAGGCCCTGGCAATTTCCTGCACATCAAAGCACTGAGACCTTGTATGCAACACGCATCAAAATCCAATAAGCCAGAAAGTAAAGTATCTGCTGCCTGAAAAGCGGGCATGAACTTTTACGATTGCTTTTGGAGAGGGAAGCCGAGAAAATAGCAGATTTTAATGCCTTTTATGGCAGCGCGAAGTTACTGCTTTATGACCGGTGGTGTGATGTCAATTGTGAGGTGGATGCCGTCCAGCCTGCGACACATCACACAATTGGAAACTGTATCTGGGGTGTAAATAATCAATGGGAGCAAGCAACAAACCCAGCATCAGGCGCTGTGAATGGCGACAAGTGATCATTGCATTTCACACAACGCGCGTTGGTTGAGACGGACCTGCAGCAAAACGAAAAACCCACTTCACACTCCCGCAACACGGAGCTGTGAAAACAGAACTGAGTTTGACCTCAGTGTACTGAGGTTGACAAATAACCACGACTGCTTGATCAATAGAAAGGTGCGCGTGAATTAGCCGAGGGTGAAAGGAAATGGAGACACAGAAACGCAGAACTAAAGAGGAAAGAAGCACAACAAGTGGCTTCAGGTCTGATTGCTGCTTGTGTGGAAGTAGTCTGATTTTGTACAAAGGTCAGATATTCTTCTGGTCAAGCGTTGAATGCCTATTGTTGTGCGTTTGTGTGGCAAGACTTGTGGTCTTTTCTGAATTTGCAAGTGCGCAAGAAGGCTGATTGGTTAAAAGAGAGTCTGAGAGCCTCTGACGAAAGATCTCAGTGGCAATTCACACAGATAAGAATTCATTCTGAAAACTTAAGCTCTGATGTTCTGATCTTGGACGTTATCGGAAAGTGGGTTTGGTGGACGAAAGATCGACGCACGTTCGATCGTCTGCATGGGCGGTGAAACTACGATCCAGGCCCATTGATCAATCAAGAATGTCCAGAACCCAAAGTGCATGCAAATGCATGTCCGGTTCAATATGCCGATGGATGTGTGAGTGCATATTGCCACAATCCAGTTTTTCTTCCTCGTTTGCTTGAGATGGAAAAATGGATCATTTTGAAAGCGCCAGTCTTTCCAACGCAGATTGTTGGTGCTTGATCAAAAGCTTTTTTGCAGAATTTCTTCGTCTGTCTGTCTGTCTGTCTGTCTGTCTGTCTGTCTGTCTGTCTGTCTGTCTGTCTGTCTGTCTGTCTGTCTGTCTGTCTGTCTGTCTGTCTGTCTGTCTGTCTGT